>OIXG01001106.1_pt1 | contig 28101 bp, 23 predicted proteins | sample 1587731 | NCBI WGS metagenome assembly OIXG01 (sample SAMEA3888908, study PRJEB22519) | human gut metagenome | biome: human gut; feature: human-associated habitat; material: faeces | place: Denmark | collected 2010
TCGGGCGCAACACAGCTTATGCGCTGGTGCGCAGCGGCAGTCTCCGCAGCATCCGCGTCGGCCGGCAGGTGCGCATCCCCAAGAACGCGCTGATCGAGTTTTTGGAGGGCCGCGAGAAATAAAGGCGGATGCCTTTCAAATAATACTTTGCATTTCTGCTATGCAGGGCGTATCATATTACTTAGATATGTCCTGCGCGGCGGAAAGGAGGATATATGTCGCGCAAGAATGAAAATAAAAAAGGCGCAAATGGCGCCGGCTCTATCCGAAAGATCACAACCACCCGCAACGGCAAAGAATATACCTACTGGCAAGGGCGCTATACCGAGGGGTACGACGCTTGTACCGGCAAGCAGATCCAGCGCAGCATCACGGGGAAAACGCAGAAGGAGGTCGCGCAGAAGCTTCGGCAGATCACCGCCGAAATTGATGCAAAGACCTACGTTGCTCCCTGTAAGCCCAGTGTCACCGAATGGATGACCGTTTGGGCTCAAGATTATCTTGTTGGAATCAAGGCATCTACCGCATATCTTTACAAGCGCACCATTGAGTTATATATTTTACCACATCTTGGCCACATCCGTCTTGACGCACTGAATGCACACACGGTGCAGCACTTCTACAACGAGCTTGCCAGGCCGTCCAAGCCCGAGGTTGCTCCGCTCTCCGCAAAATCCATCAAGAACATTCACGGTGTACTGCACAAAGCTCCGAAGCAGGCTGTTCTGATCGGCTACCTTCGCACAAACCCAAGCGAGGCTTGCATTCTCCCGCGTATCATCAGAAAAGAGATGCACCCCTTGGAGGAAGATCAGGTCGCTGTATTTCTGCGCGAGGTGCAGGGGCATCCGCACGAATACCTCTATAAGATCGCTTTGTTCACTGGATTACGCGAAGGTGAAGTACTCGGCCTCGGCTGGGAACACATCGACTTTCAGACGGGTACTCTCACGGTAAAGCGTCAGCTCCGCAAGGAGCAGAAAAAGGGCGGTCAATATTACTTCTCTCCACCGAAGAACAACCGCGCCCGTAGTATCTCATTAGCTCCATCTGTGGTGCTGCTGTTCCGGCTTCAAAAGCTGGCACAAAACAGTATGCGAATGGAGGCGGGCGACGCATGGCAGGAAAACGGGCTTGTCTTTTCCAATCAGACGGGCGGCTACCTATCCTATCGCACGGTGTATGACTGCTTCAAGCGCATTGTGAAAAAAATAGGCTCTCCGGCTACTCGCTTTCACGACCTGCGCCACACTTACGCGGTTGCTTGCATCAAAAGCGGCGACGACATTAAGACCGTGCAGGAAAACCTCGGACACGCTACCGCTGCGTTTACGCTGGATGTTTACGGACACGTCACGAAGCAGATGAAGCGAGACAGCGCACAACGGATGGAACAGTTTATTCAAGCCGTATCTGCCGGATGATACAATAAGGGAAAAAATAAGGGAAAAACGCAAGAAAGGCAAAAGAAAAAGCCTTGAAACCCTTGTGGCTTCAAGACTTTTCTGTGGTGCGCGGTACAGGACTCGAACCTGTGACCCCATGCACGTCAAGCATGTGCTCTACCAGCTGAGCTAACCGCGCAGACCGAACACGACTATACTAACGCATCGCCTGCCGTTTGTCAACACTTTTTTCGCTGTGTTGAGAACTTTTTCTCTTCGGGTATGCGCCGCGTCTTCACATAGGGAGACTATTTACAGCATACGCCGGCAGAGAGCAAATGTAAAGATGGAAAAATGACAGAAAATCCGCGTGGATTTTCTGTCATTTTTCTGCGGCGGCTTTCCTTGTCAAGCAGGATACCCTCGGGTATAATAAATTGATAATTATTGTGAAGAGGTACACTTTCGATGGGGAAGATCGGTTTTGACAATGAAAAATACCTTTTAATGCAGTCTGAGCATATTCGCGAACGCATCTCGCTCTTCGGCGGGAAACTGTATCTGGAGTTCGGCGGCAAGCTCTTTGACGACTTTCATGCCTCGCGTGTGCTGCCCGGTTTTCAGCCCGACAGCAAGATCCGCATGCTCCAGCAGCTGCGCGACGATGTGGAGATCGTGATCGCGGTCTGCGCGAACGACATTGAAAAGAACAAGCTGCGCGGTGATCTCGGTATCAGCTACGACGACGACTGCCTGCGTTTGGTGGACGCTTTCCGCGCGCTGGGACTGTATGTCGGCAGCATCGTGGTGACGCAATATGCCGGCCAGCCCTCCGCCGACGCCTTTTTGAAGCGCCTCGACACGCTCGGCGTGAAGCACTACTGTCACTACCCCATCGCAGGCTATCCCTCGGATGTTGCCCACATCGTCAGCGACGAGGGCTTCGGGCGGAACGACTACATCGAGACCACGCACTCGCTCGTCGTCGTCACTGCGCCCGGCCCCGGCAGCGGCAAGATGGCCACCTGCCTCTCCCAACTCTACCACGAGCACAAGCACGGCGTTGCGGCGGGCTATGCGAAGTTCGAGACCTTCCCCATTTGGAACCTGCCGCTCAAGCACCCCGTCAACCTCGCCTATGAGGCGGCGACCGCCGACCTCAACGATGTGAACATGATCGATCCCTTCCACCTTGAGGCTTACGGCGTCACGACCGTCAACTACAACCGCGATGTGGAGATCTTTCCCGTGCTGCGCGCGATATTTGAAAAAATCCAGGGGACGAGCCCCTATCAGTCCCCGACCGACATGGGCGTGAACATGGCGGGCAACTGCATCATCGCCGACGAGGTCTGCCGCGAGGCATCGCGGCTGGAGATCCTGCGCCGCTACTACACCGCCGAGGTCGCTGTCGCGCGTGGAGAGGCGGACGAGTGCCAGCTGCGCAAGCTCGAGCTGGTGATGCGGCAGGCAAATGTCACGCCCGACATCTGCCCCGCCGTCGCCGCCGCGCACCGAAAGGCCGAGGAGACCGGCAAGCCTGCCGGTGCGATGGTGCTGCCGGACGGCCGCGTGGTCACAGGCAAGACCAGCTCGCTGCTCGGCGCGAGCGCGTCGCTGCTGCTCAACGCGCTCAAGGCGCAGGGCGGTGTGGACGACCGTCTCGACCTCATCTCCGCACAGGTCATCGAGCCGATCTCGCAGCTGAAGATCAAGAGCCTCGGCCACCACAACCCGCGCCTGCACTCGGACGAGGTGCTCATCGCGCTGTGCATCTCCGCGTTGACGAACCCCATCGCCCAGCTCGCGCAGGAGCAGCTCGGCAGCCTGCGCGGCTGCGACGCGCATTTCTCCGTTATCATCTCGGAGGAGGATGTCAAGCTCTACAAGCGCCTCGGCATCCATGTGACCTGCGAGCCGAGGTACGAGGTCAAAAAACTCTATCATAAGTAAAAAGAGGGAGCTGTTCTCCCTCTTTTTCTCGGAAAGGAACCGCCTATGCCCACCATCATCGAACAGCTCGCGCGCGAGCTGAACCGCCCCGTTGAGCACATTGAAAATGTTGTGAAGCTGCTCGACGAGGGCAACACCATCCCCTTCATCGCCCGCTACCGCAAGGAGCTGCACGGCTCGATGGATGACACCGCCCTGCGCACGCTCGAGGAGCGGCTTGCGTATCTTCGCAGCCTTGCCGAGCGCAGGGAGAGCGTCAAGGCGAGCATCGACGAGCAGGGGAAGCTGACCGACGAGCTTGCTGCCGCGCTCGACGCGGCGCAGACGCTCGCCGAGGTCGAGGACCTCTACCGCCCCTACAAGCCCAAGCGCCGTACCCGCGCGACCGTCGCACGGGAAAAGGGACTCGAGCCGCTCGCGGCGCTGTTGTTCGCGCAGGAGCGCGATTGCCCCCGGCCCGAGGATGCGGCGGCGGATTACCTCGACGCGGAAAAGGGCGTGGAGACGCTTGCCGACGCCCTGCAGGGTGCAAACGACATTATTGCCGAGTGGATCAGCGACGACGCGGCCGTCCGCAGGTCGCTGCGCGAGCTGCTGGAAAAGCGCGGGACGCTGCGCTCCCTCGCCGCGACGGAGGAGGACAGCGTCTACCTCCTGTACTACAATTTTGAGCAGCCGCTGAGCCGCTTGCAGGGCCATCAAATTCTTGCTGTCAACCGCGGCGAGAAGGAAAAAATGCTCAGCGCGACCGTGCTGCTCGACCGCGAGCTGGCGCTGCCGCTACTGCGCCGCGCGGTGGTGAAGCCCGGCTCCGCCGCGATGGAGCTCGTCAAGGCCGCTGCCGAGGACGCCTACGACCGCCTCATCTATCCCTCGCTCGAGCGCGAGATGCGCACGGCGCTGACCGACCGCGCCAGTGAGGGCGCGATCAGGATGTTCGCCCTCAACCTCAAGCCGCTTTTGATGCAGCCGCCGGTCAAGGGCCATGTGACGATGGGGCTTGACCCCGGTTACGCGCACGGCTGCAAGGTCGCCGTCGTCGACGCGACCGGCAAGGTGCTCGATACCGCGGTGGTCTACCCCACCTACGGTGAGCGGCAGAAAAACGAGGCCATTGCAAAGCTTGCGCAGATGGTGAAGCGGCACGGCGTGGAGCACATTGCCATCGGCAACGGCACCGCGAGCCGCGAGACCGAGCAGATGACCGTCGAGCTCATCCGCAAGGTCGGCGGGAGCCTCAGCTACATGATCGTGAGCGAGGCGGGCGCGTCGGTCTACTCCGCGAGCAAGCTTGCCGCGGAGGAGTTTCCGCAGTTCGATGTCAACCTCCGCTCCGCTGTGTCCATCGCGCGGCGCTTGCAGGACCCGCTCGCGGAGCTGGTGAAGATCGACCCCAAGGCCATCGGCGTGGGGCAGTATCAGCACGATATGCCGCAAAAGGAGCTGGACGCGAGCCTCAACGCCGTGGTCGAGGACTGCGTGAACGCGGTCGGCGTGGACCTCAACACCGCCTCACCCTCGCTGCTCACACGCGTGGCGGGGCTCAACGGCACGATCGCCAAGAACATCGTCGCCTTCCGCGAGGAGAACGGCGTGTTCACCACGCGCCGCCAGCTTTTGAAGGTCGCCAAGCTCGGGCCCAAGGCATTCGAGCAGTGCGCGGGCTTCCTGCGCGTGCCGGAGAGCAAAAATGTGCTCGACAATACCGGTGTCCACCCCGAAAGCTACGATGCCGCCAAGGGCTTGCTCGACCTGCTCGGCGTGACGCCGAAGGACGCGCAGGACCTCCCCGCAAGGCTTGACGCCTACGGCGCGGAGAAGGCCGCCGGGGCGCTCGTCGTCGGCGTGCCGACGCTGCGCGACATCGCAAGGGAGCTTTCAAAGCCCGGGCGCGACCCGCGCGACGAACTGCCCGCGCCCATTCTGCGCACCGATGTGCTGGACATCAAGGACTTAAAGAGCGGCATGGTGCTCACCGGCACGGTGCGCAATGTCATCGACTTCGGCGTGTTTGTGGACATCGGCGTGCATCAGGATGGGCTGGTGCACATCTCGCAGGTGTGCGATAAATTCATTCGGCATCCGAGCGAGGTGGTCGCCGTGGGCGATGTGGTGAAGGTCATTGTGCTTGAGGTGGACGAGAAAAAGCACCGCATTTCGCTCTCGATGAAGCAGGTCCCCAAGGAGTAAAAGGAAAAGCGCGGCGAAAGCCGCGCTTTTCTCATTCCTGCTCCAAGTCCTCTTTCCCGAGCGCCATATCCCTCCACGCCTCGGGCAGGGCGTGGGCGATGAGCGGGAAGGTGTTCTCTGTGTCCGCGGTCGGCTGGATGTTGTAGGTGCCGTATTTGTTCACCAGCTCGGCGCAGCTCTCCGGCTGGCCGAATATTGGGTCGGTGAACGGCGCGTCGGGTAAGGGGCAGTGCTTGCGCTCCTTCTTTTCCTTGTCCATAAAAAGATCACCTCCGGGCTATCTTGCCCGAAGGTGACGCTTTTATGCTTTATCCGCGCAGCGTCGGCGGGTAGACGCCCGCCTCGTGCAGTGCCCTGAGCGCGGCGGCGACCGCGGCCCTGTCCTCGTGGTAGGTCATGCCGAACCATTTCGCGTCCGAGTGCAGCACGCGCACGCGCAGCGCGCCCTTTTCGATGAGCTCGCCGACCATGCCCGGCAGCAGACATTCCTTTTTGAGTTCATCCGCGGGAAGCGAGCGAAGGAAGGCGGTGAAATACTCCTCCAGCCTTGTGAAGATCCACGGCGTGAAGCCCCAGAAATTCATGGACACCGGCGTATCGGGCGCGTAGAGCTCGCCCGCGGGATTTTTGTCCACGTCGCGGATCGTGCCGTCGGGGAACACGGTGAGCTTGAAGGTCTCGACGATCCGGTCGAGCATACCGTCTGTCACATGGCACACGCCGCGCGTCACGCTGCCGTGCTCGCTGACGGTCTTATCCAGGCGGTAGCCGACCATCGCGGCCTTGCCCTCGGCCTTGAGCGCGCCGAGCGCCCCGTAGATCACGCGGAAGGCGTCCGCACCGTAGTAGTCGTCGGCGTTGATGACGATGAACGGCTCGCTGACACAGTCCCGCGCGCAGAGCACGGCGTGCGCCGTGCCGAAGGGCTTGGTGCGCTCCGCGGGAACGTGGTAGAACGCGGGCACGCTGGAAAAATCCTGATAGGCGTAGCAGACCTCGACCGGCGAGCCGTCCGCCGCCGTCATGCCGGCGACGCGCTTGCCGCACAGCGACTCCATCTGCGCGCGCATCTCGGGCTTGATGATGAACACCACCTTGGTGAAGCCCGCGCGGATCGCGTCGTAGATGGAGTATTCCATCAAAATTTCGCCGTTGGGCCCGATGCCGTCTACCTGCTTGCTGCCGCCGTAGCGCGAGCCCATGCCCGCCGCCATAATGACCAGTGCCGCTTTCATCGCTGTTCCTCCCTATGGGCTGATTTTTTAATAGGATACTCCATTTCCTCGCTTTTTTCAACTTCTTTTCGGGGGGCGGGCTTGTTTCTTCGGCATCGGACTGCTATACTGATCCCATCAATGCTTTTTCCGAGGTGTAAGGCTATGGAAACCTTTCTTCACGCCGTCACGTCCGTCACCATCATATTGCTGCTGACGGCGACCGGTTATTTCTGCGCGGCAAAGGGCTGGATGAGCGCGCAGGGCAAGGCGTTTATCAGCAAGCTGCTGATGAATATCGCCGTTCCCTGTATGTGTATATATAGCTTCCAGGTCAACCTGTCCCGCGAGCTGCTGGAGCAGTCGGGCCGTATGCTGCTCACAGGCTTTTGCTCCTGCGTGCTGGACTTTGCACTGGCGTTTGCCCTCGGAAAGCTTCTGCACATCCCGCGCCGCCGACTCGGCGTTTTTATCATGATGTGCGCCTTGTCCAACAGCATTTTCATCGGCCTTGCGATGTGTACCGAGCTGTTCGGCAGCGAGTGCACACCCTCTGTCATGCTCTATTGGATGGTCAGCACCACCTTCATGCAGCTCGGTGGCATCTCGCTGGTCCGATGGTCCGGCGAAACGACCGCCTTCTCATCGAAAATGCTGCTGCGCTTTCTGAAAACGCCGACGATCCTCGGCACGCTGGCCGCACTTGCCCTTGTGCTGCTGGACATTCATCTGCCGACCCTCGTGCTCTCCTACGGGCGGTATATGAACAGCATGGTCACACCGCTGGCGCTGCTGCTCACGGGATATATCATCCACGAGCTTGGGGTGAAAAATCTGCGGCTCGACCGCACGATCGGCGTGATGCTGCTCTTCCGCTTCGTTGCAGCCCCCGCGATCTGTGTGCTGTTCTGCGCCCTCTTCGGCGTGACGGGGCTGGCAAGAAATGTCTACATCGTCGAGTCGGCAATGCCGGTCGTGACGCAGACGGTCGTGGCTGCGTCGGAATACGGCGCGGACGAGCAGCTTGCCGCGCAGGGTGCGGCGATCTCCACGCTTGCCTGCTTTGTGGTGACACCGGTGCTGATGCTGCTGCTGTAAGGACGGAGAGAAAAGGGGTGCCGAAAACCGGAAGCTTCCGGTTTTCGGCACCCTTGCGTTTTGCCTTACCGCGTGAGCAGGAATACGCCGAGGCAGACCGCCGCGACGCCGAGGAGCTTTTGTGCCGTGACACGCTCGTGCAGCAGCGCGGCGGAGAGGGCGAGCGACCACACATAGGTCAGTGAGGTGAGAGGATAAACCACGGAGTAATCGTGGCCGCGCAGAAGCAGGATATTCAGCGCCGCGCCGACGAGGTAGCAGCAGCCGCCCAGCCAGAGCCGCGGCGAGGTAAGGAGCGAGCGCAGACCGCTCACATCCGCCGCGCCGCGCTTGAAAAAGAGCGCGCCGAGCGAGCCGCAGAGCGTCATGAGCGCAACGGAGAGTGCAAGGTTCATCGTCCGACCTCCCCGCTGCGCGCGAGCAGCACCAGTCCCGCGACGATGACGGCCACGCCGATGAGCTTTGCCGACGAGAGCGGCTCATTCAGAAATACGCTTCCGAGCAGCAGCGAGAGCACATAGCCCGCGCCGAGCATCGGGTGGAGCACGGAAAGCTCTCCGCAGCGCAGGGCGAAGATCATGGTCAGCGCGCCCGCGCCGTAGAGCGCAAAGCCGCCGAGCAGGAGCGGCAGCGAGCCGTCCGCCGAGAGCTTCCACAAAAGCTGGCCTACGCAGGTCATCAGCGACGAGGTCAGCATCAGCGCGACGCCGCGCGCGAGATTTTTTCCTCCCGCCATCGCGCTATACCCCATAGAGCAGCGCCGTCGTCACGGCGGCAAAAAGCGCGATCAGCACGAGCAGGACCTTGTCGCCGTAGATGACCTCGACGGGATCGCCGTCCGAGTTGCCCTCGACCGTGAGAGAGTATTTCAGGCACAGGCAGAGAACGAGCGGCACTGTCCAGACAAGGTGAGTGCCGGCGTTGGCTTCGTCCACGCTCCAAAGCGAGTAGAACACGACCGCGAGCGTCAGACAGCTGCTCATGTTGCGGCTGAGAAAGGCGTCGTTATAATAGCGCAGCACGGGCCGCGCGGTGTCGCTCTGCCGGCGCAGCTCGCCGCGACGCTTGCCGAGCGCGAGGTAGAAGGAAATGGACACGACGGTGAGATAGAGCCAGTTGGAGATCGTGATGCCTGTGACCGACGCGCCGAAGAGAACGCGCAGCAAAAAGCCGGAGACCAGCAGCGCCACATCGAGGATGGGGACATTTTTCAACCCAAAGCTGTAACCGAGGTTGACGAGCAGATACACGCCCATGCAAAGCCAACTGCCTGCCGGAAAGTGGGCGAGGATACCGAGGAGCAGCACTGCCGCGCCGAGCGCGGCGGCAAGCGCGAGGGCCGAGGGAACGCCCACCGCGCCGCTGGCGATGGGACGGCGGCACTTGGTCGGGTGCAGGCGGTCGGCGGGCGCGTCGCGCAGGTCATTGACGATGTAGACGAGCGAGGAGAGCAGGCAGAACGCCGCAAAGCCGAGCAGCCCCACGCACAGCGGCGTGCGCTCGAAAAACCGTCCGCTGAAAAAAAGCGGCAGCAGCACGAGAACATTTTTCACATAGTGCTTGGGGCGCAGCAGGCGAAGGTAGTTTTTCATGCGCTCACCTCGTTTCAAATTCGATGCTCAGGTCACCGGGCGTGATGTAGAAATAGGCATACTCCATCTTCGGCGTGTCCGGCTCCCACAAAAGGCCGGCGGTATCACCGCAGGCGGGGACGCGGACCGTGCGCTCGCCGCGCAGCATCGCCTCGCGCAGCAGCGTTTCCTGCGCCGCGACCGCGCGGCGCAGCGGGAGGTAGGAGAGGGTGTAAAAGACGAGCACCGCCGCGCAAAGTCCCGCGCAGAGCGGGAGGGCAAAGTCCGGCTTGAGGCCGCTTTCGGCGAGCAGGCTGAAGGCCGCGGCAAGTGTGAGCAGATAGCTCGCGTACAGGCAGCGCGGCCCGACGGGGGACACGAATAGCAGCGGCAGCGCCGCGCTGAGCGACAAAAGCAGGAAAAAGCACCCCCGCGCGCGGAGCGCCCCCGCCGTCCAGCACAGCGTGCCGAGGATCGCGAGCAGGAACCACGCGAGGCAGAGCGCCGCGAGCGCGCCGTTCGAAAGACGAAGCAGCGTGTGCAGCGGCAAAGCCGCCGTGCAGGACAGCAGCGCCGCGAGCAGCGCGATGTCCGCTGCCCGCCTGCGTCCGCGCGCGAAAAAGAGCGTCAGCAGCGCCGCCACGGAGACATAGAGCACAGGACAGTCCGCGAGCAGGAAACGGAACACCGTCGCGCTGTTTTTCTGCGCGGAGGCGAGCAGACCGGCAAGCCCGCCGGAAACGCCCGCGTGATACATACCGCCCCCGTGCAGGATGACCGCGTAGGACGGCGAGGCGAACAGCAGCGCCGCGCCGCCGAGCGCGCCGAGCAGCCAGCACAAAAGCGAGGGTGAGAGCCTTCTCTCGCGGAGCAGATACCAAAGCGTCATCAGTCCCGCCGCGCAGAGCGTGCAGAGGGTGACATTCTCGACAAAAAGCTGCGAGGCGAAGCCGAGCGCGAAGAGCGCGAGGCAGCGCGGTGCGCTCTCGCGCAGCGCCTTGCCCGCAAAGACCGCGTCGGTCAGTGCGAGGGCCGCGAGCAGACAGGCCACCGGCGGAACATAGTTGAAGTAGCCCGCCGCCCAGGGGTACGCCTCGCGGAAGAGCTCGCGCGGCAGCGTGAACACCGCCGCGGCGCACAGCAGCAGTCCTGCTGTGGAAGTCAGCTTGGAAACGCGCGCGAGCAGCGCGATGAGCACAAGCGTGATGAGCGCGCGCAGAAGGTCGCGCAGGATCGGGCGGCTGCCCGCGCTGTAAGCGAGGATGTTGCCGAGGATGCGGCCGTTCGTCGTACGCCACTTTTCCGCGACAACGCACGCAAGGTCGCCGACGCTGTGCAGCGACGCGCCCAGCCCCTCGCGGAACCAGTCGTCCCCGCTGAGCGGGAAGGTGCGAAAGAGTGCAAAAAGCGCCGCGGCGAGCGCGAGCATGGTGAAAACGCGGAGTCGATCGGTCTCTCTTTTCATTTCTCCGCCTCCTGATCGAAATGTTTGTGTATCAGATGTTTTTTTGTTCCGCTCGCGGCCTGCGCTCGGGCAGCGCGATGAGCACCGCCATCGCCAGAATGAAAGCAAAGCCGAGAAGGTCCTGCCACGCGAAGCTGGTGCGCAGCCAGAGCGCCGCGCACAGCGCCGCGCTGACCGGCTCGGTGCAGGCGAGCAGGCTCGCGCGCACACCGCCGACATCGCTCACGCCCTGAAGATAGAGGGTGAAGGCCAGTGCCGTGCCGACGACGGAAATTTCCAGCGTGCCGAGCACGACCGCCGCGCTGAGTGTGACCGGAATACGCCACGCCTGTGTGAGCAGGAGCAGCACCGCGCCGCCGATGAACATACCGCAGCCCGTGCAGACGCTCACGGGATAGCGCCGCAGCAGATCGCCCGGGAGAAGCGTATAGAGCATCAGCGCCACCGCCGCGCTCAGTCCCCAGAAGAGCGCCTGCGGCGAGAGCGCGAGCGCGGTCAGGCTGCCGTGCGTTGCAAGCAGGAAGGCGCCGCCGAGGGCGAGGATGAGAGCGGTCCCCTCCCGCCGCGTCGGCAGGCGGCGCGCGCGAAGGCAGACCCACAGCAGGATCAGCGCCTGCCCCATGTATTGCAGCACCGTGGCGGTCGCGCTGTTGGAGTGGCGGATGGCTGCGAGATAGGTGTACTGGCAGGTCATCAGCCCACCGACGGAGAAGAGCACGAGGCGCAGAGCGTCATGTCGGTCCGACCAAAGCGCGCGCAGCGCCGCGCGGTGCCTGACGAGTGCGCCGCCGAGCAGCACAATGCCGGCGAGGAACATCCGCACCACGGTCAGCCAACCGCTGTCTACGCCCTCGCGGGTGAAGAGATACTGCCCCACCGTGCCGGACGCGCCCCAGCACACGCCGCCGAGCGCCGCGCACAAAAAGCCGCGCAGCGTTCTCTTTTTCTCACTCATAGCCGCTCTCCCGATCACTGTTTTGCCCATTGTAGCAGACCGCGCGCTGCTTTTCAAGCTGTGCGCGCCGCCTTTGCACATATTCGCCCCCATGTGCGCATAGATTGAAGCAACTCGAATAGGGAGTGTTTCGTGCATGAAGGGTAATATTGAAGAACGGGCCTGCGATCTGGCAGTTTACATCATAGAAAACCGCACCACGGTGCGCGCCGCGGCCAAGAAGTTCGGCGTGAGCAAATCGACCGTCCACAAGGACCTGCAGGACAGACTGCCGCAGCTCAACCCCGGCCTCTACCGACAGGTCAAGGAGATCCTTGAGATCAACAAGGCCCAGAGGCACATCCGCGGCGGCATCGCCACAAGAAAAAAATATAAGGGAAGCTGAAACTTTTTCCTGAAAATTTCGTCCTATAAAGAAAAGGGGCGATCGCAATACCGCGCGGCAGGCAGGTGCTTTGCTCCCGTCGGCCGCGCAGGCTCTTTTTTTCCTCTTGCGGTCTGTTGACATAATGTGTATAATAACAATATTCTTCCGTTTTCGACACCAAAGGAAAGGACCATGTCCCCTATGCAGAAAAAACCTTCCACAAAGCGCCGCGGCGAGCGCCTTGCGGCCATGCTGTTGTCGCTTCTCTTTTTGTCGACCGCTGTGTTTGCGACGGTCAAATATGTCTTTCGTGCGCCGGAGCTTGACAAGGACAAGCCCGTCTTGACACCGACGGACAACACGCCCACGGACGAGGGACAGGCGGGCGATCCCGCTCCCGCGGGCCGCGTGCAGCGGGATTATTGCTACAATATCCTCGTCTCGGGCCTTGACGACGACAACGGCGGCAGCGACACGAACATTCTTGTCCGCTTCGATGTGCCCAATAAGCGCATCGACCTGGTGAGTCTGCCGCGCGACACGCTGCTGCACAATGAGTACAAAAACAACAAGCTCAACTTTGCCTACGCCAAGGGCGGCACGGAGCTTTTGATGAGCGAGATCGAAAATCTGCTCGGCGTGCCGGTAAATTTCTATGTCACGGTCAACCTCAAGGGCTTCATCGCGCTGGTCGATCAGATCGACGGCGTGGACTTTGATATTCCTGTCAACATGGATTACGACGACCCCTATCAGGATCTGCACATCCACTTTACCAAGGGTCCGCGCCACCTCACCGGACAGGAGGCGATGGAGGTCGTGCGTTTCCGCCACAACAACGACGGCTCCGGCTACGGCACAGAGGACATCGGCCGTATCGGCACCCAGCAGGCGTTTCTCAAGGCGGTCGCCAAGCAGCTTTTGCAGCTGAGCAATGTGAAAAACATCCCCGCTATGGTCGATATTTTCTGCACCTATGTCAAAACCGACCTTACTGCCGGAAACCTCGTCTGGCTCGGCAACGAGGCACTGAACATCGGCATGGAGAACATCCATTTTGCCACACTTCCCGGCGACGGCTCCGGCTATTACAAAAAGCAGTCGGTCTATGTGCTCGACGCACAGGCCACCTGCGACCTTGTCAACGAGGCGCTCAACCCCTACAACGAGCCGCTCACGCTGGAGGATATGGATATTCTCACACCATGAGATAAGGAGCAAGCACCATGAAAAAACGGCCTTTGCTTTTCCTCTGTACAATGATCCTGCTGCTTTCCACCGCCGCGCGGGCGGAGGCGGCGCCCTTTGCGCGTACGCGCAGCTATGACGAGCGCTTTTCCGATGTGAGTGCGCGGGCGTGGTATCACGATCCCGTTGCGGCGCTGTATGAATACGGCCTGACCGAGGGCGTGAGCCGCACGGCCTACGCGCCGGACGAGAGCGTCACGGTCGCGGAGCTGACGGCCTTTGCCGCGCGCCTGCGCGCGCTCGACATGGGCGAGAGCGTCCCCGCGCCTGCGGCGGGGGAGGCGTGGTACCAGTCCGGCGTGGACTATCTCAAGTCCGCCGGAGCGCTCGGTGATGCGTTTGACGGGCATTACGCCGACGCCGCCACGCGCGCACAGGCGGCAGGCATTCTCGCGCCCGCGCTGCGCGCGGAGCGCTACGATGAGCGCAATGCCGAGGCGGTGACCGTCGGCTACGCCGCGCGGCAGTATATCACCGATGTGGACGACTACACGCCCTATCAAGGCGACATCCTTCTTCTTTATAAGCGGGGCATCGCGGGCGGCGTAGACGCGAGCGGCTCCTTCCGCCCGAACGACACGCTCCGCCGCAGCGAGGTTGCGGCGCTGCTCGTGCGGATGCTTGAACCCTCCGCGCGCCTGACGCTTTCGTGGCAGGTGCTGCCCTATCGCAGCGTCGAGGGTGCGGCCTGGGGAAGTCTCGCTGCCGCGCCCGCCGAGGTCTCCGCCGCACCGGCGATCGACGATGTGGGCGCCGTCGACGCGGTGCTGCGTCGGATGCTCCGCGACGAGGCCAACACCGTCACACTGCAATATGACCGCGCGCTGAGCGCCGACGAGGCCACAAAGCTTACCCGTGCCTTCACCGTGGGGGTCAAGCGCTACTGCGAGCAGATGTATAATTCCGCCGCCTGCCGCAGTTATCCCAGCGGCAAGGTGGAGCTGACCTTCTCCTCCACAGCCTGCGACGATGCGCAGCTGAAGAAATACCGCGCGACAACGCTTTCGCGCGCGATCCTCGTTCACGACGCGCTGTGGGAGAGCGGCTATCTTACAAGAGACATGAGCCAGTATGAGCTGGCCCGCGCCTACTTTGTTTGGCTGTGCAACAACTGCGCCTACGACGAGGGGACGGTCTCCGGCAGCTCTCTGAGCCACTTGGCGTACAGTGCGCTGGTGGACGGCGTGGCTGTCTGCGACGGCTACACGGGCGCCTATAACCTCCTGCTGCGGCTTGAGGGCATCGAGTGTACCGCGCTGATGAACAGTGACCACATCTGGACGGTCGCCACGCTCGACGGCACGAGCTATCACATCGACACGACCTGGGGCGACCAGGGCGCGCGCGTGGATATGAGCTTTTTCGGCATGAGCGAGGCGCAATCCCGCGCCCGCCACGCATGGTGAGCGAAATACGAACAGAAGGACGGAGCGTTCCACAGAACGCTCCGTCCTTCTTTCTCGTTTTACAGCCTTGTGATGACCGGAATGACCATCGGGCTGCGCTTGGTGGTTTTGAACAGGTAGTTGCTTACGCCCGACTTGATCGCGCCCTTGAGCTCGCCCATGTCGCGGCTGCGGCGGCCGAGCACGCTCTCGGCGGCGGACATGACCACGGTTTTCAGCTCGTTGAGCAGCTCCTCGGACTCCTTAACATAGATGAAGCCGCGGGTGATGATCTCGGGCTCGGCGAGCATATAGCCGTCGTGCGAGGAAACGGGCAGCACGACCACGACCATGCCGTCCTCGGCCAGGTGCTTGCGGTCGCGCAGCACCACCGCGCCGACATCGCCCACGCCGCTGCCGTCCACGAACACCTCGCCGGCGGGCGCCATGCCCGGCACGAGCTTCATCGAGCGCGCGGTGATCTCCACCGCGTCGCCGTTTTCGCAGATGGCGATGTTCTTGCGGTCCATGCCCATGGACATGGCGAGGTTCTTATGGATCTGGAGCATCCGCTGCTCGCCGTGAACAGGGATAAAATACTTCGGCTTTGTGAGCGCGTGGATGATCTTCAGCTCCTCCTGACAGGCGTGGCCGGAGACATGGAGCATATCCGCGCGGTCGTAGATGACCTCCACGCCCTTGCGGAAGAGCTCGTTGATGACGCGCGAGACCGTGTTTTCGTTGCCGGGAATGGCGCTCGCGGAGATGATGACGCGGTCGCCGGGGCCGACCTCGATCTGCTTGTGCTGCGAGAACGCCATGCGGTGCAGCGCGCTCATCTCCTCGCCCTGCGAGCCGGTGGTGACGATGACCTGCTTGTCGAGCGGGAGGGACTTTATTTTGTTGATGTCCGTCACGGTGTTCTTCGGCAGCTTCATATAGCCGAGATCGACCGCGACCTTGGTGATATTCTCCATGCTGCGGCCCGTAACGGCGACCTTGCGGCCCACCGCCGCCGCCGCGTCGATGACCTGCTGGATGCGGTGGACATTGGAGGCGAAGGTGGTGACGATGATGCGCTGCTTGCAGCCGGCAAAAAGCCGGTCGAAGGTCTTGCCGACCATGCGCTCGCTCATCGTGTAGCCGGGGCGCTCGACATTCGTCGAGTCCGCGAGCAGCGCGAGCACGCCCTGCTTGCCCAGCTCGCCGAGGCGCGCGAGGTCGATGACCTCGCCGTCGATGGGCGTGGAGTCGATCTTGAAGTCGCCCGTGTGGACGACGGTTCCGAGACCCGTGTGGATGGCGAAGGCCACGGAGTCGGCGATCGAGTGGTTGACATGGATGAACTCCACGCTGAACTTGCCTGCCTTGACCGTCATGCCGCTCTCGACCGTGACGATCTTCGTCGTTTTCAAAAGACCGTGCTCTTCGAGCTTCAGCCGGATCAGCCCCGCGGTCAGGCGGGTGCAGTAGATGGGCATATTGACCTGCTTGAGGACATAGGGAATGGCCCCGATGTGGTCCTCGTGGCCGTGGGTGATGAAAAGGCCGCGGATGCGGTTTTTGTGCTTGGCGAGATAGCTCACATCGGGAATGACGAGGTCGATGCCGTACATATTGTCGTCGGGAAAGGCCATGCCGCAGTCCACGACGATGATCTCACCGCCGTATTCATAAACGGTCATGTTCTTGCCGATCTCGTTGAGCCCGCCAAGCGGGATGATCTTCAGATTTTCTGCCAAAATGTGTTCACTCCTTAAATTGGGTTTTCAAAAATTGAGGAGCAAAGCCTGCGCCGCGCGGAAATGACCGCACGGAAACAACGGCGTCCGTGCCGCGCGCTCCGCCCTGTTCCGCGGAGCGCTTCGCACCGTTGGCGCCCTTGCTCGTTTTCCTATGGACTTTTGCTCTATTCAAACCGCGCAAAGTCGGTTCAATACGATCTGTATTGTATAGTATACCACGATTTCCCGAAAATGTACACTCTTTTTTTGTCGCCCCGTCTGCGGGGGTGAATTTTTTATCGCAAAGACTATTTACCCCCGCGCGCCGTTGTGCTATAATATCATATCTATATCCATCTTTCCGCCTTTTCTATTGCTGTTGGAGCAGGGAGGGAGCATTTATGAGCAAACGGGTCAACAAGCTGACCGAACCGAATATGCGGCTGTATTTTCTCATCGCCGCGGTCTTCTGCGCAGCGACGCTGTGGGCAGAGCCCATTCTCGGCGCCATCGAGACCGCTGTGGTCGCGCTGGCCTATGTCTACTTTCGCCGCACGGCGCAGAAACGCCGCGAGAGCATCCAGCGCTATGTGGAGGATATGACCGACGATGTGGCGAGCGCGGGCAAGGCGTCGATGCTCTCCGCGCCCTTTGCGATGATGGTCTTCCGCCCCGACACGCAGGAGGTGCTGTGGAGCAACGAGATTTTTCTGCAGCTCACAGGCATGAAGGAAAATCTCTTCGATAACCGCCTGGAGGACGCGCTGCCGGGCTTTTCCGACCAGTGGCTGCTGGAGGGAAAGAACGAATGCCCCGAAACGGTGCGCGTCAACGGCAGGAATTTCCGCGTGTTCGGCAGCCTCACGCACCCGAGCGGGCGCGGCGGCGCGCGCGGGCTTCTTGCGCTGACCTACTGGATGGACACCACCGAGCAGGACGAGCTGAAAAAGAAAAGCGAGGAAAATCGCCCCATCGTGGCCGTTCTCATGCTCGATAACTACGAGGAGCTGATGAAGGCCGGCACCGAGGCCGCACGCTCGTCGGTGCTCGCGCAGATCGACGAGAAGATCAGCGCGTGGGTGGCGGACACGCAGGGGCTTTTGTGCAAGTACGACCGCAACCGCTATCTGCTGCTGCTGACCGAGCAGCACTATCACACGCTCCTTGAGGGTAAGTTCAGCGTGCTCGACGCGGTGCGCTCCGTCGTCACCGAGGACGGCGTCGCCGCGACGCTCTCCATCGGTATCGGCAAGGACTTTGACGATTATGAAACGCTCTTTAAGAATGCGGGGCTCTCCATCGAAATGGCGCTCTCGCGCGGCGGCGATCAGGTCGTGGTGCGCAACCGCCTTGACTTCGAGTTCTACGGCGGCAAGACGAAGTCCACCGAAAAGCGCACGAAGGTCAAGTCCCGCGTGATGGCCAACGCCCTTGGCGAGCTGATCTCCGACGCGAGCCAGGTGTTCGTCATGGGGCACAAGCACGCCGACTTCGACTCCGTGGGCGCGGCGGCGGGCGTTTGCTGCATCGCGCGCAAGCGCGGCAAGAAGGCACAGATCGTCATTGACATGGACGGCAGCGCCGCTGCCCCCGTGCTCAAGCGCCTTTCAGCCCTGCCGGAGTATAAGGATGCTTTCATCAGCGGCAGCGACGCCTTCATCAAGGCGCAGGCCGGCGCGCTGCTCGTGGTGGTGGACACCAACCGACCCGACTTTGTGGAGTCCGAGCAGCTGCTCGACACCTGCAACCGCGTGGCGGTCATCGACCACCATCGCCGCGCGGCAAGCTACATCGAATCCGCTGCGCTCAACTTCCACGAGCCTTACGCCTCGTCGGCCTCGGAGCTGGTGAGCGAGCTGCTGCAATACCTCGTCGACCCAAGCGACCTGCTGCGCGCCGAGGCCGAGGCCCTGTTTGCGGGCATCGTGCTCGACACCAAGAATTTCACCATGCGCACAGGCGGGCGCACCTTTGAGGCGGCGGCGCTGCTGCGCCGCGCGGGCGTGGACACGGCAGATGTGCAGCGGCTGTTCCAGGGGACGCTCTCCGACATGATCGAGCGCTACGACATCATCCGCCACGCGGAGCTTTACCGCGACGACATCGCCATTGCGGCGGTGGAGCAGGAGATCGACCGCGTGACCGCGGCCAAGGCCTCTGATGAGCTGCTGACGCTGCGCGGCGTGCGCGCGTCCTTCGTGCTCTTCAAGCACGACAAGGGCGTGAACCTTTCGGCGCGCTCGCTCGGCGAGATCAATGTGCAGCTCATCATGGAAAAGCTCGGCGGCGGCGGTAACTCCACCACTGCGGGCGGTCAGATCCCGGACGGGACGGTGGACGAGGTGCGCGAGCAGCTCGTCGCCGCCATTGACCAGTATTTAGAAGGATAATTTACCATCGGGAGGATAGTACAATGAAAGTCATTTTACAACAGGATGTCAGAGGTCAGGGTAAAAAGGGTCAGATGATCGACGCAGCCGAGGGCTACGCCCGCAATTTCCTGCTGCCGCGCAAGCTGGCGATCCCCGCTACGCCCGACGCCATCAACACCATGAACCTCAAGGAAAAGGCGCGCCGCGCCGAGGAGGCGGCCAACCGCGCCGCCGCTGTGGAAACGGCGGATAAGCTCAAGGGACGCACCGTGAAGCTCACCGCCAAGGGCGGCGCGAACGGTAAGCTCTTCGGCGCGATCACCGGTAAGGAGATCTCCGAGGCGCTCGCGGAGCAGCTCGGCCTCGATGTCGGTAAGCAGAAGATCGTGCTCGACGAGCCGATCAAGGCCTTTGGCAGCTATGAGATCCGCGCCAAGCTCGGCTATGAGGTCACGGGCAAATTCACTGTGACCGTGGCGGAGGAATAAGCCCCCACTTTACGAGGAAAAGAGGTGCCCTGCGATGGACGAACTGCTCTACCGTCAGATGCCGCACTCGATTGAGGCGGAGCAGGCGGTGCTCGGCTCGATGCTCATTGACGCAAACTGCATCAAGGATGTGATGGAAAAGCTGCGGCCCGAGGATTTCTACCTGCGTCAGAACCGGGAGATCTTTGAGACCATCTACTCCATGTTCCTCTACTCCAAGCCCATCGACGGCGTGACCGTCGCGGGCGAGATGGAGCGCAACGGCACCTACGATGAAAATACCACGCGCAGCTATCTTGTGCAGCTCATGGAGGTCACGCCGACCTCCGCAAATGTAAATGAGTATGCCGACATCGTGCGCGACAAGGCGCTGCTGCGCGCCGTCGCCACCGTGGCGAGCGACATCACCGCCATGGTGCAGGACGGTACGGGCGGAGCGCCCGCCGTGCTTGACGCCGCCGAGCAGAAGATCTACGCGGTGCGCCGCGGGCGCAGCGCGCAGGATATGGAGCAGATCGGCGTGGTTTTGCAGGGCGTGCTCGACCACCTTGCCGAGCTTTCCGCATCAGGCGGCAAGACGCTGCCGGGGCTCTCGACCGGCTTGAGCGCGGTGGACGACAAGATCAACGGTCTGAGCAAGTCCGACCTTATCCTGCTCGCCGCCCGACCCGGCATGGGCAAGACGAGCTTTGCGCTCAATGTGGCGCTCAATGTGGCCAAGGCGAGCGGCAAGGCGGTCGCGGTATTTTCGCTGGAAATGTCGAAAGAGCAGCTCGTCACGCGCGTGCTGTCAAACGAGGCGCTGGTGGAGAACGGGCGGCTCATCTCCGGCAATCTGCGCGAGAGCGACTGGGTGAAGATCGCTGAGGCCGCCTCGACGCTCAGCCGCGCAGACGTCAAGATCGACGATAACCCGCTCCTCACGGTTGCGGACATGAACGCCAAGTGCCGCCGGATCGATAACCTCGGCCTCGTGGTCATCGACTATCTGCAGCTGATGACCTCCGCGGGCGGCAAGGGATACAGCGGCGAGAACCGCCAGCAGGCGGTGAGCGACATTTCGCGTATGCTCAAGATCATGGCAAAGGAATTGCAGGTTCCCGTGCTGTGCCTTTCTCAGCTCTCGCGCGCGAACGAAAAGCGCGACGACAAGCGCCCCATGCTCTCCGACCTGCGCGAATCCGGCGCGATCGAGCAGGACGCGGACATCGTGATGTTTCTCTACCGCGACGACTATTACAACGAGGACTCCGAAAAGCACAACATCGCCGAGTGCATCGTGGCGAAGAACCGTCACGGCGAGACGGGCAAGGTCGAGCTGCGCTGGATGCCGGAGTACACGACCTTCGGTACGCTTGAGAGGCGGTACGAGGACGAATGAAAAAGGTATTGGACTTTGTGCAGCGCTATGACCTGCTGCCGCGCTACGAACTGCTTTTGGCCGCGGCGTCGGGCGGCATGGATTCGATGTGCCTGCTGGACTTTTTATACGAAAACGGTTACCGTGTGTGCGCGGCGCACTACAACCACCAGCTGCGCGGGGCGGAGGCCGACATGGACGAGGACCTTGTGCGCGCATGGTGCGCGGCGCGGCGCATTCCGCTGTGCGTCGGCACGGGCGATGTGGCGGCCTATGCCGAGGAGAACGGCATGACGGTCGAGGAGGCCGCGCGTAAGCTGCGCTACGATTTCCTCGACTCCGTTGCCGGGCAGACCGGCGCGGCGCGCATCGTCACCGCCCACCACGCGAACGACAACGCCGAAACGGTGCTCTTTCACCTTGCCCGCGGCACGGGCATGACGGGACTTGCCGGCATCGCGCCGAAAAACGGCAGGCTGGTGCGCCCCTTCCTCTGCCTGACGCGCGATGAGATCGCGGACTACGCTAAGGAGCATCATGTGCCCTACCGCACGGATGCAACGAACGCGGACACCGCGCTCACGCGCAACTTTATCCGCGCGGAGGTGGTGCCGAAGCTCTGTCATGTCAACGCGCAGGCGGTCGAGCACATCGGAGAGACCGCGCTGCGGCTGCGGCAGGAGGATGAATTTCTCAATTCCCTCGCCGCAGAAGCCCTGCGTGAAATGAAAGCGGAGGACGGTATGCTGACGCTGCCCTGCGCGGCGGTCACGCAGGCACCCGCGGTCCTGAAGCCGAGGGTACTGCGCCTTGCGCTCGACGCGCTCGGCGCGGGGAAGAAGGACTTCACCGCCGCGCACTATGACGCCCTCGTGCAGCTCTGCGAGGGGGCGGGGAGCGCCCGGCTCGACCTGCCCTGCGGCGTGACCGCGCGGCGCGAGGACGCTGTGCTGACGCTTTCGGTGCGGCGGGAGGAGCGGCCCGAGCGCGTTTTGCTCCGCGTGGGAGAGAGCGTCCGCTGGGGCGAGTTTGTCATCCGCTGTGAAAAATGCGAAAAAACGGTTGAAAATTCCGAGAATACCGTTATATTAAGAGAAGCTGTATTTGACGCGCCGCTCTCGGTCGGCGCGTGGGACGCGAGGGAGAGCATGTCTCTGCCCATTTCACGCGGCTCGCGGAGCCTCAAGCGGCTTTTTGCCGAGCGCGGCTTCTCGCCCGACGAGCGGGAGCGCACACCCGTCATCCGTTCCGGCGGCGCGGTCGCGGCGGTGTACGGCATCGGAACGGATGCGCTGTTTCTGCCGTCCGACGGCGAGAGCGTGTGTGTGCTGACCTTTGTGAAAGCGGCGGAGCAGGTCTCCGACTGAAAAAGAACATAAAACAATGGGAGAGGGAAAAACTATGGCAAAAAGCATGATGGATCGGGATATGCTGAAGGTGCTTTACAGCGAGGAGCAGATCAAGGCCCGCATACAGGAGATGGGCGACGAGCTTTATGAGCAGTTCAAGGACCGCAACCCGCTGTTCCTCGGCGTGCTCAAGGGCAGCTTCATTTTCATGGCGGACATCGTCCGCGCCTGCCAGATCAAAAGCGACATCGAGTTCATCGCCGTGTCGTCCTATCAGAACGGCACCTCCTCGTCCGGCGTGGTGCAGATCACGCACGATTTGCAGCAGGACATCACCGATCGCGAGATCATCGTGATCGAGGACATTCTCGACTCCGGCAACACGCTCTACTTCCTGAAAAATTACTTCATGACCAAGGGCGCAAAGAGCGTGACTGTCGTCACCCTGCTCGATAAGCCCTCCCGCCGCGTCAAGCCCGTCAAGGCGGATATGGCCGGCTTTGAGGTTCCCGACGAGTTCGTCGTGGGCTACGGCTTGGACTACGCCCAGCAGTACCGCAATATGCCCTACATCGGCGTGCTCAAGCCTGAGGTCTATTCCAAGTAAAATGGCCATACTTTGATTGGGGAAAGAGGCGATCTCGCCTCTTTTCTTCCGCCCTAAAAAGGAGGGGAAACCGTTGACCCAGACCAAACGACCGAATCACATCGTATTCCTGCTGTGTCTGCTGATGCTGCTGTCCGCCTATTCATTCCTCTCGCGCCCGAAGGAGCAGGAGATCAGCTACGCCGAGGTCGTGCAGCTCTTTGAGCAGGAGAAGGTGAAGTCCTTCACCGTGCGGGACACCACGCTCACGCTCACGCTGCGCGAGGCGGTGGACGGCAAGACGGAGATACGCAAGGAGCTTTACGACTTCGACCTCTTCTACGACGACCTCAACGACCTTGTTGTGGCGCAGAAGGCCGCCGGTATTTTAGAGGACTATAACTATTCCGCCAATCATTCGCCCAACTACCTTGCCATCGCGCTGCCCTATGTGATCGCCGTAGCGGGGCTGTTCGCCATCTGGTACCTGCTCTCCGTGCGCGGCGCGGGCGGCGGGGGCGACCGCATGGCGAAGTTCGGCAACGCATCCTTCAAGCACGGCAGCGAGAGCGGCCGCAAGACCAGCTTCAAGGATGTCGCGGGCGCGGACGAGGAGAAGGAGGAACTGGGCGAGGTCGTGGACTTTTTGCGCGACCCGCAGAAATTCGCCGAGCTGGGTGCGCGCATCCCCAAGGGTGTGCTGCTCGTCGGCCCGCCGGGCACAGGCAAGACACTGCTGGCCCGCGCGGTCGCGGGCGAGGCGGGCGTGGAGTTCCTCTCCATCTCCGGCTCGGACTTTGTGGAGATGTATGTCGGCGTCGGCGCGAGCCGCGTGCGCGACCTCTTTGAACAGGCCAAGAAGATCGCGCCCTGCATCATCTTCATCGACGAGATCGACGCGGTGGGCCGCCAGCGCGGCACCGGCCTCGGCGGCGGCCACGACGAGCGCGAGCAGACGCTCAACCAGCTTTTGGTGGAGATGGACGGCTTCGGCACAAATGACGGCGTGGTCGTGCTCGCGGCGACGAACCGCGCAGACATTCTCGACCCCGCGCTGCTGCGCCCCAGCCGTTTTGACCGCCAGATCTATGTCGGCTATCCCGATATCAAGGGCCGCGAGGAGGTGCTCAAGATCCACACCGCCAACAAGCCGCTTGCCGAGGATGTCGACCTCGGCAAGGTGGCAAGGGGAACAGCGGGCTTCACCGGCGCGGATCTCGAAAACCTTTCCAACGAGGCGGCGCTGCTGTGTGCGCGCCGCGGCGAGCATTTCATCACCATGGCGGACTTCGAGGAGGCGGAGATCAAGGTGCTCGCCGGCCCCGAAAAGCGCAGCCGCGTGGTGCCGGAGCATGAGCGGAAGCTGACGGCCTATCACGAGGCGGGGCACGCCATCGTGATGCACGCGCTGCCGACGCACGAGCCGGTGCATCGCATCACCATCGTGCCGCGCGGACAGGCGGGCGGCATGACCATCGCGCTGCCCGATGAGGACCGCGCGTACCAGTCCAAGCGCTACATGGAGGAGCAGATCGTCTCGCTGCTCGGCGGGCGCGCGGCGGAGAAGCTGATGCTCGGCGATATTTCCACCGGCGCGTCAAACGACATTGAGCGGGCCTCGCACATTGCGCGCAAGATGGTCACGGCCTACGGCATGAGCGATAAGCTCGGCTCCATCGCCTTTGAGAGCGGACACGACGAGGTGTTCATCGGCAAAACGATGGGACAGACGCGCAGCTACTCGGAAAAGACAGCGGCGGAGATCGACGGCGAGGTCAAGGCCATCATCGACCGCGCCTATAAACACTGTGAGGATATCCTCACGGCGCGGCGTGCGGCGCTGACCGCTGTGGCAGAGTACTTGCTGCAAAATGAGACCATGAGCGGAGAGGAATTTGAGCGCATGGTCGGCGAGAGGGGATAAAGGACAAAAGAAATCTGATATATGATAGGAAAAGGCAGCCGCTTGAAGCGGCTGCCTTTTTGAGATAATCGGGTCATTGGTTTGCCGGGGACATGGGCGCGACGGTCAGCGCGCTTCGAGCGCGGTGACGGTGTCGGCAAGCCAGTCGCCCTTGAACTCCTCAATGCGCCCCTCGTCGGTGAGCGCGGCGAGCTGCGGGTCGATGGGCATCTGCGCGAGCAGGGGAATATCATGCTTTTTCGCGGCCTCGGCGCAGCGGCCCTCGCCGAAGAGATAGATCTTTCTGCCGCAGTCGGGGCAGGTGAGATAGCTCATGTTCTCCACAAGGCCCACGATGGGTACGGCCATCTTCTCGGCCATCTTCACGGCCTTTTCCACCACCATGCCGACAAGCTCCTGCGGCGAGGCGACGACGACGATGCCGGAGAGCGGGATGGACTGGAATACGCTCAGCGTCACATCACCGGTGCCCGGCGGCATATCGACGAGCAGGTAGTCCACATCCCAGAGGACATCGGTCCAGAACTGGGTGACGACGCCGCCGATGACAGGTCCGCGCCAGATGACGGGGTCGGTCTCATCGTCGAGCAGCAGGTTGATAGACATGACCTCAATGCCGGTCGAGCTGCGGCAGGGCAGGAGGGCGTTTTCGGTGCCGACGGCCTTGTCGTGCATCCCGAAGGCCTTCGGAATGGAGGGGCCGGTGACATCGGCATCTAAAATGCCGACGCGGCAGCCCTTGCGGTGCAGACTGACGGCAAGCTGGCTCGTGACCATCGACTTGCCGACACCGCCCTTGCCGGACACGACGCCGAACACCTTGCCGATGCGGGAGTCGGCGTGGGGCTGCTTCAAAAAGGAATGGGGGCTGGTGCGCTCGCCGCAGTTTTCGCCGCAGGTCGAGCAGTTGTGGGTGCATTCACTCATGGCGCTGCACGCTCCTTTGTTATTGATTTTACTTAGTGTATACCTGACGGCGCGGGAAGTCAACCGCGCTTATAGGCTCTTCTTGCCGGTGCGGACACTGTCCGCCTCGCGCTTTGCGGCAGACTCACTCTCGTTCAAGCGGGCGCGGATGCCGGCAAGCAGATCTTCACGCGCGGCGCGCAGCTGCGGGTGAGAGTGGAGCAGACGGCGCTCGAAAATATCCGTGCTGTAACGCAGGGCGCGGGCGCGCTCGCGCGCCTCCTCGCGGCGCTCGGCGCGGCGCTCGAGGTTCTCCTCGCGCTTTTCGGCGACAAAGCTCTTGATCTCGCTTTGCAGGTCGCGCAGCTTGCCCATCTGCGCACTGAGCTGGATGGCGCTGCGGACGGAGAGGACGGTATCGGTGAGGTAGATGCCGCAGATGAACGAGGCAAGCGGCACGATCACCACATCGCCGAGACCGAGGATGTGCGCCCACAGCCAGGGGTGGACGATGTGGCACAGCAGCACGCAAGCGAGGCCGAAGCAGGTGGAGTTCAAAAGGCAGACGCGGCCATTGATCTGAAACTTATAGTGCGAGTAGTCCCACCAGCGCATATGGAAGAGCTTTTCCATCAGCCAGCTCGTGAAGTATTCCAGCGCGCTTGTGAGCAGTGCGCCGAAAAAGAAGGTCAGCAGCGGGTTCTGAAAGCCGCCGCGCAGGCCATAGAGCACGAGCAACGCGCCGTGGCCGTAGATGGGGCAGAGGAAGCCGTTCAAAAAGCCGCGCTTTTCGCACAGCTTGCCCTTTGGGATCGAGCAGTAGAGCATTTCGCCGCACCAGCCGAGGGTGCTGTATGCGATGAAGAGCAGAAAGAGAGCGCAGCAGCTTTGAAACGACTGCGGAATAGGCAGCGGGGTCAGTGTAGCCATGGGAAATTCTCCTAATTTATATATGTAGTGTGCGATAGGGGACAGCGGATCATTCGGTGTCGGCGCCGTCCTCCAGCAGCCGTGCGCTCTCCTCGGCGGGGAGCACGGAGACGGAGCGGAGCTTGCTGTTGATCTTGCGCGTGCGCACGCCGACGAGCTTATCGAGCTCCGCGCCTGTCTGCTCAATGCGCTTTTGCGCGGCGGCGAGCACATCCTCAAAGGTGGCGAACTCGGTCTTGACCGCGCCGAGGACGCTCCACACCTCGCTCGAGCGCTTTTGGATGGCAAGCGTGCGGAAGCCCATTTGCAGGCTGTTGAGCAGGGCGGCGAAGGTCGTGGGGCCGGCAATGTTGACCTTGTACTGCCGCTGGAGCACTTCGACCAGCCCGAGGCGGACGACCTCAGCATACAGTCCCTCGAAGGGCAGGAACATGATGCCGAAATCCGTGGTGTTCGGCGGGTCGATATACTTGTCGTGAATGTCCTTCGCAAAGCCCTTGACGCGGGAGGAGAGAAGAGACTGCGCGGCGGCGATGGCGGCACTGTCGCCGTCCTCGTAGGCGTCCACGAGCTGTGCATAGACATCGCCGGGAAATTTGGAGTCCACGGGCAGATAGACGAAGCTGCCGTCCTCGCCGGGCATCTTGATGGCGTACTCCACGCGGGTGGTCGAGCCCTTCTTGGTGATGACATTCTCCTCAAACTGGTCACGGGTAAGGATGTCGTCGATGAGCGCGCCAAGCTGGTATTCGCCGACAATGCCGCGCGTTTTGACATTGGAGAGGACCTTCTTCAGATCGCCCACGCCGCTGGCGAGCGTTTTCATCTCGCCAAGACCGGTGTAGACCTCCTGCAATCTTTCATTGACGAGCTGGAAGGACTGGCTGATGCGCTCGTCGAGCGTTTTTTGCAGCTTTTCGTCCACGGTCACGCGCATCTTCTCGAGCTGCTCGCTGTTGTCCTTCTGCATCGCGTCCAGCCGGCTCTGCACAGCGGCGGTGAAGGCGGTGAACTGCTCCTCGATGCCCTGCATACGCTTGTCCTGCATGGAGAACTGCTTCTCCTGCGCCTCGGCGACGATGCGATTCGTTTCGGCAATGGTGGCTTTGAGCTGGGCCTGATTTTTCTCAAGGCTTTCGATCAGCTCCCGCAGGCGGACATCCTGCCGCTCGGCGGCTTGCGCCTGCACGAGCGAGAGTGAGTCAGCAAAGGCCTTCGTCGTTGCCTGCACCGTGCCGGTCAGCTCGCCGCGCGTGGCGCGCAGCTCACCCGCGAGATCGGCGCGAAGCGGCGGCAGGTTATCGTCCCAGCTCTCGCGCAGAAGGCGCTCATAGTCCGGCTGACGCTTTATGAGCCGCAGGAGCAGGAGGAGCGACACGAGCGCGAGCAGCGCCGCGGCGGCGGAGAGAATAAGAGCCCATGTATCCATAAGAAAAACCCTCGAACAATCAATGTGGTATAAGACCTGTAAAACAGTATAAAATAGTATAGCATCTTTTTTTCGGTTTGTCTCCAAAATATTTTTTAACAAATGTCAAAAAATATGAAAAAAGGAGTTGACAAAGCGAGAGAGGTGTGGTAATCTATCAACTGTTCCGCGGTTGGAGCGTGTACCTTGTAAATTAAACAAC
>OIXG01001114.1_pt1 | contig 28027 bp, 19 predicted proteins | sample 1587731 | NCBI WGS metagenome assembly OIXG01 (sample SAMEA3888908, study PRJEB22519) | human gut metagenome | biome: human gut; feature: human-associated habitat; material: faeces | place: Denmark | collected 2010
CGCTGATCATCAACAATGCGCTGCAGGGCAAGAAGCTTCCGGTATACGGCGACGGCAAGAACGTCCGCGACTGGCTGTATGTCGAAGACCACGCAAAGGCCATCGACATGGTGCAGGAGCAGGGCAGACTGTTCGAAACCTACAATGTAGGCGGTCATAACGAAAAACAGAACATTCAGATCATCGAAATCATTATCGAGACCCTGCAGGAGATGCTTGCAGACGACGACCCGCGCAAGGCGCTTGTCAGCAAGGATCTGATTACCTATGTAGCAGACCGTAAAGGACACGACAGAAGATACGCGATCGCTCCCGACAAGATCAAGGAAGAGATCGGCTGGTATCCGGAGACGATGTTCAAAGAAGGCATCAAAAAGACCATTGCATGGTACTTCGAGCATGAAGACTGGATGGAGCGTGTAACCAGCGGCGACTACCAGAAATATTATAACGAAATGTACAAAGCCTGAGAAATTTCCGGACTGCCGGGAGGAAAATGCCGGACAGACCGAAGAAACAGGGCTTTGTATACCAGAATGGGGACGGCGCGCGACACCGTTCCCCTTTTGGCGCATCTGGGCAGGAGCGCACGGCAGTAGACCAGTGCTGCCGGGCAGTAGAACAGTGCTGCCGGGCAGTAGAACAGTGCCGCCGGAGCGATCCTGTAAAGCAAAATGTTTTTCATACAGGCGAATGAACGCATAGGAATGGAGGAATCTATGAAAGGTATCATTCTTGCAGGCGGCTCCGGAACCCGCCTTTATCCGCTGACCAAGGCGGTATCCAAACAGATTATGCCGGTTTACGACAAACCGATGATTTATTATCCACTCTCCACACTGATGCTGGCGGGCATCCGGGAGATTCTGATTATTTCCACGCCCAGGGATCTGCCTGCTTTTAAAGAACTGTTCGGTACAGGCGAACAGCTGGGACTTTCGATGTCCTATGCGGTTCAGGAGACGCCCCGCGGACTGGCAGACGCATTTTTGATCGGCGCGGATTTCATCGGAAACGACAGCGTTGCCCTCGTTCTGGGCGACAATATTTTCTATGGACAGAGCTTTTCCAGAGTGCTGCGTCAGGCAGCGGAGCGGGAAAAGGGTGCGACGATTTTCGGCTATTTTGTCCGCGATCCCAGAGAATACGGCGTGGTGGAATTCGATGAAAACGGCAAAGCGCTTTCCATCGAGGAAAAGCCGGAGCATCCCAAGAGCAACTACGCAGTTCCCGGACTGTATTTTTATGATAACGACGTTGTGGAGATCGCCCGCAACGTAAAACCGTCTGCAAGAGGCGAGATCGAAATCACTTCGATCAACAACGAATATCTGCGCAGAGGGACGCTGATGGTGGAGACGCTGGGCAGAGGATTTGCATGGCTCGATACCGGCAACCACGATGCACTGCTGGATGCGGCAGATTTCGTCGCAGCGGTACAGAAGCGTCAGGGCATGTACATTTCCTGCATTGAGGAAATCGCGTTCCGCAGAGGTTTTATCGATAAACAGCAGCTCTTAAAGCTTGCGGAGCCGCTGATGAAGACCAACTATGGAAAATATCTCGTAGAGGTCGCAAACGGACTTTAAAAACGGAACAGGAGAATAGAAAAATGGGAAAAATTTCAGTAGAAACATGTCATATCGAAGGTCTTAAGGTGATCACTCCCCAGGTGTTCGGCGACGCCCGCGGTTACTTCATGGAGACTTATAACTACAACGATTACAAGGAAGCCGGCATCGATCAGGTTTTCGTACAGGACAACCAGTCCGCATCCAAAAAAGGCGTTCTGCGTGGGCTTCATTTCCAGATCAATTACCCCCAGGACAAACTGGTGAGAGCGATTCGCGGCGAAGTGTTTGACGTTGCGGTTGACTTACGTCCCGGCTCCAAAACCTATGGTCAGTGGTACGGTGTGCTGCTTTCCGAAGAGAACAAAAAGCAGTTCTTTATCCCCAAAAATTTCGCACACGGCTTTGTAGTGCTGTCGGATTATGCGGAATTTGCCTATAAGTGCACCGACTTCTATCATCCCAACGACGAAGGCGGTCTGGCATGGAACGATCCCCAGATCGGCGTAGAATGGCCGATTCCGGAAGGAATGGAACTGACCTTGTCTGACAAAGATAAAAAGTGGGGCTCTTTTGCCGAATTTACAGAAAGCAGAAATAAATGAAGAGACTGAATAAAAAAACAGGAATCGCCATATTCACTGCGGTGATGGCGATTCTTGCCGTTATTATCCTTGTTTATCATAATCCCCTTGCCAATCCGCAGGATGAGCTTCTGAAAAAAGTGATTGCCTGCGTGCTGATCGTGGCGGCGGTCATTGCCTTTATCCGGTTATACGATAAGATCACGGTGCTGCCGGTGGAATTATACCAGAACCGCAGGTTGATCTGGAAACTGGCAAAGAGCGATTTCAAAAAGCGCTACGCAGGCTCTTATATGGGAGCGTTCTGGGCGATGGTGCAGCCGGTCATCACAGTTGCGATGTACTGGGTTGTTTTCGTGATTATTTTCCCGAACCGGACTGGTTATGCCTCCGGAGGCGTAGAAGGTGTTCCGTATATCCTGTTTTTGACAGCGGGACTGGTGCCCTGGTTTTATTTTTCCGAAGCTCTGACCAGCGCAATGGTATCGCTGCTGGAATATAATTACCTGGTAAAAAAAGTCGTATTCAAAATCAGTATCCTGCCGATTATCAAGATTATTGCAGCGACATTTATTCATGCGTTTTTCGTGCTGGTTTTACTGATCGTGGCAGCATTGAACGGCTATTATCCGAGCCTGTATACACTGCAGGTATTTTATTACAGCTTCTGCATGTTCGTTTTTGTACTGGCACTCAGTTATACGACCTGCTCGGTTGTCATCTTTTTCAGGGATCTGCAGTCCATTGTCAATATCTTTCTGCAGGTCGGTATGTGGGCAACTCCGGTGCTGTGGAATATCAATGATTTTCCGATGAAGCTTCAGATGATCGTGAAAATCAATCCGCTTGTATACATTGTGGAGGGCTACAGAAGCGCTGTATACGGAAAACAGTGGTTCTGGGAGGATTTTTACTCCACGGTTTATTTCTGGATTATCACGGTGGTGCTGTTTGGCATTGGCGCGCTGATTTTCAAGAAACTCAAGATTCATTTTGCGGATATCATGTAAAGGAAAACTGGTTATGGAACAAAAAGAACTGGCAATTCATGTGGACAGGGTGAGCAAAGTATACAAGCTGTACCGCAGAAACCGGGATCGTCTGATCGAATCCCTGGGACTGACAAAAAAGAAACTTTCCACGCCGCATTATGCATTAAAGGATGTCAGTCTGGACATTTATAAAGGAGAGACTGTCGGCATTATTGGCACGAACGGCTCCGGCAAATCGACGATTTTAAAGATTATCACCGGCGTATTACATGAGACGAGCGGTACTGTGCAGGTAAACGGCAGAATTTCCGCCTTGCTGGAGCTGGGCGCAGGCTTTAACATGGAATACAACGGCATCGAAAATATTTATCTGAATGGAACGATGATCGGTTTTTCTGAAAAAGAAATTGATGAAAAGCTGCAGGATATCCTGGATTTTGCGGATATCGGGGACTATGTGTACCAGCCGGTAAAGACCTATTCCAGCGGTATGTTTGTCCGACTGGCATTTGCAGTTGCCATCAATATCGACCCGGAAATCCTGATCGTCGATGAGGCGCTTTCGGTTGGCGACGTATTTTTCCAGGCAAAATGCTATCGAAAATTCGAGGAATTCAAGAAAAAAGGCAAGACGATCCTGTTCGTCAGCCACGATCTGAGCGCAATCAGCAAATACTGCGACCGTGCGATTCTGTTAAATCAGGGCGTAAAGCTCGGAGAAGGCTCGCCCAAAGACATGATCGACGCCTACAAGCAGGTGCTGGTGGGACAGTACGAAACGCCTAAGGCTGGCGTGGATGTACCTGACCTGACGGCGGACGGGGATGTTCGGGCGGCGCTTGACAAACAGAAAAAGAAGCAGGAAGCGGCGCGCATGGGCGTCAACCCGGAGACACTGGAATACGGCACGAAGCAGGCGGAAATTGTTTCGTATTACATTACGGACAAAAACGACGTGCAGACGACCGCAATTTTAAAGGGCGACGAATTCACGATGCATATGAAGGTGAAAATCGGTCAGGATCTTCCGGCGCCGATCTTTGCTTTTTCCATCAAAAACATCAAGGGCGTGGAGATCACGGGAACGAACACGATGTTTGAAAAGACGTTTCTGGAGAGCGTAAAGGCAGGGCAGGTGCTGGAAATTACATTCCGCCAGAAGATGCGCCTGCAGGGCGGTGACTATCTCATATCCCTGGGTGTGACAGGGTATGAAAAAGATACGTTTAAAGTGTATCATCGTCTTTATGACGTGCTGAATATTACGGTCGTGTCCGACAAGGATACGGTGGGCTATTTTGATATGGAATCTCAGGTTGAGGTGAAGGAGATTTAACGTATGCAGACAGGCAGGACAGAGAAGATCGGGAATGTTGTGCTGGATTATTCCCATTATCCGGAACAGGATTTTTACTGCGACGGAGCGTCGGAGGATGCACTTTTGGAGCTGGTAAAAACAATCCCGCCCCGGGAATATCCCCAGGAAATCTATAAAGCGGCGAGCTGGGAGGTGCTTTACCACCTTTCCGACCTGCGGGAAAATATCGTCGGATGGCTGCCTGTTGACAAAAGCATGAAGGTGCTGGAAATCGGTTCCGGCTGCGGCGCGATTACGGGAAGCCTCGCACAGAAGGCAGGCAGCGTAACCTGCGTCGACCTTTCGAAAAAACGCAGCTTGATCAACGCTTACCGCCATCAGGACTGTGACAACGTGACGATCCATGTGGGCAACTTTTCGGACATCGAGCCGGATCTGCCGACGGATTATGATTTTGTCTGTCTGATCGGCGTGTTCGAATACGGGCAGAGCTATATCGGCGGAAAAACCCCCTTTCACGATTTCTACCGGATTATCAAAAAACATGTGAAATCCGATGGACATATCGTGATTGCGATAGAGAATAAGCTTGGTTTAAAATATTGGGCGGGATGCCGGGAAGACCACGTCGGCACGTTTTTTTCGGGCCTGGAGGATTACCCTCAGGGCGGTGCGGCTCGCACCTTTTCCCGGAGCGGTCTGGAAAAAATCTTGAAAGAATGCGGTGAGACGGAATATCATTTCTACTACCCTTATCCGGATTATAAATTTATGACGACGCTGTACTCCGACCGGTATCTGCCGAAAGTCGGAGAACTATCTAATAACATACGGAATTTCGACCGTGACCGGATGCTGCTGTTCGATGAAAAAAAGGTGTTCGACATGCTCATCCGCGAGGGACTGTTTGGACAGTACAGCAATTCGTTCCTCGTGATGACAGGGCCCATGACGGATATTGTATACAGCCGTTTTTCCAACGACAGGGCGGAGCATCTGAGCATCCGCACGGATATTCTGGAAAAGGACGGAAAACACACTGTTCGGAAATATCCGGCGACCTCAGCTGCTGCGGCACATATTGAAGCCCTGGCAGAAAATGAATGCGTCTTCACAGAACGGTTTAAAGGCAGCACCCTCTCAGTCAACCGTCTGGAGCTGAAACGGAATCCGGATGGATTGCCCTTTGCGGAAATCGAATATCTCGAAAATAGCCGGACATTGGAAGAGCTGCTGGATGAGTGCTTACAGAACAATGACGAAGCCGGTTTTGATAAGCTGTTTGACCGTTACTGCAAAATCGCAGCGTGGAAAGCGGAGGGGACGAAGCAGGATTATGACCTGACCTTCCCGAATATCTGCGTACAGGGTGATATCTGGACGATGATCGATTACGAGTGGACGACAGACAAGCTGACGCCGCAGCAGATCATCAGCCGGGCATTGAACTGCTATGGTCAGGAGGATCCGGTTCGGATGGAGCATCCGATTGTGAAAAAGCATCTGGAAGCCCTCGGCATCGGCAAAGAGCAGATGCGGGAGCTTTCGGAAAAAGAGCTGGCGTTCCAGCACTTTGTCCTGCAGGAAAAGGACGGGCGGAGCCGGACGGCTCTTGGGCAGCTTCGGCATCTGATCGGCAACCGTGCTGTGCCGTATCAGGAATTTTTCGCCCGGGCGGACCGCAAAAAGGTGCAGGTATTTGAAGACTTCGGCGCAGGATATACACCGGAGCATTCTTATTATCAATATGATGCATATGAGGCGGACGATCTGATCAACGCCAAGATCATCTGCAAAGCAGGTACAAAAGCGATTCGCTTAGATCCTGCGGAGCTGCCGTGTCTGGTACAGATTCATGGAATCGAATGGCGCGGAAAAGCGCTGACGCGGGCACAGCTGGATCAGTGCCTGTCGACGAACGGACAGATGCTTGCAGATACCCCGGACCATGTTCCGACGGTACTGTTTGAAACAGGAGATCCGAACATCAGCGTTCGGCTGGATTGTCTGGACAACGAGGCGACGGATGGCGAAGCGCTGATCATCCGGGCACAGATCGCATGGCTGTCGGCGGAAATGCTGCAGGATATTCAGGCGCGCCTGGCGGCAGCGGCAAGGAGGAAAGGTTTTTGGTTTCAAAGATAAAAGAAGCAATTCAGAATAATCTGGTAAAGAAAAGATACCGCTGGTATCAGGAGCAGATTCAGAAACAGACCCTCACCTATGACGAGTGGATTCGGGAAAAGGAAGCCCAGGAGGACGAGGCACTGCGCGCAGAGCACAGGGTAGAGCACGCGGAGGTGATCTCCTACGATGAGTGCCGCGCGGATTTTGATGTGCGGCGGTATGCCCACGGCGCGACGCCGGCGGACGTCCTGATTTTCCACGCGCCGGACGCAAGCCCGGACACGAGAGGTATTTCACATGTGCTCAGCTGGTTTGAAGCCCATCCCGAAACGGTGATCGCCTACGCGGACGAGGATGAAATCGACGAAGCCGGTAAGCGCAAAAATCCCTGGCTGAAGCCGGACTGGTCGCCGGATACACTGATGTCCTGCTTTTATTTCGGCGGATTCTTTGCGGTGCGCAGACAGGCGATGGAGAACTGTCCGTGGCTGGCAGATGAGAACCCACTGCGCAACCTTTATGACCTGGTGCTGCGCCTGACGGAAATCGAGAATGGAACGGCGCATATCGACAGCGTGCTGTTTCATCATGAAAAAATCGAAGTCTGGGGTATGGAAGAGACGTATGATGATCTGAAAAAGGCGGCATATGTAAGAAGAGGCTGGCCTCTTACGCCCTCCGGGAAGGTTTCGATCATCATCCCGACCAAGGATCATCCCCATATTTTATCGAATTGCATTCATTCTGTCCTGGAAAGTGGAAACTACCGGGATTTTGAGATCATCGTTGTGGATAACGGAAGCAATGAACAAAACCGTGCAAGAATTGAACGGATGCGCGATATGTTGAACGAGGATTTCCGGTTCGTTTATCACTATGAACCGATGGAGTTCAATTTTTCCAAAATGTGCAACCTTGGCGTGTCCCTGGCGACCGGCGATTACATCCTGTTATTGAATGACGATATCGAAATTACGCAGGACAACTGGCTGGAAAAGCTGATGGAAAAGGCGGTTCTGCCGCACGTCGGCGCGGTGGGCGCAAAGCTGATCTATCCGGGCACGGAGATCATTCAACACGCGGGCATCACCAACATTCATCTGGGGCCTGCACACAAGCTGCAGTTCCGCTCCGATGCGCTGGAATTTTATTTCGGGCGCAACCGCATGGCGATGGATGTCCTGGGTGTAACCGGAGCTTGCCTGCTGGTGAAAAAAAGCATTTACGATCAGGCGCAAGGACTGTCCGAGAACCTGCGTGTCGCGTTCAACGACGTGGAATTCTGCTATCATGTATATGAAATGGGCTATTACAACGTGGTACGCAACGACGTGACGCTGACGCATCATGAATCCTTAAGCCGCGGTGCGGACGACAGCACGGAAAAGCTGCGCCGCCTGCATCAGGAACTGAATCTGCTCTATGAACTGCACCCGTCCCTATACGGAACCGACCCGTTCTATCACAGATATCTGGTAAAGGATGTGCTGGATGCGGAATTTTATACGGGCTGCCGTTATGATTTTGACAAAAGAGTGGAAAAAGTTTCCCCTGAGAAGATCGAGGGTGTTCTGGAACCGCAGTGGCATAATGAGGTGCTGCGCATCGGTGTGGAGTTCGCCGGGGACATGGGGCGCTGGCAAAGGGGCACTGCAGGAGCAGGAACAGGCGACTGGATGATCCAGGGCTGGACGTGGGCACTGCAGGTTGACAACTGTCGGTACGATTTTTCCCTGCTGTTAAAGAAGGTGGATACCGGCTATATTGCGCCCGGCTCCAGTACGGAAGCGATTCCTGAGGATCGGGGCGAGGTCTGGAGGATTCCCTGTACGAGGCAGTTCCGCCCGGATATCGACGAAAATCTGCACGGAATTGTCCATACCGAGCTGCCGGGCGTGTGCGTGACCTTCGATCGGGACAGCCTGCCGGAGGGAGACTACCTGATCGGTTTTTTGTGGGAAGATACCTGCTCGCGGCAGAAGCTTTACCGCTTCAGTCCGGAAATGCTTACAGTGAGGAAATAATAAAATCATGGAAGAAAAAAAGGACTATCAGGACGCTTACGAGAAAGAACATTATAAAGCCGTTTATCTGGCAAACCGGGTCGCTGAGCTGGAGGATCAGGTGGACGATCTGCAGTTCAAATTGAACCGCATCAAAAACAATCCGATCTGGAAAGCGTCCAGCCCTGCCAGAAAGTGCATGCATTTTGTGATCCGCCAGAAGGACCGTTTGAAAAATTGCGGCAGCCTGTCGGGCGTGATTGCAAAGGTACGCTATAAATCCTGGGAAAAGAAGGCGATGACCCATTACGGCACCCAGAGCTTCCCGTCCGCAGAGGAAAGACAGAAGCAGGAGGCGGCTGTCTTTGAACGGATGCCCAAGATCAGTATTCTTGTTCCGCTGTGGAACACGCCGGAAAGCTTTTTAACCGAGATGATCGGCTCCGTCCAGTGGCAGACCTACAAAAACTGGGAGCTGTGTCTGGCGGACGGTTCGGACGATGCGCACGCCTATGTCGGCGAATACTGCAAAAGGCTGGCGGCGCAGGATTCGAGAATCGTTTATCAGAAGCTTGCCAAAAACGAGGGCATTTCGGGCAACACGAACGAATGCTATAAGCTTGCATCCGGTGAGTTTATCGGGCTGTTTGACCACGACGATATTCTGCATCCCTGCGCACTTTACGAGTATGTAAAGGCGATCAACGAAAAGGATGCGGACTTTATTTACTGTGATGAGGCGACATTTAAGAGCCCGGACATCAACAAGATGATCACGATGCACTTCAAGCCGGATTATGCGATCGACAACCTGCGCGCGAACAACTATATTTGTCATTTCAGCGTATTTTCCAGAGAGCTGTTGGATGGCACGGAGCTGTTTCGGACAAAATTTGACGGCAGCCAGGATCATGACATGATTCTGCGCCTGACGGACAATGCGAAGCATATCGTCCATGTGCCGAAGCTTCTGTATTATTGGCGCTCCCATGCAGGCAGTGTTGCGGGCAATATCGAGGCAAAGCCTTACGTGGTCGAAGCAGCGAGAGGCGCGGTTGCGGATCATTTGCGCAGACACGGCTTCAAAAACTTTACAATTACGAGCACTCGTGCGTTTGAGACGATTTTTAAAATCAGTTATGAAATTATCGGGGAACCGAAGATTTCTATCATTATTCCGAACAAGGATCATGTGGAAGACCTGCGCCGCTGTATCAGCTCCATTGTGGAAAAATCGACCTGGGAAAATTACGAGATCATTGTAGTGGAGAACAACAGCGAGACGAAGGAGATTTTTTCCTACTATGACGAGCTGCAGAATAATCCGCAGATCCGCGTGGTGACCTTCGAGGGTAAATTTAATTATTCGAAAATTAACAATTTCGGCGTCTCTCTTGCGACCGGAGACTATGTGCTGTTGTTAAACAACGATACGCAGGTAATTACGATCAACTGGATGGAAGAGCTTCTGATGTATGCGCAGCGCCCGGACGTCGGCGCAGTCGGCGGAAAGCTTTACTATGGGGATAAAACGATCCAGCATGCGGGCGTCGTGATCGGGCTTGGCGCGCATCGGACGGCAGGACATGTGCATTACCGCCAGAAGCGGGAAAATTTAGGATACATGGGACGTCTGTGCTATGCGCAGGACATGACGGCAGTAACCGGAGCATGTCTTTTGGTGAAAAAATCGCTCTATGAGCAGGTCGGCGGTCTGGATGAGAGCTTTGAAATTTCATTAAACGATGTGGATTTCTGTTTGAAGCTGCGCAAGGCGGGTTATCTGAACGTCTTTACGCCCTTTGCCGAGCTGTATCACTTCGAATCGATTTCGAGAGGATTAGACGATCAGGGAGAAAAAGCAAAACGGTATAACGAAGAGTCCGAACGCTTCCGCAACAAATGGAAAGCCGAGCTGGAAGCCGGAGATCCTTATTTCAACCCGAATTTTTCGTTAGATAAATCTGACTTTTCTTTACGGGTCTGAAAAAATAGTGTATACTGACTTAAAGAAGATGCACTGCAGCCAAGGGAAGACTGACAGGCAGGGACGTAAGAGACGGCAGGCATCAGAAAAGATGGAGGTAGCAAAAGCGATGAATTACATGGATCAGTACAAATTCTGGCTGGAGGATTCCTACTTTGATGAAGGAACCAAGGAAGAGCTCCGTAAAATTGCAGATAATCAGGCGGAGATTGAAGATCGTTTTTACAAGGATCTGGCGTTTGGTACCGGCGGTCTGCGCGGTGTGATCGGAGCCGGAACCAACCGGATGAATATTTATACTGTCAGAAAAGCAACACAGGGTCTGGCAAACTACATTTTAAAGCAGGGCGGCGCTGACAAGGGCGTTGCAATTGCATATGACAGCCGTTATTATTCTCCCGAATTTGCAGATGAGGCTGCACTGTGCATGGCTGCAAACGGCATTAAGGCGTATGTATTCGATGAACTCCGTCCGACACCTGAGCTGTCCTTTGCACTGCGTACCTTAGGCTGTATTTCCGGTATCGTTGTAACGGCGAGCCACAATCCTCCGGAATACAACGGCTACAAGGTTTACTGGGAGGACGGTGCACAGGTAACTGCCCCCAAGGATCATGAGATCATCGACGAGGTAGAGCATGTAACCGATTTCCATACGGTAAAAACCATGTCCAAGGACGATGCCATCGAAGCCGGTCTGTATCAGTACATCGGCGAAGAAATCGACGTTGCCTACATGGAAGAGTTAAAGAAACAGATCATTCATCCCGAAATCATCAAAGAAGTAGCGGATGAACTGAAAATCGTGTACACACCGTTCCATGGTACCGGCAACAAGCCCGTCAGAAGAATTCTGGCTGAGCTGGGCTTCAAGCACGTTTATGTTGTTCCCGAACAGGAACGTCCCGATCCTGCATTTACGACGCTGGATTACCCGAACCCTGAAGATCCCAAGGCATTTACCCTGGCATTAAAGCTTGCAAAAAAGGTGGACGCAGACATCGTTCTGGCTACTGACCCGGATGCAGACCGTCTCGGCATTTATGCAAAGGATTCCAAGACCGGCGAGTACATGCCCTTCACCGGCAACATGTCCGGCATGCTGATTGCAGAGTACATTCTGCGCGAGCGCACCGCTACCAACCGGATGCCGGTTGATCCTGTTATGGTATCCACCATCGTTACGACCAACATGGCAGCAGCGATTGCAGCAGATTATAACGTAGAATTAAGAGAAGTCCTGACCGGCTTTAAGTATATCGGCGAGCAGATCAAATGGATGGAGCAGGCTGGGAAAGGCCACTATGTATTCGGTCTGGAAGAGTCCTACGGCTGTCTGGCAGGCACCCATGCAAGAGATAAGGATGCGATTGTTGCAGTAATGTGTCTGTGTGAGACCGCTGCATGGTGCAAGAAGCACGGCATGACCTGCTGGGATCAGATGCTTGCACTGTATGAGAAATATGGCTACTACAAAGAAACCCAGTATGCCATCACCCTGAAGGGAATCGACGGCGCAGCCCAGATCTCCGCAATGATGGATAAGCTTCGCAGCAATCCTCCGAAGAATTTCGGCGACCTGCAGGTTGTAGAGATGCGCGACTACGATAAGGATCAGGTTAAAGATATGGCAACCGGCGCGGTTCGCCCGACCGGACTTCCCAAGTCCAACGTTCTGTACTTTGAACTGACCAACAATTCCTGGTGCTGTGCACGTCCTTCCGGAACCGAGCCCAAGATTAAATTCTATATGGGCGTAAAGGGAACCAGTCTGGAAGATGCACAGGCAAAGGTTGACAAGCTGACCGCTGACCTGAAGGCAATTCTGTAAAAGAAAAAGCCGCAGCACCAGCAGCGTATTTTGCAGCGAAAATGCAGCATGCGCTCTGGCGCAGGGGTTATATCACGAATCAAAAGGACACGGCGCGTGCCCGGTGTCGGAGTTTTCCGGCACTTGGGCACGCGCAGGCGTCTGTAGCAGGAAAAGGAGTTCGACGGATGTCTGTTTTTTCCCTATCCAATCTGAAAAAAACCTGGTATTATCTGCAGAAAAACGGAATCAGAAATGCCGTGTGGGCGGTGTTGGAGCGGATTGGGCAGGAACAGGAGGTCTATACCTGGCAGGAGCCGGACGAAAAGACACTTTCGTTCCAACGGGAGCATTCTGCTTCCTTGCGCATCAGTATCGTCGTTCCGGCATACCGGACGAAAAAAGAGCATCTGGAGGCGATGCTTAATAGCGTGTCGAGGCAGTCGTATCCGCACTGGGAGCTGATTGTAGCGGATGCGGGAGGCACGGCAGAGTCTGTACAGGCCTGGGCAAAAAAGAACGGAATCTGTCTGCGGGAAGCGGCAGATGCATCAAACCTTGCAGAATGGAAGGATCAGAGCATCGTGCTCTGCACCCTTTCCGAAAACAAAGGAATTTCCGCCAATACGAACGCAGGAATTGAACTTGCAGCGGGAGACGCGGTCGGTCTGCTGGATCACGACGATCTGCTGACTGCGAATGCGCTCTGGGAGATGGCGGGTTGTCTGGAAAAAGAAAAAAAGCGCGGAAAACAAAAGCTTGTGCTGTTTTCCGATGAAGATAAATGTGACGGAGCGGCGAGCCGCTTCTATGAGCCGAATTTCAAGCCGGATTTTGACGGGGAAATGCTTTTGACCAACAATTATATCTGTCATTTTACGGTGATCGAAACGGCATTTTTGAAAGAATTAAAGCTGCGCAGCGGATTTGACGGGGCGCAGGATTACGATCTGATGCTGCGGGCGTATGCGGCAGGCGGACAGTTTGTGCATGTGCCGAAGGTGCTGTACCACTGGCGCTGCCATGAAGCGTCTACGGCGTCGAACCCGCAGAGCAAGCGCTACGCTTACGAGGCGGGGCAGCGTGCGCTGGAAGATTATTGTCTTCGAAAAGGCTGGAAGGCGACAGTGAGCGGGCTGAAACATCTTGGCTTTTATCGGGAAGACTATGAAGACAGTGTATTTTGCCAGCGCCCGGAAATCGGGATTTGGGCAAAGCCTCTGCCGGGCGGCAGGGATGTTTTTGGCATCCGGCATCCGAAAGGCTTCCTGGTGAGCGGACTGTATGAAAACGACGGTTCGATGCGGTATGCAGGGCTTCGGAAAGGATATTCCGGACCGATGCACCGTGCAGCGCTGCAGCAGAGCGCACCGGCAGCAGACCTGCGCAGCATGGAGGTTTGCAGCGCATTAAAGGAGCGTTACGCGCAGACGATAGCGGAATTAAAAGAAGCCTGCCAGGGGCTTCCGACGGCAGCGCAGGAAACAAAGATCCTTCAAAAGAGTATGGAATTTTGTAAAGAAGCGACATCGGCAGGGTATGGGATTTTATGGGATCCGCAGGCGTAAGCCGCAGATAGAGCGCACCGCGGCAGGCGGCTTTGTTGCTGCGTAGGCAGGCGATCCGCGCTCTGAGGCTCTCCCTCGCGCGGACGGCAAACACAGGAAACATGAGGAGCAAAATCGGTGGATGAAAACGACCGTGGTAATACCGAACTATAACGGAAAACATTTTCTGCAGGACTGTCTGGACAGCCTGCTTCAGAGCACAGTGGAAATCGCCGTGATCGTTGTGGATAACGGGTCGACGGACGGAAGTGTTTCGTGGATACAGGAGCATTTTCCGCAGGTGAAGCTGATCTGTTTTTCGGAAAATAAGGGTTTTTGTACGGCAGTCAATACCGGAATTGAAGCTGCTGCTACACCGTATGTTTTTCTTTTAAATAACGATACAAAAACCGACCGCTTCTGCCTGGAATGTCTGGAAAGGGCAATGGACGCGGATGAGAAGATTTTTTCAGTCGGGGCGAAGATGCTTTCGATGAAGGAACCGGAGCTTGTCGATACGGCGGGGGATCTGTACTCGGCATTTGGCTGGGCGTATGCGATTGGCAAAGGAAGACCTTCTTCCAATTACACAGCGCCAAGGCGCGTTTTTTCCAATTGTGCAGGGGCGGCGCTCTACCGCAAGGCACATCTGGAGCAGATCGGAGGGTTTGACGAGCTTCATTTTGCATACCTGGAAGATGTGGATATCGGATACCGGGCGCAGATTTTCGGGCTGAAAAATGTCACAGAGCCGGCTGCAGTCGTCTATCACGCGGGGAGCGGTTCTACCGGTTCGCGGTACAATGCGTTTAAGGTGACGCATTCTTCGAGAAACAATATTTATCTGATCTATAAAAATATGCCGCTGCTGCAGCTGATCCTGAATCTGCCTTTTTTGCTGGCGGGATTTTTGATGAAACAGCTGTTTTTTATGAAAAAAGGATTTGGGGCGACTTACGCAAAAGGAATCCGGGCAGGAATCTGTCTGTCTGCTTCGAAAGCGGGACGCGCGCATAAGGTCCCCTTTGCAGGACGAAATTTTCTGCATTATTGCAGTTTGCAGTTACAGCTGTGGGTCAACCTGTTTCGGCGTGTGTGAGCGGTGACTGTGGGCGTACACAAGTGTTACGGTTTGCCTGCGCGATTCGTAAAAATCCTTGTGCTTTGCTGGAAGGTATTGTATACTACATTTTGAATATGGGGACGAGCCGTAATGATAAAGGATAATCAACGTTATTTGAACCGGCTTCATGTTGTTGTAGATGCCGTGGTTACAGCAGCTTCCTATCTGTTGGCCTGGTGGCTGATGTTCGGGAGCCGCTTTGCAGATAAAGAAATAGGTGTACTGGACATGGGCATATATTTTTCCGCCCTTTATTTTGTTGTGCCCGGTTATCTGATCCTTTATTACTGGAACAAATTGTATACGCCGAAGCGTGTACAACGCCCGGAAAATGAAATACTGAATATTATCAGGGCGAATCTGATCGGAATTGTCCTGTTTCTTGCAGGATTATACCTTGCCAACTCCATCGACCGCGAGCTGCAGCATTTTTCCCGCGGCATGCTGGCATTATTTGCTATCATCAATACGATTTCGGGAATTCTGGTGCGTGCGCTGATCCGTAGAATCCTGCATCTTATGCGCAAACGCGGTTATAATTTGAAGCACATTTTGCTGGTGGGGTATTCTCGTGCGGCGGAAGCCTATATCGACCGGATTATCGCCAATCCCCAGTGGGGCTATATGGTGCGGGGCATTCTGGACGATAATGTGCCGAGAGGCGCGGTTTACAAGGGAGTCAAGGTGCTTGGTTCCATCGATAACCTGCCCTTTATCCTGCCGGAAAACAAACTGGATGAGATCGCTGTGACCCTTGCGCTGCAGGACTACGACCGTCTGGAAGAGATTGTCAATCTCTGTGAAAAATCCGGCGTGCATACGAAGTTTATTCCGGACTATAACAGCCTGATTCCGGGCAAGCCTTATACGGAGGATCTTGGCGGACTGCCGGTCATCAACATCCGTTATGTCCCGCTGAGCAACACATTAAATGCGGTTGCAAAGCGCGCTGTGGATATTGTCGGTTCGCTTTGCGGATTGATAGTGACGTCGCCGCTTCTTTTGATCGTAGCAATTTTGATCCGTGCGACGAGTAAGGGACCGATTATTTTCAGTCAGGAAAGAATCGGACAGCACAATCATGCGTTTAAAATGTACAAATTCCGTACAATGTATGTTCAGGACACCACGGAAGAAAAGAAGGGCTGGACGACGAAAAACGATCCCCGCGTCACAAAGGTGGGGCGGATTCTGCGCAAGACCAGCATTGATGAGCTGCCGCAGCTGTTTAATATCCTGATCGGGGATATGAGTCTGGTAGGTCCCAGACCGGAGCGCCCGCAGTATGTTGAGAAGTTTAAGGAAGAGATTCCGCGCTATATGATCAAGCACCAGGTTCGTCCGGGGTTGACCGGTTGGGCGCAGATCAACGGCTACCGGGGAGATACGTCGATTCGCAAACGAATTGAGTATGACATTTATTATATTGAAAACTGGAGCATGAGCTTTGATTTCAAAATCATGTTTTTAACTATTTTTAGAGGATTTATCAACGAAAACGCGTATTGATTTGGATGCGTGAAAAAAACACAAGGAGAGGAAAACATGTCAACAGGTACAAATAGCTCTAAGAGAGCACCGCAGAGAAGTGGCAGTTCCAGCAGCAGAAAAAAGATGTCTGCAAAGAAGCGTAAGGCAAAACAGAGAAGAAGAATCATCTTCTTTGCAGTGGAAATCGTAGCGCTGATCGTTTTACTGATTGCGATTGCGCAGGTATTTAAGTATTTTGTCCTGAAGACAGCAAAGATTGACAAAATCAAGATCAATGAAGAAGATATTGTGGTAAACCCGCAGGTAGAAAATAATAAGGAAATGAAAGGCTACCGTAATATCGCACTGTTTGGTGTGGATTCCAGAAAGGGCAAGCTCGGCAAGGGCTCCCGTTCCGACACGGTCATGATCGCATCTATCAATCAGGACACCGGAGACGTCAAGCTGGTTTCCGTTTACCGCGATACCTACTTAAATCTCGGAACGGACAGCTACAATAAAGCGAATGCGGCATATGCGCAGGGCGGTCCGGAGCAGGCGATCAACATGCTGAATATGAACTTTGACCTGGATATCACAGAATATGTGACAGTGGGCTTTGATGCGCTGATCGAGACCATTGACGAGCTGGGCGGCATAGACATTGACGTGCACGATAACGAAATCGACCATCTGAACAACTATCAGCGAAGCATGTTCGTAGAAAATGAAAATGATGCGCTGAACGAGAACATCGTAAAGGTTACGCATTCCGGTATGCAGACGCTGAACGGTCTGCAGGCAACCGCATATTGCCGTATCCGCTATGTCGGCGATGACTTCGGCCGTGCAGAGCGTCAGCGGAAAGTGTTGATGGCATGTATGGATAAGGCAAAGACCATGAGTCCGACTACTCTGGTATCGATCCTGAACAAGGTGATGGAAAATGTATACACCAACCTGGATGTGACGGAAATGGCTTCCATCCTGTCCGATGTTGCAAACTATCAGATCGTAGCACAGGACGGTGTGCCATTTGAAGATAGCCGTGCAACCGGCACAATTGGCAAGAAGGGTTCCTGTGTTATCCCGCTGGATTTGGAAACAAACGTTGTCAAGCTCCATGAGCTGCTGTTCGACGTAACCGAGTACGAACCTTCCGATCAGGTAAAACAGTACAGCCAGAAGGTACAGGCAGACACCAGCCAGTATATGAAAAAGTAAAATATGGATTCTGTAAAAGTAGATGTTATTATTCCGACATTTCACCCGAAGGAACGTTTTCTGGCGCTGATGGAGCAGCTGGAGAAGCAGGTGCTTGCGGTGAACCGGATTGTAATTGTAAATACCGAAAAAAAAGCGTTTGAAGCGCTGATGGATTGCGACACATTTTTAAAAGAGCATCCAAAAGCGATGCTGTTCCATATCTCTCAGGATGAGTTCGATCATGGAAAAACACGGAACCTCGCTGTTTCCAATTCGGATGCGGAGGTGTTTGTCTGCATGACGCAGGATGCGCTTCCGGCGGATGAATATCTGACGCAGGAGCTGTGCAAGGCCTTGTTTTCCGATGAAAAAATCGCAGCCGCCTATGCAAGACAACTTCCGGAAGAAAATTGCAGCCGAATGGAACGCTATACGAGGCAGTTCAATTACCCGGAGCAGCCGTCGGTCAAAACAAAGGCGGATCTTTTGAGGCTCGGAATCAAGACATATTTTTGCTCGAACGTCTGCGCCGCCTATAAGCGCGATATTTTTGAACAGCTCGGCGGATTCGTGAATCATACGATTTTTAACGAGGATATGATTTATGCTGCCGGAGTGATTCAGGCGGGCTATGCGATCGCCTATGCAGCGGATGCGAAGGTGATTCATTCCCACAATTATTCCGGCTGGCAGCAGTTTACAAGAAACTTTGACCTCGGTGTATCCCATGTGCAGTACCCTGCTGTGTTTGACGGTGTGCCGCCGGAGGGCGAGGGCATGAAGCTGGTCAAAAAGACCGCCGCTTATCTTGCAAAAACCGCACCGTGGCTTCTGCCGAAGCTGATCTGGCAGAGCGGCATGAAATGGCTGGGCTACCGTTTCGGTAAAAAATACCAGAATCTTCCGCCTGGGCTGGTTCGCTTCTGCAGTTTGCAGAAAGGCTACTGGAAGCAGGAAAAAGAATAAGACATAAAAAGTCGTTTCCGAAAAACTCCGGAAGCGGCTTTTTTCACAGAATGGACACAACTATTCGGTATACTGTCTGCAGAGCAAGCAGACGCACCGGATATGGCAGCGAATGAGAAAAGAGGTCACAACATGGGTTACGGATACGACCCGGAGGAAACAACCGGACAGGAGCATATGGACGGCACAGCGCCGGAGAGCGGCGGGCAGGAATACACGGACAGTGCACAGAAAACGGATGCGTCGGATATGTCGGCGTACAGTGGCGTGTCCGATGGCACATCGGCATATAGCAGCGGAAGCACGGGTGCGGCGGATAACGCACAGAACGCATCCGACAATACGCAGGACACATTCAACAGCGCATCGGACGCTGACCAGGGCGCGCAGCCCTCGCGCAGCCGCTACGAATATCAAAATTATTACAACGACAGATACCGGGGCGATGATTCAAAACAGAAATATGGCTATCAGCCAGGCGTACAGCAGACGCCTGCGCCCAAAAAAAGAGATTCTGCGGGCAAATGGATTGCTGTTAGCGCACTTGTTGTCATCTTTGTTTGCGTCTGCATTGGAATCGGCTTGATCGGAGTTTATTCGATCCGATCGGCAAATCAGCTGGATTCCGCGTCGGTCGGCGTTTTGGAGGTAGCTCCGGATGCAGGAGATGATGCAAAAAATCAGGAAGATGACGGAAACCATGCAGCAACAGACAGTCCCGAACGCTCTGAGGCAGGACTGTCCGGAGATTCGTCCCTGACAGAGGATACAACAACGGGAGACGGACAGGTTGCTGCAGCATCGGAAATTGCACAGCAGCAGAGCGCATCTGCAGTTGTAACGGATGTAACGCAGGTTGTAGAAGCGGTAATGCCGGCGTGCGTTTCGATTACGAATAATTTTACACAGACGGTACAGGATTTCTGGGGACAGACTTATTCCCAGGATGAGACGGCAAGCGGTTCCGGGATTATCATTGGAGAAAACGAGCAGGAGCTTTTGATCGTTACCAACAATCACGTAGTGGACAGCACAGAGCAGCTGTATGTTCAGTTTATCGACGGGGAAACCGTAGAAGCGCAGGTAAAGGGTACCGATGCTTCCGCAGACCTTGCAGTCGTTGCAGTAAAACTGGATACCATTGCGAACAGCACAAAACAGGAAATCTGCATTGCAAGGATGGGAGATTCGGACAGCCTGAAAATCGGTGAACCGGCCATTGCGATCGGTAATGCACTGGGCTATGGACAGTCTGTGACGACAGGCGTTATCAGTGCACTGAACCGTAAGATAGAGAGCAGCAATTCCGAAGAAGGAACTTCTCTGATTCAGACGGATGCAGCGATCAACCCCGGTAACTCCGGCGGCGCACTGCTGAATATGCGGGGCGAGGTGATTGGAATTAACTCCAATAAGATCGGCGGCTCGTCAATCGAGGGAATGGGTTACGCGATTCCGATTTCGACGGCAAGACCGATTATTGAAGATCTGATGGAACGCCAGACACGGACGAAATATTCCGAGGAAGAGCGCGGATATCTTGGAATTTCCTGCATCAATGTGACGAGCGATTTGTCCGAGAACTTCAGTATGCCGCAGGGAATTTTTGTGGCGCAGGTTTATTCCGGAACCGGTGCAGAAACTGCCGGATTGGTGCGCGGCAACATTGTGGTGGCGTTTGACGGCGTAACCGTTCAGAATCAGGAAGAGCTGACGAAGCAGATGCAGTATTATAAAGCTGGGGAGAGCGTTGAAATTACGATTATGGTAAATTCAGCAAACGGTTATCAGCAGAAAAACGTGACAGTCACGCTTTCTTCCTATGACCAGATCAATGCGGCGAGCAAGGCTGCACAGGAAAGCAAACAGAGATAAAGAACGGAACCGGGATGGCTGGGCGAGAGCTGCAGTCATCCCGGTTTTGCGAATAGCGTGTGTGAACAGTAGCCATTTCTGTACAGGAGACAGTTGTTTAGAGAAAGTTTACTTGTCTCAGAAACGATCCTGCATTATACTTTTGATAGCAGAAAGCGGAAGATGAGGTAACCGACTATGGATGAAAAAGAATTTGAAGATATTTGTTATATTTGCCGCAGACCGGAAAGCAAGGCGGGAAGAATGTTCCACCTGCCGAATAACATCTGTATCTGCGACGACTGTATGCACAAGACGATGGATGCGGTAAGTCAGTTCGATTATCAGCAGATGATGAATAATCCGGTGTTCATGAACATGTTGAATAATCCGTTCAATCCGTATGGAGATCCGACAAAGTCGAATGGAACGTCAGGACAGAAATCTGCAGGCGGCGGAAACGAAAAAAGCGACGCAGAAACAACTGACGCACAGGATGGAAACAACGCATCCGACAACACTGCCGCTGACATTCTGGAGGCATCCGATGCGGATGACGATTCTAAGAATGACTCAGACGAATCCTCGGGCAATAGAAGAGGATTCCCGAACATCAGCTTCATCAATCTTGCGGATTTCATGAACGACGGGATGCCGCAGAAACAGAAGATCAAGAAAAAAGGAACCGGCACAAAGCCGTTGATCGATTTAAAGTCCATTCCCGCACCACATAAGATTAAAGAGCAGCTTGATCAGTATGTGATCGGTCAGGAATATGCCAAAAAAGTCATTTCCGTAGCGGTTTACAACCATTATAAGAGGGTTGCCACCGGCACAATGGATGAGATTGAAATCGAAAAGTCCAATATCCTGATGATCGGACCTACCGGCAGTGGTAAGACCTATCTGGTAAAGACGCTGGCGAAGCTTTTGGACGTTCCGCTGGCGATTGCGGATGCAACCTCCCTGACAGAGGCGGGGTATATTGGTGACGACATCGAAAGCGTTGTGAGCAAGCTTCTCGCTGCAGCGGACAACGATGTGGATAAGGCGGAGCAGGGCATCATCTTTATCGATGAGATCGATAAAATCGCACGCAAGCACAACACGACTTCCCGGGATGTCTCCGGGGAATCGGTGCAGCAGGGCATGCTGAAGCTGTTGGAGGGAGCAGACGTGGAGGTTCCGGTCGGTGCGAACAGCAAAAACGCGATGGTTCCGCTCACAACAGTCAATACGAGAAATATTCTCTTTATCTGCGGCGGCGCGTTCCCGGATCTGGAAGAGATTATCAAACAGCGGCTGCGCAAAAAGACCTCGATCGGCTTTGATGCGGAGTTAAAGGATCGCTGGGATAAGGAAAAGGATATCCTTTCCATGGTAAAAGTGGAAGATCTGCGGACATTCGGCATGATTCCGGAGTTCTTGGGCCGTCTCCCTGTGATCTGCACGCTGGAGGGCTTGAACAGGGATATGCTGGTACGGATTTTGAAAGAGCCGAAAAACGCGATTTTGAAACAGTATCAGAAGCTTCTGGAGCTGGACGAGGTGAAGCTGGAGTTCACCGACGATGCACTGGAAGCGATTGCAGACAAGGCGATGGAAAAAGATACCGGTGCTCGTGCGCTTCGTTCGATTATTGAAGAATTTATGTTGGATATCATGTATGAAATTCCGAAGGATGACAATATCGGACGCGTGACGATTACCGGAGATTATATCCGGGGAACCGGTGGACCGCTGATTGATATCCGCAGTAACGGTTATTCGCTGGAAGAGCGGGATCAGATGAAACAGATCGCAGCGGCGGAAACGAAAGAAGCTTGAACTTTGAACTGCATGAAGAAAATGTTCGAAAGCTGAGAGTTCAACGGAATACTACAGGAACATATCAGCAATACTGCGCATATGCTGATATAAAATCCGCAGGGCACAGGGGGAAAATTCTGTGTCCAAAGGAGACAGATGAACTGTCGGGAAAAAATTCTTTCTGAAGATTATATGAGTATTTTGCTGGACTATGTGCCGGAGGAAGCAAATCAGGAGGACGAAGCCTTCTGCTATCAGCAGGTGGATGGAACTCTGGGAATTTATTATCTGGATCGGTCTGCGGTGCTGCCGCTTTCTCCGGTCAATTACCTGTATCGCTACCTTCCACAGCTGTTTTGCCTCGGTGCGTTTCCTGCGGCGGGAAGTCGGACGTTTTGGGCAGAACCGTTGGAAGGCTCCGGAATTCTGGCACAGCAGCGGCCCCCGCTGGAGTTGACGGGGCGCAGGGTAGTGATGGCGTTTATCGATACCGGGATTTCTTATGAAAACCCGGTATTTCGCTATTCTGATGGCAGCAGCAGGATTCTGGCGATTTGGGATCAGACGGATCAGAGCGGACAGTCGCCGGAGGGGTTTTTATATGGAACGGAATACGTCCGGGAACAGATCGACCGGGCGTTGGAGCTGGAAGATCCGCACAGCCTGGTGCCGGAAAAAGATGAAATTGGACATGGAACCGCAGTGGCGAGCGTCGCGGCGGGAAGCCGTCTGGAAGAGGGCAGCCTGTTTACCGGTGCAGCGCCGGATTGCGAGATTGTAGCAGTCAAGCTTCGCCCTGCAAAACAATATCTCCGGGATTATTATCGGATCGCGGACAAAGAACCGGCATACAGCACAGACGATATTCTGCTCGCTGTGAAATATGTGCAACAGTTTGTGATCCCGCTGTACCGTCCGATTGTGATCTGCCTGGGGCTGGGGACGTCCTTTGGAAGCCACAGCGGCGTTTCGTTGTTTTCGGAGTATTTGCAGAGGATCGCGCGCAGCGTTTCACAGGCGGTGGTGATCGGGGGTGGAAATGAAGGAAACACGGCGGGCCATTTTCGGGGGAGGCTGACCGAAAATCAGCAGCAGGTGGAGCTTCGGGTCGGAGAAGGCGTCACAGGATTTACGGCGGAGCTATGGGGAAGTAAGCCGTCAGTGTTCCGGCTTGCGGTTCGATCACCCGGCGGGGAGCAGCTGCCGGAGGTGGAATTTGGTCTGGGCAGCACAGTGGAATACACGTTTGTCTATGAAAAGACGCGGATACAGATTACAGATACTGCAAACGAACGCAATACCGGAGATCAGTTGATGCTGATCCGCTTTACAGCACCGTCTCCTGGCGTCTGGACATTTTTAATCCGTGGAGCACGGGTATTTCCGGAAAGTATTTTTGATATTTGGCTTGCACCGCAGCAGTTTCGAAGCGGCGAGCTGTTTTTTCTGGTTCCAGACCCGGATGTGACGCTCACAGTTCCCTCCTATACGACAGATGCGGTGACGGTCACTTTTTATAATAGTGGAAACGGAAGCTTTTATTACCGCAGCGGCAGGGGCTTTGGCAGAACCGGGGAGATCAAGCCGGATCTGGCGGCGCCGGGCGTGGAGATCAGCACGGTAAACGGCCCCTACAGCGGCAGCTCTATGGCGGCTGCACTTACGGCAGGAGCCTGTGCGCAGCTGATGCAGTGGTGCGTTGCGGAGAACAATTACTCGAGGATTTCCGGAAGGGGAATCCAGACGTTTCTAAGTCGCGGTGCGCGGGAACAGACACAGGAAGAATACCCGAGCAGAAGATGGGGCTACGGACAACTGGACATGAGGAGGACATTTGATGAAATTGCAGGAAATTATCCGGAATAACTACAAATTTGCAGGAATCGCTGCAGCATCCTTCCTGATTGATGAGGGAATGAAAAATTGCGTAGAAGAATACGACGTGCTGGATACGCCGAAGGAAATTTTAAATGGAAAGGCGATTCTGCGGCGCTATCACAACAAGGGCGCATTTTTAAATTTCGGAGAACAAAAACGAAAGCTGGTGACATTGCTGTCCGTTCTTCTGACGGCGGCAGTGCTGGCGGTGTTTGTGCTGACGCTTGGAATGCGCGGGAAAAAGCTTTTGAAGGCCGGGTTATCGCTTTTACTGGGCGGCGCTTTTTCTAATACCTACGACCGCGTGATGCGGGAATATGTCGTGGATTATGTCAGCCTGAAAACAGGAATCGCAGCGATCGATCGCGTGGTATTCAATCTGGCGGATCTTTGCATCCTGATCGGTACGATGGCGGTGGTGCTGGGTACGTGAGGAAGCTGAAAAATTGTTACTGTTCACACGCGCCATTCGCAAAAGCGCATCTTCGATGCTTTCCGCTGCTTTGCAGCTCTTTTTGCTCATAAAATGGCGCTCCCTTCGTACCCTTCTGCGTTCAGATTTTCGTGCAAGCACGGAATCTGAACGCAGAAGGGTACGAGTGAACTGTAACAAAAATCGCAATTTATAGTTGACAAAACAGGAGAAACTGATTATCATGCATATAAACATAGCAAACAAATAGGTTTAAAGAAACGGCGCATATATGCACAGTTTCGGCAGCATCGGATATTTACAGAACCAAACGATTTGTGATATGATAAAAGCTGATGTGTGATGGTTCGGAAATCCGAACCTAATCCTGAAAAACCAGGCATCTGAGAGGATGCTGGGAAGGCAGAGTGATAAAAGTGGAACCAATGATACGGATTGCAGGCGTCAGTAAGACGTTTTCTGTCAAAGACAATAAGGTGGAAGCACTGAAAAATGTCAGTCTTGACATTGCAAAGGGTGATATTTACGGCATCATCGGTATGTCCGGCGCAGGCAAAAGCACGCTGGTACGATGCTTAAACTTTCTGGAACGGCCCACAGAGGGTACTGTTTATGTGGAGGGACAGGATCTTTCTACCCTGGATGCAAAACAGCTGCGACAGCTGCGCAAGCATGTTGCAATGATCTTTCAGAATTTTAATCTGCTGATGCAGCGGACGGTTCTGGATAATGTATGCTTCCCGATGGAAATTGCGGGCGTGGATAAAAAGACAGCCCGGGAAAATGCAAGGGAATTTCTAAAGGTAGTAGAGCTTTCCGACAAAGAGAAAGCATATCCGGCACAGCTGTCCGGCGGACAGAAGCAGCGAGTAGCGATCGCAAGGGCGCTGGCAATGAACCCGACGATCCTGCTGTGTGATGAAGCGACCAGTGCCCTGGATCCTACTACGACAAAGTCAATTCTGGCTTTGTTAAAGGATATTAACGAAAAATACGGCATTACGATTGTGATCATAACACACTCCATGGAAGTTGTTCAGGAAATCTGTACCCATGTGGCAATCATTGATGCAGGAGAGCTGGCAGAAAATGGTACAGTGGCAGATGTTTTTGCAAGACCCAAGTCCAGAGCTGCAAAGAAGCTGGTATTTCAGGGGGATCAGAAGGTGGCGATTATGAAGAGCCGCCGCTGCATCCGCATCGTATTTACGAAGAACTCTTCTTTCGAACCTGTGATTGCGAACATGGTTCTGGAATGCAGGGCGAGCGTCAATATTCTGATGGCGGATACCCAGGATATCGGCGGAATTGCAACCGGTCAGATGATTCTGCAGCTTCCGGAGGAAAATCAGACCGCAGACAAGATGATTGCGTATCTGAGAGAAAAAAATCTTACAGTAGAGGAGTTGAAGGATTATGTTGAGTAGCAAGGAAATTAGCATGCTGATCGAGGCTACCGGCACATCCGTCTATATGACGCTGGCCTCTACCCTGATGGCATATGTGATCGGTCTCCCGATCGGAATTTTACTGGTTGTATGCGCACCGGGTGGCTTGAAGCCCAAGGCTGTGCTGTATAAGATCCTGGATTTTATCGTAAATATTACGAGATCCATTCCGTTCCTGATTCTGATGCTGCTTGCAACGCCGCTGGCACGTCTGGTGACAGGCAAATCCTATGGCGCAAATGCGACGATCATTTCCCTGACACTGGCAGCAGCACCGTTTATTGCCCGTCTGGTGGAGTCTTCTCTTCTTGAGGTGGACAAGGGTGTGATTGAGGCGGCTCAGAGTATGGGTGCAAGCATCTGGCAGATTGTTTTTAAAGTGCTGATCGGAGAGGCGAGAGTTTCTCTGATCGTCGGTTCCACGATTGCACTGGGGACTGTGCTTGGCTATACTGCAATGTCCGGTGCCATCGGCGGCGGCGGTTTAGGAGATGTGGCGATCCGTTACGGCTATTCCAGATGGGATACCAAAATCCTTCTGGCGACGGTTGTACTGCTTGTTATTCTGATGCAGATTATTCAGATTGTCGGCAGCCGTTTATCCAAGAAACTGGACAGAAGACTGACCCATTGAGGGGCAGGATATTCTGTTTAGTCATAGAGTGGTTCCGGATACCAGAAAATCCGGCCGAGAGAGGAGAATATTATGAAAAGAAAAGTACTGGCACTGGCATGCACGCTGGCACTGAGCGCAGGTCTGCTGGCAGGCTGCGGCAGCAGCACAGATACTGCTGCAGAAGCAGAGAGCACTGTAGCAGCTGTTGAAAGCACCGAAGCTGCAGAAGCAGAATCTACCGAGGCAGAAAGCACCGAGACTGCAGCAGAAGTGGAATCCAAAGGCACCATTACGGTAGCGGCAACTCCTGTTCCTCATGCAGAAATCCTGGAGGCAGCAAAAGATCTGATGGCTGCAGAAGGCTGGGACCTGGAAATCGTAGAATTTACCGATTACGTACAGCCTAACGAAGTAGTGGAGAGCGGCGATGTAGATGCAAACTACTTCCAGCACGTGAATTACTTAAATAGCTATAATGAAGAAAAAGGAACGCACCTTGCGATCGCAGGCAAGATCCATTACGAGCCTCTTGGTCTGTATCCCGGCAAGCAGAGCGACCTCGCTGCAATCACAGACGGCGCTGAAATCGCAGTTCCCAACGATACAACAAACTGTGCAAGAGCACTGCTGTTACTGGAGGCAGAGGGTCTGATCAAGCTGGATCCCGAAGCTGGTATCACCGCAACAGAGAATGACATCGTTGAGAATCCTCACAACATCAAGATCGTTCCTCTTGCAGCGGAGCAGGTAGCCCGTACTCTGGAAGATGTTGACTTCGGTGTTATCAACGGCAACTACGCTATGGAGGCTGGACTGACCAGTGCAGATGCAGTTGCTCTGGAGTCTGCTGATTCCGAAGCAATCCAGCAGTATGTAAACGTGGTTGCAGTTAAGGAAGGCAACGAGAACAACGAAGGTGTACAGGCACTGGTAAAGATTCTGAAATCTGATGAGATCAAAGACTTCATCAACGAGAACTATAAGGGCAGCGTTGTTCCTTACGACGGAGAATAATTTCCGCGAAGGACAGCTTTGAACCTGTAAAAGCGATGAACGAAATGAAATAATGGAACATTTTCGGTCTGCTGTGAAAACAGTGCCGATAGAAAACTGCCATCTGACGGGAAACTGCCGGGTGGCAGTTTTTTTATCGTCCATGACAATTGCATGTTTGCAGAGCATGGATTCTATTGTTTTACCTGAAAGGTAAGATGTGATATAATGAGCACGAAAGAAAAACAAGCGACGCCGAAGGCGGCATTTGTTTTTCTTGTGCCATTAGAGA
>OIXG01001126.1_pt1 | contig 27772 bp, 22 predicted proteins | sample 1587731 | NCBI WGS metagenome assembly OIXG01 (sample SAMEA3888908, study PRJEB22519) | human gut metagenome | biome: human gut; feature: human-associated habitat; material: faeces | place: Denmark | collected 2010
TCTCTTTCTCATTGGCAACGCGCATCAGTAGTCGGTAGTGCGACCAGCTCAATTCAGGACACAGTGTGTCTCGAATTGGATATGCGCAGTAGAACTGGCGCATTTTTCGCAAATTTGACTCGTCAAATCCCTTTCCCGAATTCCGCTGTCAGATGTGCGGACAGGTACTGCAGCAGCTTTTTGCCATATCCTGCGCGGTCATTTCCTCCGCAGGCTTTGTAGATCTGCTCACCGATTTCCCAATAGGCCGTCACCATTGCGGAGTTTACTGCTGTGCACAAACTGCGCTGTGCAGACACAATGGAATGGCGGATTGAATGATAGGTTTGCTCTGTTGTATAGTTCGCTTGAAGCTCGTTATCCATTCTGTTCACCTCGCTCCTGCAATAATTCTCTCAGAAGTCCTTGGCATCCCGCCAACACATCCTGCCAAGTCCTTCATCACGAACTCCGCCATCGGGCTGTGGCAAATATTGCCCAAACACACAAAGAGTATCTTCTTCATCGCACTCGCTCTCCTGAGATATTTCTTTTTTCAGTATAGCAGGAAATCGCCTGTTCGTCGAGAGGCATTGAAATGCATTCTTCTGCAAATGGTGCCGGTTGCTGCACAATACACAAAGAAAATATTATAATATGGCGTTATCTTGAAATGAGGAGATGATGCTATGCCCAAGAAATACCCGCTCGAGTTCAAAAAGCAAGCGATTCGTCGCTATGAAAAGGGTGAGTCCATTCCGGCTCTCTGCCAAGAACTGCACGTATCGCAAAGCACCTTCTATCACTGGCGAAACCAGTACCGTTCTATTCAGACATCTGCCCATACCTACACACCAGCGGAGTTTGATGCTCTTGTCAGGCGGCTTCAAAAAGCGGAACACAAGCTCTCTATTATTCAGTTATCCGGTTACCTGTCCAAAGTGCCTCTACAGGACAAGTTGGCCACTCTGGAGCATTTTCACAACGAAATGTCTGATTTGTACAGCGTTCACGAATTATGCGAAGCCTTGAATGTGTCCCGCGGTACATTCTACAATCACATTTTCCGCCGCGCAGATCGAAGCAAATACGAATCCGAGAAGGCTCAGCTCATGCTGAAAGTAAAACAAATCTTCGATGATAGCGAACAGCGGTATGGCGCTGATAAGATCCGTGCTGTTTTGGCTGAAAATGGTCTGCGCATCAGTACAAAACGAGTCTTGTCCATTATGCAGGAGCTTGGCTTGCACAGTATTCGCGCCGACGCGAAAAAGGTCTACAAGAATCAAATGCGGAAGAAGCAAAATTTGCTTCACCGAAAATTTACCACGGATCACCCAAATCAAGTATGGGTGAGCGATATTACTTACTTCAAAATCAAAAATGCATGGGTCTATCTCTGCGCTATTATCGACCTCTTCTCCCGCAAAGTCGTCGGGTATCGAGTATCCCGCACAGCCAGTACCCGTCTTGTCACAACCACTTTCCGTAGAGCTTATGCAGAACGAGGCTATCCACAAAGTCTGACCTTTCACAGTGATAGGGGCGGGCAGTATATTTCCGCAGCATTTAGTAAACTTTTGCAGCAATATGGCGTTAAGCAATCCTTTTCCGCAAGCGGCACGCCTCTCGATAATGCGGTCGCAGAAACATTCTTTGCCACATTTAAAAAAGAGGAGACCTACCGACGTGAATACACTTCTGAACGGCATTTTCGGAAGAGCGTGGATGAGTATATCCGTTTTTATAATGAGGTTCGCCCCCATCAAACGCTGAAATACAAGACACCGCAAGCGTTTGAAGCAACATATCAAAGTAGCTATATCGAAAAGCCGTGTTCATATAACGATGCCGGCGTATGAAAACATCTTCGCAATTTTGATGTTTCCCGATACACATTAGCCATACGCAAAAGAACGGAAAGCCTTGTATCGCAAGGCTTTCCAAATAAGAAACCACCCGTATTTCGATAAAAAAGTTCGAAACACGGGTAGTGTTCATATGGAGGTGACACCCGGATTTGAACCGGGGAATCAGGGTTTTGCAGACCCTTGCCTTACCACTTGGCTATGTCACCGAAGCCGTATGATTGAGTGCCTATATAGGATACCCTAAAACGCCCTGTTTGTCAAGACAATTTTTATTTTTTCCTGACATCCGAAAAAATATTTTGCAAAGGTGTTCAACCGCCTTTCCCGACCTCCGCCCCCCTGTGTCAAACGGCACAAAAAAGTCCCGGCTTTTCACTTTCGATTGAGCGGTGATGCCGCTTTACAGCGGCCAGACCGGGCAGTAAAATAAAAATACGGCAGACTGCCGTTCATGTTGTAAAATCAACCGATGGGAAGGACAGGAGGAGTGTTTATGGTTTCTCAACGGATGCTGCAGCTGGGCACGGCCCGTTCCGTGATCCGGGAGCTGTTTGAATATGGCCGTCAGCGGGCCGCAGAGGTAGGTGCGGAAAACGTATTTGACTTTTCACTGGGAAACCCCAGCGTCCCCGCTCCCGCAGAGGTGAATGAGACCGCCATCCGGCTGCTGCGGGAACAGGCAGACACGATTCACTGCTACACCAGCGCCCCCGGCGATCCCGCCGCCAGACAGCGGATTGCTGACTCCTTGAACCGTCGGTTTGGGGAGCAGTATACGGCGGACGAGCTGTACCTCACCGTAGGCGCGGCGGCGTCTCTCTGCTGTGTATTGGGCGGACTGACCTGCCCCGGCGACGAGTACATCCTCTTTGCCCCCTACTTTCCGGAGTACCGGGTGTTTATCGAGGGTGTCAAGGGGAAGATCAAGGTGATCCCCCCGGAGCCGGAGCACTTTCAAATCGACTTTTCCGCCTTTGAACAGGCAGTCACCTGCCGCACCAAGGGCGTGATCATCAACTCCCCCAACAACCCCTCCGGCGTGGTCTACTCCCGCCAGACGCTGGAAACTCTGGCAGCGATCCTCCGGGCTAAGGAAGCGCTCTACGGCCACCCCATCTATCTGATCTCCGACGAGCCTTACCGGGAGATCGCCTTTCACGGCGTAGAGGTCCCCTGGGTACCGCAGATCTACAAGGACACCATCGTCTGCTACTCCTTTTCCAAGTCCCTTTCCCTCCCTGGCGAGCGGTTGGGCTATGTGTTGGTCCCCAAGCAGGTGACGGACGCTGATGCCGTTTACGCGGCGACGGCAGGTGCAGGCCGCTCTCAGGGATATGTCAATGCCCCCAGCCTGTTTCAGAGGGTGGCGGCGGAATGCTGTGACCTGACGGCGGACATCAGCGTCTATGAACGCAACTGCGCCCTGCTGACCGACGCACTTCGAGAGATGGGCTACCAGGTGGTCCAGCCCGGCGGGGCCTTCTACCTGTTCCCCCGGTCGCTGGAACCGGATGACATGGCGTTCAGCGAGCGAGCCAAAAAATTCGACCTGCTGTTGGTCCCCGGCAGCGGCTTCGGTGCTCCCGGCCACTTCCGGATCGCCTATTGCGTCCAGACGGAAATGATCGAACGGGCGCTGCCTCGGTTCAAGGCACTGGCGGACTCCTATCAATGACATAGCAACGGCAAAACACCCCGGCTCTTTTCAAAAGAGCCGGGGGTTTTTATCAGGCAGCGATCCCCGTCCCTTCCGAAGAAAGGACGGGGATCGTTTATTTGGCAGAAAGTCAGCTTAGTAAGCCACACCCCAGTAGATATCAGTGGTGCACTTCTCGCCGCAGACGGGGCAAACGCCCTCGGTGCCGGACTGCTTGAGCGGCATGCAGCGGCTGGAAACACCTGCCAGCTCCTTCATCTTCAACTCGCACTCCAGCTTGCCGCACCACTTGGTCCGGGCAAAGCCGCCCTTGGTCTCCACCATCTCCTTGACCTCCTGCCAGGAGTTCAGGTCGAAAGTGTTGTCCTCCAGGTTCTTTTCCGCCTGAGCATACAGGTTGTCATGAACGGCGGTCAGCAGGCTCTGCACCTGGCTTTCCAGTTCATCCAAAGTGACAAAGCTCTTTTCGCCGGTATCACGGCGGGCCAGGCAGCACTGTCCCTTTTCCAGATCGCGGGGACCGATCTCCACACGGACAGGCACGCCCTTCATTTCATACTCGGCGAACTTCCAACCGGGAGAGTTGTCGGAATCGTCCAGCTTCACCCGCAGGCCGGCAGCCTCCAGACGGGTCTTGATCTCAGCGGCTGCTTCCAGCACGCCGGGCTTGTGGGCCGCCACGGGGATCACTACCACCTGAATGGGGGCGATGGCGGGAGGCAGCACCAGACCGTTGTTATCGCCATGGGTCATGATGACCGCGCCGATGAGCCGGGTGGTGGTGCCCCAAGAGGTCTGGAAAGGATATTGCAGCTTGTTGTCCCGGCCGGTGAAGGTCACATCGTAGGCCCGGGAGAACTTGTCTCCGAAATAATGGCTGGTGCCGGACTGGAGGGCCTTACGGTCCTTCATCATGCACTCGATGGTGTAGGTGGCCTCGGCACCGGCGAACTTTTCCTTGTCGGTCTTGCGGCCCTTCACCACAGGCATAGCCAAAGCGTCCCGGCAGAAATCGGCGTAGCAGTTGAGCTGCTGCTCCGTCTCCGCCATAGCCTCCTCAGCGGTCTCGTGGATGGTGTGGCCCTCCTGCCACCAGAATTCCCGGCTGCGCAGGAAGGGGCGGGTGGTCTTTTCCCAGCGGATCACGGAGCACCACTGGTTATAGAGCATGGGGAGCTGGCGGTAGGTCTGGAGCACACTGTGCCAGTGGTCGCAGAACATGGTCTCAGAGGTGGGTCGGAAAGCCAGCCGCTCCTCCAGCTTGTCGCTGCCGCCCATGGTGACCCAAGCCACCTCGGGGGCGAAACCGTTGACCAGTTCGCCTTCCTTTTTCAGCAGGCTCTCCGGGATCAGCGCGGGCATTGCCACGTTCTCGTGTCCGGTCTTTTTAAATTCCCCGTCCATGATCCGCTGAATGTTTTCCCAGATAGCGTAGCCGTATGGACGCAGGATCATAAATCCCTTCACGCTGGAATAATCGATCAACTCCGCCTTCTTGCAGATGTCCGTATACCACTGGGCGAAATCGTCCTCCATACTGGTGATCTGTTCCACTTTTTTGTCCTGTGCCATGATTCTTCCCTCAACTTTATTCCAGAATTGGAGGCAAACAGCCTCCTTTGAACTCATAACGTCTTATTTTATCGTCTTTTTCCCCTGTTGTCAACCATTTCACCCCAGGACCAGTGCAACGATAAAGCCCAGCACCGCACCGCAGCACACCTGCATAGGCGTGTGGCCCAGAAACTCCTTCAGCTTCACCTCCGGCGTCTCCTCGCTATCAAGCATTTCCAGCAGCTCATTGATGGCCTTGGCATGACGTCCCGCTTCCCGGCGGACGCCCATGGCGTCATGCATGACGATGACGGCCAGGATCACGCACACGGCAAAAACGGGGGAGTCATAGCCGTATTCCAGACCAGAGGTCACCGCCAGTGCGGTCACGGTGGCAGAGTGGCCGCTGGGCATTCCGCCGTCCCCTGTAAGCCGCTTCCAGTCGATGGTGCGGTTCACCGCCAAATAGATAAAGAACTTCAGGAGCTGCGCCGTGGCCCAGGCCAGCAGCGCGTTCATCAACAGGTGGTTGCTGAAAATATCAGAAAGCATAGATACACTCCGATCATGTAGTAGGCGCGAGGCTCCGCGCTGCCCCTACTATACACCAGATGCTAAGAATCTGTCAATTTTTGCCGGTTAAAACCTTTGAAATTTGCAAAAATCCCAGCAGCGGCGCAGAAAAAAAGCAGGACGGCCGTGATCCGGCCGCCCTGCGCATATCGGGGGTTCTTTTGGCGTTAGCCCTCCCACTTCCAGTTCCGGACCTCCGGCAGGTCGATGCCGTTGTCCCGGATATACTGGCGGTGCTCCACCAGCTTGTCATTCATCTTCTGCACCAGATAGGCGCCCCGGTTGCCCAGCTTGGGCAGACGGCGCACGGTGTCGATGACCAGATCGAAGCGGTCAATGTCATTGAGGACCCGCATATCGAAGGGCGTGGTGATGGTGCCCTCCTCCTTGTAGCCCCGGACATGGAGGTTCTTGTTGTGGCGGCGGTAAGTCAGCTCATGAATCAGGGTGGGATAGCCGTGATAGGCGAAGATAATAGGCTTATCCTTGGTAAAGAGCGTGTCATACTCGGAATCGGTCAGACCGTGAGGATGCTCGGTGTGGGGCTGGAGCTTCATCAGGTCCACCACGTTCACCACGCGGATCTTCAGCTCCGGCAGTTCCTTCCGCAGAATGCTGACGGCGGCCAGCGTTTCCAGAGTGGGGGTATCGCCGCAGCAGGCCATCACCACGTCCGGCTCCTCGCCGGCATCATTGGAGGCCCACTCCCAGATGCCAATGCCCTGGGTGCAGTGCTTGACCGCCTGCTCCATGGTGAGCCACTGGGGGCGGGGATGCTTGCTGGCCACGATGACGTTCACATAGTTCCGGCTCTTGATGCAGTGGTCGAAGCAGGAAAGCAGGCAGTTGGCATCGGGGGGCAGATACATCCGCACCACGTCCGCCTTCTTGTTGGCCACATGGTCCAGGAAGCCGGGGTCCTGATGGGTAAAGCCGTTGTGATCCTGCTGCCAGACGTTGGAGGCCAGAATATAGTTCAAAGAGGCAATATCGTGCCGCCAGGGCAGCTCGTTGCACATTTTCAGCCACTTGGCGTGCTGGGAGAACATGGAGTCCACGATGCGGATGAACGCCTCATAGCTGTCGAAGAAGCCGTGGCGGCCCGTCAGCAGGTAGCCCTCCAGGAAGCCCTCGCAGAAGTGCTCGGAGAGCATGGAGTCCATGACCCTGCCATCGGGGTCCAAGTCCTCGTCCACATTGGGAATCTGCTCATCCAGGAAGCGGCGGCCGGTGACCTCAAACACCGCCTGCAAGCGGTTGGAAGCCGTCTCGTCCGGCGCGAAAATGCGGAAGTTCCGGGCGTCCAGATTCAGCTTCATCACGTCCCGGACGTAGGTGCCGAGAACATACATATCCTGCGCCTCCACCGCGCCGGGAGCCTTCACGTCCACAGCGTAGTCCCGGAAGTCCGGGGTGCGGAGATCCCGCAGCAGCAGACCGCCGTTGGCATGGGGGTTCGCGCCCATGCGGCGGGTCCCGGCAGGCGGGAAGGAGGCGATCAACTCAACCGGCGTGCCGTCCTCGTTGAACAACTCCTCCGGCTTGTAGGAACGGAGCCATTCCTCCAATTCGGGCAGATGCTTTTCCGTGTCGGGGCCCATGGAGATGGGCACCTGATGGGCCCGCCAGCTGCCTTCCAGCACATGGCCGTCCACTTCCTTGGGGCCGGTCCAGCCCTTGGGTGTCCGCAGGACGATCATGGGCCAGCGGGGGCGGCTGGCGTCGCCGCTGGTACGGGCATATTCCTGGATCCGCTTGATCTCACGGATGGCCCAGTCCACCGTGGCGGCCATCTTCTGATGCATCTCGGCAGGCTCGCTGCCCTCCACGAAGCGAGGCTCCCAGCCGCAGCCCCGGAAGAAGCTCTCCACTTCCTCATGGCTCATGCGGGAGAAGATGGTGGGGTTGGCGATCTTGAAGCCGTTCAGGTGTAGGATGGGCAGCACCGCGCCGTCGGTAATGGGGTTCATGAACTTGTTGCCGTGCCAGGAGGTAGCCAGCGGGCCGGTCTCGGCCTCGCCATCACCCACCACGCAGGCGGCGATCAGGCTGGGGTTATCCGCCACAGCGCCGAAGGCGTGGGCCAGAGAATAGCCCAGTTCGCCGCCCTCGTGGATAGAGCCGGGGGTCTCCGGCGCCACATGGCTGGGGATACCGCCGGGGAAGGAGAACCGCTTGAAGAGCTTCTTCATGCCGTCCTTATCCCGGGTGATATTGGGATAGACCTCGGTATAGCTGCCGTCCAGCCAGTCCTGCGCCACCATGGCGTTGCCGCCGTGACCGGGGCCGGAAAGGTAGATCATATCCAGATCATCCCGTTTGATGACCCGGTCCAAATGCGTATAGATGAAGTTCTGGCCCGGGCAGGTACCCCAGTGGCCCACGATGGTCTGCTTCAGATCCGCGGCGGTCAAAGGCCGCTCCAGCAGGGGGTTATCCAGCAGATAAAGCTGGCAGGCAGTGAGGTAATTGGATGCGCGCCAATACGCGTCGATCTGCTTCAGCTGTGCGGGCGTCAGAGGCGGTTTTTTAGAAACTCGGGCGCTGCCGCGCGAATTTGCGGTGAGCTTAGCAGGCGCTGTTTTCTTTTTTGCAGGCATAGAAGAACCTCCTTCAATTATATTCTGATTTTAGTATACCCTTTATTCGATACATGTCAATGCTAATATCATAAAAACGATTACGCGTCCCGCAAAATTTACAATTAGTACAAAAATTATTCATTTTTTGCAAAGTCTTGACGAAGGTGCTATACTGCTCTTATGGACACGTATGAATTGATCCGCTCCCGCCGGAAAACTCTGGCACTGGAGCTGACGCGAGAGGGGCGGCTGATCGTCAGGGCCCCTCTGCGGATCTCCCGGCGGGAGATCGACGCATTTGTAGAAAAACATAAGGACTGGATCACCCACCATCTGGCGAAGCAGGCCGCCCGCCCCACTCTGCCGCCGCCGGATGCTCCGGAGACTCAGGCACTGAAAACACAGGCACAGGCTATTCTGCCGGAGAAAGTGGCTCACTGGAGTTCCATCATGGAGGTCCACCCCACCGGTCTTCGGATCACCACGGCCAGAAAACGCTACGGGAGCTGCTCCAGCAAGGGCAGTCTGTGCTTTTCCTGCTACCTGATGTGCTGTCCAGAGGAAGCAGTGGAGTTGGTGGTGGTCCATGAACTGTGCCATCTCCGGGAGATGAACCACGGCCCCGGCTTTTACGCGCTGCTGGAGCGATACCTGCCGGACTGGAAGGAGCGGAAAAAGCTGCTGAATTAGAAAAGCACGGAAAATGCCATCCAATGCGCAGCAAAAAAGCGGAGGCCGACGGCCTCCGCTTTTTGCATACCTATATACCTTATAATACGATCACTCGTAATCACTGACCAGGAACATGGGCTTGATGGCCACGACCTCGTCATATTCCTCCTGAGAGACCTGCACATCGGCGTTCAAGGCCTTCAGATCCGCCTTGACCACCGCCAGCGCCTCCTCGACGTTCTGGGCGCGGCCCTCCCGCAGGACGCGGATCATCCGATCCAGCACAACGGGATGGGCATACCGGGCGGGCAGGGGGAAATGCTCCGGCAGTACCCCGGCCATGTCCTTCTGGGCCTGCTCCCAAGCGGCGGCGACTGCCCGTTTGTTGTTCCTCATGGTGGGAATGACCTGCGTACCGGAGAACAGGAACACCACCGCCAGTCCCAGTAGGGTGAAGTACATACCGAAGCCCTCCTGCCGCCGCCAGGCAATGACGCCGTAGACTGCGGCGATCAGGCCCGCCAGCACGATGGCCAGCGCCACCCATTTATGGGCGGGATTGGTGTGCTCATTGACCCGCTTGGCCTTGGCCGCAGTGGAAAGCCGGTCCGTCAGCTTCGGATAGCCGGCGAGGAAGGTTCTGGCCTTTTCCAGCTTCTCCCGGGCCGCCTGTGCCTCCGGCGTCAGCACGTCCAGATACCGGACGGCTTCCTCCTGTGCCTTCCGGGCAAGGCGCTGCTCCGCCTGAACACTGTGCAGCGGCAGACCGGGACAAACCTTCGCCAGATAGGCCAGCAGATCATCCACATTGTCCTCCCGCTTGAAGGTGCATTGCTTCTGCGTACCGTCACCGTATTCTACCACCAGGTACGGAATAGCGCCAAAGACGCCGTTTCCGGTGAAACCGCCCTTGCTCATGGCGACCCGCTTGAATACCCGGCGGATATCCCCCAGCGCCACATAGTAGTGCCGGTCAAACAGGAAACCGTTCAGATACAGCGCTTTTTCCCCTACGCCGCAGGGGCCGAAGTGCTTGCAGTTTTTAACATCCGCAGTCAGGACTTCCGCCGACAGGGCGGTGCTGCCGAGACGCACAGGCGCAAATAACATAGTGTTCCTCCGTGATCGTTCATTGATAGCTTCAAAAGCGGCGGAAAGGAGAGAGTCTTTCCGCCGCTTTCGGATTGATTACTCAAAGCTTACTTGCCCAGAGTTTCGTATTGAGGCTTCACGTCGCGCTTCTTGATGCTGTACAGGAAGATGCCCAGGAACAGCGCGGCAGCGATGATGCCGACGGGATAAGCAACAGCAGTGTTGTAAACAACCGCGCCGTCAGCAGTCTTGTGGTTCAGGAACTGGCCCAGGCACTCGTTGCCCAGCATGAAGTAGGTGATGGACACAGCGCTCATGAAGGTAGCGGGGACAGCGGTGATCCAGTAGTTCTTCTTCTCATAGAAGAGGTACATGGAAGCGGCCCACAGCACGATCATGGCCAGAGTCTGGTTGGTCCAGCTGAAGTAACGCCAGATGATGGTGTAGTCGATCTTGCCCAGAGCGTTGCCCACGCCCAGGATCGCGCCGATGCCCAGCACGGGGATGCAGAGCATCAAACGGCCCTTGATGGACTTCTGCTCAATGTGGAACCAGTCAGCCAGCACCAGACGAGCGGAACGGAAGGCCGTATCGCCGGAGGTGATGGGGCAGGCGATCACGCCCAGCATAGCCAGAGCGATACCCACGCCGCCCATGGTCTTGGAGCAAACGTCATACACGGTGGTGGAGCCGCCGCCGCCCATGGCCAGCAGATCAGCGCCGGTGTAGATTGCGCAGCCGGCAGCAGCCCAGACCAGAGCGATGATGCCCTCGGACACCATGGCGCCGTAGAACACGAAGTGGCCCTGCTTCTCACTCTTCATGCAGCGAGCCATCAGGGGGCTCTGGGTGGCATGGAAGCCAGAAATAGCGCCGCAGGCCACGGTGATGAACATGAAGCTCCAGATGGGAGTGCCCTGAGGATGCATATTGGTGAAGTTGTTCCAGATCTCGGGGATCACATAACCCTTGGTGAAGATACCCACGGCCACACCAACAGCCATGATGATCAGGCAGATGCCGAACACGGGATAGATCTTACCGATGATCTTATCGATGGACATAAAGGTGGCGATGAAGTAGTACACCAGGATCAGCACCAGCCAGAACAGCTTGCTGGTGAGGATACCGGTGCTGCCGCCGTTGGAGAACAGGAGCTGGATCAGACCAGCAGGGCCCACGGCGAACACGGTACCGACCATGATCAGCAGCACAACGCTGAACACACGCATGACATTCTTCATGGTGCCGCCCAGGTAGATGCCGGAGATCTCGGAGATAGAGGCGCCCTCGTTACGCTCGCTGAGCATACCGGAGAAATAATCGTGGACAGCACCGGCGAAAATGGTACCGAAGGTGATCCACAGGAACACAACAGGACCCCACAGAGCGCCGCTCAAAGCACCGAAGATGGGACCCAGGCCAGCAATGTTCAGCAGCTGGATCATAAACAGCTTCCACTGGGGCAGAACCATGTAGTCCACGCCGTCATTGATCTTGACAGCGGGAGTCTCACGGTCATCGGGTCCGAAGGTCCGATCCACCAGGGAGCCATAGGTGAAATAGCCGCCGATCAGCAGTGCCAGGCAAATGAAAAAGCTAATCATCTTGAACTCTCCTTCCAAAAACACGTTTTTTCTTCTGAAGCAGGCGCAAAAACGTTTACTCGCCTGTTTTCGCTTACATATTAGCACTCTAACTCAGAAGTTCAAGTGCTGAAATTCACAAGAATTACAGAGAATCTTTGTAAATTTTAACAATAGATTTACGGAAATCGCACAATATCATTCACTTAAACCGGAAGCCGGTTTGTAGATTTCTCTATAATTCCTTCGCATTCCAAAAGATTCCTCTTGCAAGCCGCCCATGTTTTGCAGACAAATGTCCTCCATCCAACGCACCATTCCACCGGGATTCAGATTTTCTCCTTATGTGTAGAATGAGCAGCTACGGAACGCTGATTATTTTGTAAAAAAGAGCAGGCTATACTTATTCCAAAGAGGAACTTCCTGACTGTATGGGATATTTCCTTGATTCAATGCATCGGAAATTCCCTGGTAGGAAGCCCCGGCATTATAGAGGCTAAAGATTCGGTTCACCGTCTGTTGTTCTTCCGGTACGATTTCCAATATACCGTTTCGAATCCTGTACCCATATAAAATTTTTCGGTTGATCATCTTGCCGCCACCTCCAATTGTTCTGCCAGTTCTAAACCACCACAAAGCCGGAAGCGGATGCGTGTCTGGGATTCCGCGATGACCTTCTCCACCAAGCTGTCGAACAAGTCCTCATCGAAGATGTTCATCTGTTCCGGCCCATTCTTTATGACAGCTGTCATCTTGCGAATGGCATCCATGGTTTCATCCAAAACCTCGTTTTCCGACAACCAGCGGCGTTCTCCCCGGAGCTGAGTCAGTTTGGCGCTGATGGCATTCATGCGGACGGCGCAGGCATCGGCGTCCAGCAGGCCGTTAGCCCGCAGGGTGCTGATTTTATGGCTTTCTTCCGTTGCTTCCGCAATCGCCTTGTTAATCATCAGCATTTTGGGATTATTCTGCCGCAGGATGGTTTCCAAGGCGTTCAGCTGATCCATAGCTGGATTCAGGATCATATCCGCGTTCTCTTTGAGTTTCCGATACATCCGGATAAATGCCGCATGGGCCGAAAAGCTGCTTCCCGCGAGAGCCCCGGAAGAATGCTATATGCCGCAAAAATAGATGACCGCCATCTCAGTGAGCGAACGGCTCCTTGAGATGGCGGCCTTTTATACGTGGTTAGATTTTACGCTTACCATTTTTCACGTAGCAGCACTCCATTCAAATGAGAAAAGGCGCGGCGGCATCGCCGCCGCGCCTTTCGGTGCTTTGCTTGCGCGTTATGCCCGGAGGATCACTTCACACTGCGATACAGGAAGGTGACGATCTGGCCGCGGGTGCAGTTGTTGCCGGAGCCGAACAGACCGCCGCCGATACCGCCGGTGATACCGTTCTTCTCAGCCCACTTGACCGCACTTGCGTAGTAAGCGTCAGCCGCCACATCGCTGAAGGCCGCGCTGCCGCTGACGGCAGGGCTGCCGGAGGCGCGATACAGGAAGGTCACTGCCTGTGCGCGGGTGCAGGTTGCGTCGGGGCTGAACTTACCGTTGCCGGTGCCGCCGGTGATGCCGTTTTCAACGGCCCACGCCACAGCCTTGGCATAGTAAGCGTCAGCGGGGACATCCGCGAAGCTGCTCATGCTCTTGGGAGCGGGAGAACCGGCCGCGCGCCACAGGAAGGTGACAATCTGGCCGCGGGTGCAGGGAAGGCCGGGGGCAAACAGGTTGTTGCCGATGCCGCCGGTGATGCCCTCGTTGGCCGCCCACTTGACGGCCTCATAGCAGTAAGCGTCCACGGGAACGTCCGCGAAGATCTGCTCCGGAGCTTCCTCCACGAACTTACCCTTAATGGTGACCTTGGAGGCAGGCATGGTGAAGGTGTACTTGCCCTTCTTCTCGGTGATCTTCACCTTGTCGCCGTCCTTATCCAGGACCTTCAGGGTATCCAGCTCATAGCCCTTGTCGGGCTTCACGGTGACGGTCACGGTGTCGCCCTTGTAGGCAGACTTGGGAGAAACGGTGATGGTGCCGTGCTTCACGCTGTCCACGGTAATGGTGTAGCGGGAAGAGTGGGAGCTGCCGCCGCCACCGCCGCTGCTGCTGGACTTGTGATACAGCTCGATGGAGCCGGTCAGCGCCTTGTAGTTGGCGTCAGCGGGAGTGAAGCGCCACTTGTAGGTGGTGTTGGCCGCCACGGTAGTGGTATCGGGCAGGACATTGCCTGCGTCATCCACCCACTCCAGCGTACCGGCGTTGGGGTTCAGCGTGCTGCCGGTAACGGTCAGGCCAGCATCCGCCAGCGTCTTGCCGCTGGTGGTGATCTTGGTATAGGCAGGCTCGCCGGTGGGGGTCGCCTGCTTGATGGTGAAGGTGTAGGTCTTGTCGGCCGTGGTGCCGTCCGCCCAAGCGGTGGTGGCCTTATCCCTCAGCGCCACGGTGACGGTGTGGTCACCGGCGTTGGTCTGGCTATTGCCGGTCACGGTGTAGTCCGCGGTATCGGAAATGCCGTAGGTCTTGGCGGTTCCGTCATAGGTGAACACCGTGGTGTCGGCGGCGGGGATGGCCACCTTCCGGGGAACGATGGTCAGGGTGGCCGTGGCGATGCCGAAGTTGATGCTATCCTCGTAGGTGGCGGTCACGGTGTAGGTGCCGATGCCCTGGGGGTACCCAGCCAGCAGCGTGCCGGTGCCGGCGGTGTAGACGTAGTTCCACTTGGCGCCGGTGCCGAGGTTGGTGCCGCTGATGGAGGCCGCCTTATACTCCATGTAGCTGCCGGTGTACTCCTTCTCGCCGTCAGGGAAGGTGATGAAGGTGCTGACATCGGTCTTATCCAGCACGTAGACGGTGATGGAACGCGCGGAAACGGCGTTGTGGTTGGCGTCACCGGCGTAGTGGGCCTTGAACGTCTTCGTGCCGGCGGTGTCCATGACCGTGGAGGGGGTATCCCAGTTCCAGCCGGCGGGCAGCTCCACAGTGGACAGGGCATTGCCCTTGACGCCCTTCAGTCCGGTGGGGTCGGCGGGGTCGATCGGGTTGATGTTCACGGTGGCGGTGGTGGTATCCTTGTTCAGCTTGTAGTTTTCACCGAGGCCGCCCTTTTCCATCTTCACCAGCACGTTGACAGTTTTGCCGGTACCCGCCGTGTCATCGGCCATGGTGGCGAAGACGTGGTAGTGGGTACCCTGCTTCACCTCGGCGGCAACCGGCAGCGTCACGGTGCACTCCACGTTCACATTGCCTTCCTCGTAGTCGCGGTTCACTGCGACGGCGGAGTTGATGTCAATGGGCTTGGGCTGGATCTTGAAGTTGCGGCTGAAGGTACCCGTGTAATTGCCCTTGCCCTCGACATAGACGGTGGCCGCCTGATAGACGTGGACGTTGGTGCCGTAGCTGACGGTGTAGTCGGTACCCTCGACCAGCGGCTTGGTGCCGTCCATCACCACGGCAGTCGGCTTTTGGGCCCCGCCGGTATACGTATAGGTGCCGGTGATGGGCTGAAGCATGTTGCTGATGCTCTTGGGCTTAATTTTGAAGTTGGCGTGACCCATGTAGATGTGGGTGGCCGTTTCGCAGACGACGTTCACCACATACGCGCCCGCGTTGGTGGGGGGCGTGTCGCTGCTGTAAGCGGAGGAGGTCGAGGTGCTGTAATGAACCAACGTCTTGGTGGTGCCCTCCGGCGCGGTAAAGACGGGGTCTGCCAGTGGTGTGCCGTAGGTGGTGTCCGCCTGCGTCACCTCCAAGGTTTTGAGGGGCTTATCCTCCACTTTGATCTTGACGGTATCCTTGATGGTGGGGTTGGCGTTAAGGGCGGCCGTCAGATCGAAGGGGATGGCCTCTGTGTCATGGGACACATGAAGCGTCAGGATGCCTTTGTCGACAGTTTCAAGCGTGCCCATATGCTTGGGAATGGGATTCAGCGTCCAGTCAACCTTCGTGATGGTTGCGGGCTGGCTGAACTGGTCATAGACCTTGGCCTCGTATTCGACGTCAATCATGTCGGTCGATTCGGTGCCCACAGGGCGAATGATGGTGGTCTGGGGCTCACCGCCTGTTTTTCTGTCGACGATCTTGAGCCACTTGGCAGCGGGGGTGGCGCGCCAGACGGTGAGGGTGGCGGGCGTAGAGGATACGCCGCCGTAGGTGGCGGTGAGGGTGATCCCGCCGCCGGGGCAGTCGCTGGAGATGGTCATGTTGCCGGTGGCGGGATCGACGGTGACGCCATCAAGGTCGCTGATGCTCCACACAACGCCGGAGGGGTTGTGCAGGAGGCCGCTGTCCGTATGCACAGTGACGCTGTAGGTGTTGGTCACCTTGACGGTGTTGGGGGTGTCAATGCCGAGGGCCTCAGGGACATTCAGACTGGGAGCCGCGCCGGCTATCTGCACCTTGGTGACCGTCACGGAGCCGGTCGCGGGGAAGGTCTTGGTCAGGACGAGCTTGCTGCTAGTGCTGCTGCTATCCTTGGTGTAACCAGTGGGAATAGTAACAGAATCCGCGAAGCTCTCGCCGGGTTTGGCCGTCAGGGTGATTTTGGCAGTGTAGACCTGATTGGGCTTGGCATTGCCGGTGACAGCAGAACCGGTGGCACCGGTGCCCTCATACCATTCCACAGCGTCGGTGTAGCCGGTGGCGGTGCCGATATCGACCGTGGTGTCCAGCGGCTGGCCCTTGACCGGGGCATCAACAGAGGCGGTGACGGTGGTGATGGGCGCCTTGGGGATGGTGACGGAGGCAGGGGTTACATCACAGTCTGCTACAGAAGCAGCCTCTCCGCTGGGGTCACCATAATTCGCTGTACTAGTCCCCAAGGTGACCGAACCGGTGGTACCCTTTGCAATCTTGCCCATAATGGTCATCAAGACTATTTCGCCATGGGTGCTGTTCAGGTTTCGAGCGTTAGTTGTGCCGGAGGCAACAAAGGTCTTTGTTTTGGGCGCATAACTGAATATGGTTTCAAAAATACCGGTATCATTAGTTTCTTCGTTATACTGATATTTCGCAGCGTTCGATTGATAATAAAAATTGGGGTTCTTCTTTTTTGTTTCTTCCGCCAGCGTCAAACCGGCGCTGGGATTTAATATGATCGTCAAGGCACCGACTTTCAACGTCGGGTCGTTCACTTTTGCCTTTACCGTATAGGTTACTATGGCGTCTTCCGTAGTGGTATCTACTTTGTCTCTGTCAGGGGTTATAGTGATGGTAACTCCGCTGCCCGCAGCAGATGCGGGAACTACGCAGAGGGACATCACCATGGCGAATGTTAGGATCATTGCCATCAGTTTTTTCATTTCAATTCTCCTTTTCATAATAAAATCAGCTAAGTGGGTTTTCTCCACTGATATGCGCGTAAATCCGCTGCATATCGTTGGCATCTACCTTACCGTCTCCGTTTACATCGCCTTGGGCAAGGTTGGAAAACTTATTTTCACCGCTAATATGCGCATAAACTCGCTGCATATCGTTGGCATCTATCTTTCCGTCTTTGTTCACATCCCCGATGAGATAGATGGTTACATCCTCGGTAACATTACTGTCACCTACCGTGATCTCCTTGGTGAATGGCGCGTGGCCCTTCTTCTCCACCTTCAGGGTATACGTTCCGGCGGGAACGGTGGCGAAGGAATAGGTCGCGCTGTTGCCGGTGACGGTAGTGGTCAGCGGTGTTCCGCTGGCCGGGGTCAGCGTCACGGTGACATTCTCGCCGGTATCGCCGTAACTCTTGACCGTCCCGCTGACGCTCACGCCCTTGGACTTCACGATGACGGTGATCTTCTTCGAACCATCCAACACGACGAGGCTGCCGTTGCTGTCCGACTTGTGGAAGCAATAAGTGCCATCAATGACGACCTTGTTGTCCCGCAGCGGGCAGTTCTGTTTCAGCTTCAGCTTCAGCGTGTTGATGCGGTAGTTCGTGCCCGCCGAACCTGCAATGGCAGGCGTGCCGCTCTCCCATGTAAGCTGCTCCACCTCATAGCCCATGGGGGAGAGCTGCGTGTTGAAGCTTTCCTGTACCTTGGAAAGGCTATCGCCCTCGTGGAGCGTCGGGAGGGTCAGGTTCATCTCCCTGAGCGGCGTGGCGGTGAAGGTCAGCGACTTGCCGCCGGAGGAGCGGGTGACATCCTTCATCTTGAGGAAGCTGCCGTAGGTGCCGAATTGTACGCCCGCGTAATCGGCAAACTTCGTGCCCTTGTTGGCGGTGATGGTGACCTTGACGGTGTAGGTCTTGCTCTTATCAAAGGTCGCCCATGTGGGCAGGGCGTTGTCGACCGTGCCGACGCTCTCCCCCTCCCACCACTGGTAGGAGATGGTGCGCAGGGCGTGGTAATCGACCCCCTCGCTCTGGTTGATGAAGAGGTCAACGCTGTCGCCCACCGTGCCTTGCATGAACACATCGTTGCCGTTATACATCTTCTGGCCCATGACCAGCAGCACCTTGGTGTCGGCGGTGATGTACGCCTCGCTCTGATCGGCAAACTCCGGCACCAGCACAAGCATGTTGGAAGTGAGATCAGGCATCGTGAAGAACAGCTCCTCCTTGAACTTGTCGTTGGGGGTATCATAAATACCGTTCGCGCTCCAGCTCTTGAAGATCTTTCCTGACGGAGCATTCGGCACGACCTTGATCCTTGCGCCGACCTGAACATTGACAGAAGTATTGACACCATTGGACTCTGTCACAAGCACCTTGCCGTTACTGTCGTAGGCGGTGGCGTTTCGCACTATGAGCATGACATATTTCACGCTCGAGTCTACCTTGAACGTATAGTTCTCGCGCTCGTAGTCATAGCCGCCGCCCGCCTTGGGGACGCGCGTGAAAACGCTGATGGTTTTCTCGCCGCGCACCTCGAAGGGGACGGTGTACGGCACGGCGTTCTGGGGGGACGTGCTGCTGTTATAGGCGTAGGCCATGGTGGCGTTGAGGGGCCAGCCGGAGGGCTTTGCCAGCGCCACATTCACGAAGTCCTTGATCGTGTAGGTGTTGGGGCCGCTGGGCGTCAGCGGCGTACCGCCGTTCCTCGGCGTCACGGTCACTTCCGGGGCGGGCAGGGTGTCCAGCTTCGTCAGATGGACCACGGCGTAGTTATGGCTCAATTTCCGGTAGTCCCTGCCGTTCACGGTAAAGGACTTTGCCAGCTTGAAGTAGACCTTGCCGCTGTTGCCGCTGGTGGTGATGATGGCCTTGCCGTTCTCCGCCCTGTTGCCGATGACCTCAGCGCTGTTGGAGCTCTCCGCCGGTACCTGGTCTTCCCGATACCAGACCTCATAGCCCTCGGGGGCCTCCACCGTCAGCTCGATCGCGCCGGAGAAGTACCGCGGGACGCTGTCTTCGCTGAGCACCGTGTCGCCGTACTTCACCGTGGGCGCACCGGTGGGCCGCACGGCATAATAGGCCTCGGACTTGATGCCAAACGCGGAGGAGCCGGCGTAGGCCTCGATGCGCACATCGTTGCTGACGGAGACATCCACGGGAAAGGGGCCGGTGTAGCGCTGGAGGCTGGTCCACTTGTTCGTGGAGGAATTCCAGACACGGTACTCGATGTGCTTGTTCCGCTCCACCGTGAGGGTCACGGTTTCGGGGGCGTGGTTGTTCGTATCAGAAATCCCGCTGCCGGGGGCGATGTACGGCGGAGCGACAGGCGGGTTGAAGGTAAAGGGCTGACTGAAGTAGCACCTGCCGGTTGCATCGTCATCGTAGGCAATGCGGTAGCTCCCCTCCGGGATGTTTTCCCAGGCAAGCGTTGTCCCATAGGCGCCGCTGGGCTTCGCATCGGCATAGAGCCGGCTGTTGCGCAGACCCATGACGGGGCTGCCCTTCAGATCCTTGGAGGCATAGGTATTTTCGCCGTACCGGGGCAGCTGCGCGGGCACCAGCATGACACGGTATCCGCCGGAGCCGTTGCTGATGCTGTCCTCCTTCGCAAAGGTCATGTCCTGGTAGGCGTAGCGGGTGGTGGTGCCGGTATCGCTGTCATACTCCGTAGTGTAGCTCACAGGGCTCAAGTTGGGGCCCGTCGTCATGGGGTCACGCACCGGCACCAGCACCATATCCCGCTGAATGTTGGAGAAGGTCTGGGTGGTGTTCGTCCAGCTTGTGCCGTTCCCGCTGCCCTCCGGGTGCAGGGCGTCGTACCAGCAGAGGAATTTGCCCTTCCCCGTCGGCGCGGTCAGCTTCAATTCGTCGCCCTTGCGCACAACATGGGTGTCCTCGTGCTCTGGCTCTATAACCTTGGCAAAGTAGACGCTGCTGGAAGCTCCCGGCGGTACCTCATGATCCATGATCAGTCCGCGGGACACCTTCACGGTGGCCACGCCGGTGGGCGACCAGATGTAGTTGAACTCGCCGCGGTAGTATTCCGCGCCGTTTTCCTGTACAGCCTCATAGGGGCAGCTGCCCTGATACATATCCGGCCCCAGCACGATCTCCTTCGCGAGGATCGCCCAGCTGTCGCTCCCCTCCGTCGCCCAATACTCGATGCGGGTCGATTCGGAGTCGATGGACACACCCTGCTCCGCGCGGATGAGCTCCACCTTCGCGTCTTTCCAGGTTTCGATGTTGGTATACGGGTGGTCGTAGCGCGTACGCAGTGTATCGGTTTCGGGATAGCGGACGATGTTGCCTTGGTTCCAGATATTGAAGTAGCCCTCGGTGTCCACCTTCAGGGCGGTGCCGTCCCCGCCCCCCAGCAAGACGTCGGTCACCACGTTCTTTTTGGATACGATCTCCACCGAGGCCTTGCCCAGCACCTCCATGGTTCCGGCGGAAATGGCATAGTTCTTCTGAATCACGTTTTTGGGCTTTGTCCAGTACTCGGTCGCCGGGTCAAAGTCCCGCCCGGATTCGATGGTGATCTTCAGGGTGGAGTCATCCTTCACCTTGACGTTAGAGGCATCGATGCCTATCGCCTGGTCGCCGTTAAAGCCGCTGGTGCCGCCGGTGACCTTGATGTTCACATACGGGCTTCCTCTATCATCCTCAAGGGTCAGGCCGCCCGAAAGGACGATACCGCCCGCATAATATTGGCCCTCATTCCGCCCCACGGTATTGATGTTCAGCTCGCCGCCGCCGCAGACCGTCAGCTTTGCGCCCTCACGGCCGTAAATGGCGTAGCCTCTGCCGGGCGATTGCGCGGTCTTGGTAAGGTTCAGCGTAAGACTCTTGCCGGTATCGATTTGGAGCTTCACATCCGGGCCGTCCTGCAGGTCCAAAAGGACATCGTATCCGCTCATGACGACGTCGTTAACCACACAGACAAGGACGGATTGCTTGGGCGGGTAGCGCATGGCGTTGCGCAAATTGATCCGCACGTCCTGCAGGTTGCCATTGAGGAACAGGATCCCCTCGAGATACCACACAAGGTAGTCGCTCTCCGCATGGGGGACGCCGCTCCACACATGAGCGTCCGGATCGCACTCGGTGATGTACTGGCCGTTGTACAGCTTGATCGCCCTCGACTCGTTATTCAGCGGGGGAAAGTTCAGCACCACCATGCCGTAGGTTTTATCCGGCTCTGCCGCCGCCCGCAGGGGGGCCTTCATCACAGGCGGTACAAGGGGCGGCAGGGTCTCCTGCTGCTCGTTGGTTCCCTCGGTGGTACCCTCGGTGGTTCCCTCGTTGGTTCCCTCGGTGGTTCCCTCGGTGGTTCCCTCGGTGGTTCCCCCGTTGGTTCCCTCGGTGGTTCCCCCGTTGGTTCCCTCAACGGTCAGAGCCACCGGCTCCGCGCCCGAAGAGGGCGCTTGCGCGGCAAGCTCGCCCATCGGTACGAGCGCGAAGTCCTCCGCAGGGAGAACCGCGTCCGCGTTGATGCTCACACCGTCCAGCGCGGCCTTGTGATACAGCCTGCCCTCGTAATAGAGCGCCGCGTACTCGCCGTCGGTGATGAAATCCTCGCTGGCGTTGCCAAATACCTCAGCCGTCGGGCTGCGCTCGGTGATGTACTCGCCGTGGTGCAGGTCGAGCTGTTCGCCTTCGCTGAACACCAGCCGCACATAGCCGTAGTCCTCCTGCGGCGCAGGCGGGCTGAGGCCATCGTCCGCCTCGTCGGCAAGTGCCGCGGCGGGCAGCAGGCTCAGCGCCATGACGAGCGTTAAGAGCCACGCCGTCAGTCGCTTGTGTGTCAGTTGTCTCATGCTTTGATCCTCCTTCCCGGTTCTTGATTTTTTGGCGGGGATGCCGCCGTTTTCATGCTTTCCGCTGTCTCATCGAGCCATGTACGCACCTGCTGCGCGGAAAGGTCGCCGATGCAGTAACCGTCGATGAGCTTCAGCTCCGCCGCCTTTTCCAGTGCGGCCAGCTTTTCCGGGTGTCCGTCCTCACAGATAAGATAGACGCGGCAATCCGGCAGCTTGCGCTTCACCTCGATGGCGATGTCGCAGCGGGCGGAGACGTCCTTGTCCTCCACGCCCTCGGTGAAGTCGGTCTCCAGCAGCAGAAGGTCCGCCTGTTCGGCAGCACACTGCCACACCACGTCATCGCAATCGTCCGAGAGGACGCCTATCGGCCGGCAGCCGCCCAGATTTCCCAGCCAATCCGCCGCATGGCGCGTTCTGAATGGCAAGGCAAAGCACACCGCCGCTTTCGGCAAGGGCGGCTCCCGCCTCCGGAAGAGGCTCATACCGCCGCCTCCCGTCTCGCCGTTCCCTTGGGCAGCCGTGCCCCGCATTCGGGGCAGTACCGCGCCACGTTGGTGACGGCCACGCCGCAGCCGGGGCAGCAGCGGTGACGGGAACGGTAGAGGTCATAGAGAGTCATCTCTGGCAGACGCGCGCCGCAGTCGGTGCAGTCCGTCCGGTCGGCGCTGTTGGCCCTGCCGCAGCTGGGGCAGATCTTGCGCCGCCGCAGCGTATCCGGCCCGCAGCCGTACTCCAGCAGCACCACCCGGCGCAGGGCTTTCCGGGTTCTCAGGTCGTAGTCTGTCATTTGGCTTTCTCCTTTCCGTCTGTGCCGCCCACCTGCAGCTTCGCCCCGCAGATGGGGCAGAAGCAGGTGTCCGATTCCCGGAGCCGTGCGCCGCAGTGATGGCAGAACGAAGGGTACTCGTCCTCCCACGGCGCGCAGTCCAGACACAGTCCCGCGTTGACATTGAACATAGCGGAGGAGACATACTTCCCGCATTTGGGGCAGAAGTTGAACTCCCACTTGCCCTCCTGTTCCCACGCGATCTCCAGCGCCGCTTCCTCCGTGTCCGCCCGGATGGGCTTGCTCACGCAGCACAGTTCGCCGGAGAAGTCGCAGTAGAAGCGAAAGATCCTGTCGCCTCCTGAGTCGGTGACGACCCGGTAGGTCGCCGTTTTCCGTACCTGCGTCATCCGCATTTCTCCTTTCTTTTTTTCATTTCGTCTTGTAAAGCTGTCATGGGATATGCTACAATGCCTAACGAAGCGGTCGGCTCGACAGGATATAGAGCGTCGAGCGATCTTTCGGTTGGAGCGAAGCTCCAACCGAAAGGGATACCCCTTTCGCGATTCTCTGTTCATTGACGGGGGCCGAACGGCGATCTCGCCTCCCCGTCTGCCCGTTTTGTACCATAGATCTTGAGTTTTGTCATACCCTAAAACCTCAATTTAGGGTAGACAGACGAAAAAAATTTTCAAAAATCGCCGGAAAACAGCGTTTTCACGGACAAATGTTTGTGTACGGAGGACATAGCGATGAAAAAGCAAGGTTACGCCATTCTCATGGCTTTCATCCTGATATTTGCCCTGACGGGCTGCGGAAACAAGTCGCTGCTCTCGGCCAAGGAGCCGGTGGAGCTGACGATGTGGCACGTATACGGCGAGCAAGCCGGTTCCCCGATGGACACGCTGGTGGAGGAATTCAACCGCACCGAGGGGAAGGAGAAGGGCGTCCGTGTCAAGGTGACGGAACTGAGCAGCGCCGCGAAGATCGGCGGCTTTCTGTTAGAGACACAGGGGGATTCCGCGCAGGAGATGCCGGACCTCTTCACCTGCCACATCGGGGACGCCATCGCCCTGGGCGAGGACAATCTGCTGGACTGGAATGACTGGTTCACGGAGCAGGAACAGAGCGAGTTTGTGTCCGGCTTCCTTGCGGACGGTAAAGCAGATGACGGTAAACTGCTGGTGTTCCCCCTGTCCAAATCCACGCAGCTGCTCATGCTCAACGGCACGGGCTTTGCCCGCTTTTCCGCCGCCACCGGCGTGACCTACGATGACCTCTCCACCTGGGAGGGATTCTATGACGCTGCCGGGCGGTTCTATGCCTGGACAAACGGCACGGAGCCGTTTTGTGCGATGGACTATCCCATCCGGGCGGTGGAACTGAACGCGCTGGAGCATGGCGCAGAGGATTTCTACACGGAAGACGGCTGGTATGACTTCGACAACGCCATTTTCAAGGAAAGCTGGATGCAGTTTGCCCGCGCGCTGGCCCAGGGGCATATCGTGGTGTCCGACCTCTATTCCAATACCCAGGTCATGACCGGCGAGGTGCTCTCCGGCCTTGGCTCCTCCGCGGCAATTCTCTATTATAATGATACCGTCACCTATGAGGACGGGCGCAGCGAGCCGATGGACTTGCAGGTGGTTCCCCTGCCCATGACAGCGGGGGCGGAGCCTCTGATGACCCAGGCGGGCGTGGGCCTGTGCGCCTACAAGACCACCGAACAGAAGGCGGAGGCCGCCAGCCTGTTTGCCCATTGGCTGACGGAGAAGCAGCGCAATCTGGACTTCGTGACCTCTACTGGCTATATGCCCGTGCGAAACGGGGCTTTTGATTCCATTGACGAAGTAGAATTTGCCGATCCGGGCTATGCCAATCTCTACGCCGCCCTCAAGACCATGCAGGAAACCTATACCCCGCTGGCCGAAGTGCGCTTCACGGATTACTATTCCAGGGTCCATACCCTGTATGACGGGCTGCGGCAAATGCAGCAGGAGTTGCCCCGGCGGGCCGCTGCCGGTGAGGATGTGGAGGCGCTGGCGGAGGAGACCTGGGCGCTGTTCCGCTCCATCCAGTAAATCACTTTTCCGTAACTTTCCATCAAGGCAGGTGAAGGCCATGCAGGTATCGTCCTATCTGAAAAACGCAAAGCGCTCCATGCGGCATAAGCTCATCGGCTACATGATCGTGCTGGCGGTGCTGCTGGTTGCGGCGCTTTATGCGGGACTCACCCTGTTTGGCCGGTTGAGCAGTCCCAAGGCCGAGATCAAAAAGGCGCTGGATCTCCAAATGGAGATCTTTCAGAACGATATGGAATCCCTTTGGCATAACGTCTCCACTATGAGCATCCTTCTTTCCGAGGATATGATCGCGCTGCTGGAGGACACGCTTCAGCAGCAGGGCATCTCCTTTGAGGATTTGGACGGGAATGTGGAGGCGACCAAAGCGATCGAGGACGCCATGCTGGAGCCGCTGAGCCAGTATGTCCGGCAGGCGGACTGCTCCGGCGGGTTCGTCATCTTGGAAAGCTCCATGAGCGACTGGGATGCGGCAGATGCCCGCAGCGGCCTCTACGTGCAAAGGGCAAACGCGGGGCGCGTGACCAATAACCTGCTGCTGTTCCGGGGCATTGCCAGCGTGGGCAAAGCACACAATGTCATGCCGCATCGGAAGTGGGCGCAGGAATTCCATATTGGGCAGTTCCCCAATTACGCGGAGCATACCATACAGGCTGCCGCCCCGATTGCCGATTCCCGCCGCACCACTGACCTTGTCACCCTGCCGGGAACCTCGGAAAAGGCGGTTCTGCTGACGATCCCCATGATCGGGGCAGACGGCACGGTCTATGGAATGTGTGGTTTCGCCATCAATCAGTCCTTCTTTTCCGCGCGTTATGACCAGCCCTCCAACCTCAGCCGCCTCGCCTGCCTGCTGACCACGGAGAGCGGTGATACCTTGGATGCGGGAGCGGCCCTGATGACCTATACGGAGGAAGGCTTCTGCTATGTTCCTCCGGAAACACTCACCGTTAAACCCATGAGTGACGGTCTTGTGTCCTTGAACGGCGACGGTTTTTCCTTTGTCGGCATGGTAGAAAATCTTTCCACGGCAAAGGGCGATGGAGCGCCCCACACGCTGGCGGTGCTGATCCCGAAAGAGGATTACAATCTCGCTGTTGCCAAAAATATTATGCAGACGGTGTTGCTTTCGGCGCTGCTGCTGTTTTCTGCCATCGTTTGTTGTCTGTATCTGGCGCGCCGGTATCTTGCTCCGGTACATCGGGATCTGGAGCGGCTGCGGAACGAGGATCGCGGTGGCGAGCAGATGGCGTTTTCGGACTTTGAACCAATCTCCGCTACGCTGCAGGCGCAGGATCGGGAGAATGAGAAGATCATCACCACGCTGGAGCAGGAAAAGCAGACCGTGCAGGAGCAGGCCGCGCAGCTTTTGGATCAAAATGAGGCGCTGCAAGGACAGTTTGAAGCGGCGCAGGCTGATGCACAGCGGCTGGCCTACTTCCGGAAATCTGAGATCGATCCGGCAACCTATGAGATGTTCCTGGTGGGCTATGATATGCTGACGCCAACGGAACGGGAGATTTTGGACGCCTTGGCAGATGGCAGCAGCCCCCGTGAGATCTCTGAACAAAGGAATTGCTCGGAAAGTACCATTGCCACGCACCGTAAAAACATTTACAGAAAGCTGGGCATCCACAAAGCCTATCAGCTTAAAATCTGCATCGCGCTTCTGCGTCAGGAGCGAGATGCACAAAACTGAACAAGAAAAAAGCCGCCCCTGTCAAGCGTTGAGCCTGACGGGGGCGGATTCGTCTGTCCGTGGGGTTTTTACCTGTTTTCGTTGCCTTTACCGTCTTATTAAATGATATGTCGCATACAAGTAAACAATATTATATCATTCAATGAAACGGTAAAATATATACAGGAAAGAAAGGTGGCGAAACTATGGACACGCTTCAGCGGCTGCATCAACTACTGGACGAACGCGGATGGTCAGAATACCGGCTGGCTAAAAATTGCGGTCTTTCCAACTCTACCATTGCGAATATCTATCACCGCAATACGATTCCATCCATCAGTACGCTGGAAGCGATCTGTACCTCTTTCGGCATCTCGCTTTCTCAGTTCTTCGCAGAGGGCGAAATGGTGGAGCTGACACCGGAATTGAAGGAGCTTTTTGATAACTGGGTAAATCTGACGCCCCAGCAGAAGGACGCGGTTTTACAGACCATGCGCGCCATGAACCACGATCAGACCTGATACAGAGGAAGCCTTTGCAGGCTTCTTCTTTTTTCGTCCGCTATCGTTTTATTGAACGATAAAACTTCCTGCTTTCGACCGTGTTCGACGGTTTTCCCCTCATGTCTATGCTATATTGTCGTTAAGTTAAGTGATAAATACCGCTAAGAGAAATATCAGGAGGGAAACCGTATGAAAACAAATGCCAAGCAGCTTGCCGCGGTGCGACGCGCCATGGAAGTCATCGCCGTGCGTGAGGGGATCAGCGTGGAAGAAGTTCGCAGGGAAATCAGCCTTGCCATACTCAAACAAAAAAGCAAAGGAGAACGCAAATATACCTCGTTATGGTAAAATCACTTATAATCACTCAAGCGAGTAAAAGTTTATCGCGGAAGTAAAAAGCAGCAAGGGCCTGATTTGGACCCCACTCAGCAGGAAAAACTTGAATGGGTGTTTGCCAAAAAGATACGCTTACTCACAGCGGAACCATGACTGGATTCCATAGCTATGGACTTTGTGGAGCAGTACTCCGACCTTTGGAGCAGCAGAAAAGCGATGTTTGTCTGTCTCAACAAGGTCACCTGTCTGCGGATGTATAACCTTGTCCCAAAATACTGGGTCTTCTCATCATGGTCGGCATCGTACTGGATGTACTGGTCGCCGTTAAAACCGTTGAAGCCCAGCGGATTACGGAAACCCTGAGGATTCTTGCCAACGGGATGACGCTCCATCAGTTCGTTGATCATTTTGGTGTAGCCCTCAACAACCCGCTCCACCAGAGCGTCGTCCTTCTCCTTGGTGGCTTTGGTGGGGTTGCCGATGACGCCGTGATCCAGGTCATCCTTTTCCAGCAGAGCCCAGGTGCTGAAGCCGCCGTAGCACTGCCATTCGTGAGAAGCCTCACCGGGAGCCATCTTCCACTGAGGGCCCATCAGAGGAGTACCACCGCCGTCGATGGCCAGTTCCTGGTGCATCAGTTCGGAATATCCGGCCTGACCTTAAACATGGCTTTTTCAATCTACCTCCCTTATCGGTTTTC
>OIXG01001127.1_pt1 | contig 27752 bp, 29 predicted proteins | sample 1587731 | NCBI WGS metagenome assembly OIXG01 (sample SAMEA3888908, study PRJEB22519) | human gut metagenome | biome: human gut; feature: human-associated habitat; material: faeces | place: Denmark | collected 2010
GCGGGATGGACTTCTACGACTTCGAGGCGCGCAGGCTCGACTTCGCCCTCGGCCGCTTCACCTCTCCCGACCCCCTCTGCGAGCAGACGCCCGAAGTCTCCCCCTACGCCTACTGCGCCGCCGACCCCGTCAACTTCATCGACCCAACGGGAGAAAGCACAGTTGTCGTTGACATAGGGAATGGGCGTTATCAAGTTATAGGTGGAAATATCAATGACAATGATTATAATATTTATTTAAGTATAAATGGCAAAACTACAACCCAAAGCATTGGCAAAACAACATCGATCACATCATTTTACGGGAGCGAGTCAAAACAATGGCAAGGAATAATTGACATTTCAGACAATAGCGGAATCTCATTTTTGAACAATTTGATGAACGACTCGCCTCTGTTGCTATATTATATGATAAATGCCACCGATAGTAGTCAATATGACTTTAAATTTTCCAATGGAGAAAAAAGTCAAACAAAAAAATTGGATCATTACAGAGGCATGTCCATTTATTTAAATGGAGAAAAATACTATACGTCGGCACGCGATATCGGCAATATCGGAGCCGGATATATTGCGGGGAAAAATGGCATTGGCTGGGGCATGGCTCGCATTGCATTTGACATTTACCAAAGTGGCAATTTGTTTGCACCTGAAAAAGAAGGAATTTCAACTCAAAATGCAGAAAAATTAGGTTGGAATATAGGATACAAAGAATCTCCTTCTTATCAATTTGAAACATCATGGAAAGAAACCATCAGCGTGTGGAAAGAGTGCATCAACACATTAAAGGAGACGTATTCCGAAATTATAGATGTATATAAATCAATATTCTAATTATGAAAAGCAAATATGCCATATCAATCCTTTTACTGTTGATATCAGCAAGCTGCACTTGGTTTTTCTTTGACAAAAAGACATACAAGCTGCCACACAGCGACATCTACATGTCAAGCGTGTTTTACAAGCGGCCAAGACTGATTTACTTGTATTTCAGCCGAACAAAAGATTTTGACGTAAATGCAACGGACCATGTGGTCATCGACGACGCGCAATCTAATTGCAATATTTGTTTTGGAATAGACAAGGATACTATTTTCATCATTGAAACTTACACTCCTTCTTTGTTTAACCCCGATGATGTATATAATTCCGCCGACACGGGTAAAATAAATGCACGCAATATGCATATTGTGCTCAACGCGCTCAACAAATTCAAAGATTGCCCCCTTTTTTATAAACGCTATTATCCAATCAAAAAAATACGTTCGCATAAATTCAAATTCAAGATTGTTCAAACTTACGAAGGGTTCGATTCGCTGACAGAAAGGAATACAATCAAGTCGTTGACTGATTCTGTTTTTTGTCAAAAAGAAATGGAATTGTTTAGATTTTATAGGATGACAGATGCCTTCTCAAGGAAATATTATGTATTTTCCTACTTCGGAAAATGGGAAGATGACAGTTTAAGTTTTGGCTACGACTATCAAAGGCTGATAGACCCAATTGAATAACTTTGAAATTAAAAAAATGAAATCATTGAAGTTTTTTATCATACTACTTGTTATGCTTGCCGCAACCACCTGCGCAACCGCTGCGGAAATGGTAGGATCTCCCAATGACGGCAGCTTCAAGGGCGTTCTTGTGGATTCATTCGATATGCCATTCGGTTTATTTACAACCGGTTGCTTGATCGACAGGTATCCGTATGACCTGAAACAAGCGCCCATGTTTTTCAGACAAGAAAAGCTGCCGAACAACATTTCCCAAATCAATGTTGTAATAGTAGGAGCCACAGACAAAAAAATATATTTGGATCATTACCTCCAAATACACATTTGGATAAAATACAAAAACAATAAAAAAGAACGCCTTTACTCTGGCCCATTTTATCTTACTCAAGCAAAATTATTCAAGCCATCGATGCCAAATGGATTCAAAGGTGAAATTTTAAAAAAAAGAATTACAATATATAAAGAATTTGACAGCCATAGACAAGAAAGTGAAAACATTAGGAAATTATTGGAAACAGCGGCTGAAAGGACGAAAAGACCGTTTGGGACTTGAAATATATGATGTACATATCATGTATGTTGTCTACAACATAAACCGTACAGGAATTTTCAAGTTGTAATATGAACCTCGTCCATAAAATAATCAATCTTAACCACAAAAGCAATGAAAACCCTGCCAACCGTAATGATCATTTTGTTTGTTGCCATCTCATTCGCATGCACGCAACAAAAGCAGAGCGCGCCTCTGCAACAAACCCGCCATTCCCGGCAAGAAAAGCGGCAACCTGCTGCCGCCGATACTGCCCTCGCTGCCGACAGTTCGGCCGCAGCCAAAGACTACATCTATTGCCTGCCGGATTCTTTCTATTGCGAATTTGACGAACAAGTGTCTTTATACAAAAAAAGATGGCGTTCCTTGCCGGAAGAAGAAATAGAGCGAATAAGGCTGAAAGACTCCCTTGCCATTGAATACATCATCTACAATACGGACACCGCATCCACAGCAAAATGGACAGATCTCGACTATGAAAACATCATTTTCCACATGAAACTCCCTTTTGGATTTGACGAATGCTTCGAGGAAACATTTGCTTGGATATTGTACAACCATTTGGGCGACAACTACGTGCAATGGAATGAATTCTTAGGCGAGTTGTCCAAACTTCCGGAAGCGGAAAGGGCTTACAGTGTCAACCAAGTTTGCTCGTCGGTCAAATCGGAATATATCTATTTCCACTATGAAGAGCCCGGTAAACAAAGATACCCGACTCCGGAAGAATTTAAAAAAGAGATGAGCATCGTTTACAAATTGACGGGCATGAGATATTATTATCAGAACTACGGACTATATTAGATTGGACGATTTCTCAATCCAAAGAATTAATTCGAAAAGGAGGAACATGAATAGCAACATGCGCCAAAACAGATTTTCAAAAATCATTCACAATCTCATAAAATGAAACGGAAACATGGCATAGCAATCGCAATGACAATGCTTTATTTGCTCACATTTTTGTGGGGATTCAATTTGCCTGTCACGGTACGGCAAAAATTAGGCATCCTTTTGCTTTTGCCATTCGGCATTGCCGCGGCTGCAACAATAGTTTTCGATTGGAGCGTCGGGCGGCGACACTTCGGTATTAAAAAGGTAATACAAGCCGAAATTCTGCCGGTTGCGGCATTGTCTGTGTCGTGGGCGATCTGCTTGTGGGGCAGTCGTGAAACATTGTCGGCCGTCGAAGACTCATTTTTCTGGCAAATTCTTTCCACATGCCAAACATACTCTTTGGAAGCTATCTTTTGGTTGATGGTTTACTCTCCTGCCATATTGATATGCATCGGCATTATCGGATGGATAATAATTTATAAGCGGAACAAATTACCCAAAAAGCCCAATTGACATGAAAACAAGCGCATTCATCATCACGACAGCAATGATTTTGGCGGCATTTTCGTGCACCAATCGTGCCAATGAAAACGAAAATGCTCCTGCCGTTGAAAGCAACGATGCGGAATGGGTGACGACGGCAGAGGGCAACAAGATGTGCGTGGTGGACATGGATGAAACGTTCGGGTTGTTTACAAAAGGGGGATTGTTCGACAAATATTATTTGGAGGATTCAATTCCTTTCCCGAGATTCATCGTCCGCAGCAATTTTGAATTGCCCGATGATATAAAATGCGTTCGCATTACATTTAATTGCTACTTTTCTTGGACCGAAAACATGGATACATTTACGATGGTAATGACACCTCGCTTTGCCACAACGTTTTATTACAAGGATGGAACGAATGAATCTCGACCTAAATTAGGTTACTTAGATTATTATAATTACCTGTTTACAAAGGACGATAAATTCAAAATAAAATTCAAAGTAGCCGAGAAAGTTGAACAATACGCGGAAAAACTGATTCGGGTAGATAAAAAATCAAAAGAAGTTGGAGAATATTACAAATTTTTGCTTCGAAAGACATACTCAGAAAGTCGGATTCCCACCCACATGGGGAATTGTCCGGTTGCTTGTTACATATATAATCCGGACATAATTCGAGATCGGAAAATGTCGTTGGAATACCAATACCCCGAACTCCGATTCTGATTCTGTCGCGGAGCACGACGGCGAATGTTGCGGGATGCCGGCAGTTTCGAGATTGTGCAGGTTTATCGGACGATGATTTTTGCCGTGGTTTCGTCGACGCGAACAACGTAGAAACCGTGAGGCACTTTGATTTCGGCATCGGTTCCACGGTAGATCATTGCGCCGGAAAGTGAAAAAATTGCAATTGAGTCGAAATGCCCGTCAACCTTGATTGCGCCTGTGCCGCCGACAATGGTCGGCGCATCGAAGGGCACGGCATTTGCGCCGGAATGTCCGTTGCTGTCGGAAATGACGAAGCTAACCGTTCCGGTGTCGCTGTCGCGATGGATGTTGCGAATTGAGAAAGAGTCGAATTCTATTTTTGTTTGTCGTTTTGTGCCCGGCAGAATCGGGAAATAGCCGGAATCATCCTCCTCGCATATATATGCCACTCCGTGCGGGCTTGAGTAGTTCACCATATTGGTTTCCCATTTTTGCTCGTCGTAGATGATTTTTGTGATGAGAAGACCTTCGTCGCCGTCGCGGTCGTAGAAAGGAGCTGCGCTGTCGTTTAGAAATTTGTCCCAGCCTTGTCCTGATTTGTTTTCGAGCAAATAGAAGATCTTGGGATAGGGATCGGACGCATCCATGTTGTGAGCAACGCTACCGGAGGTGAAAAGCAATGCCGTTCCCTCATCGATGGAGGGAAGCGATGCGGTGCATCCTTCTTTTGGCGGGTTGATTTGTTGCGGGCGCAGCCATCCCATCAGCATTCGCTCGTAGGCGGAGAGCGATGCCGGAGTGCGGTTGAAGTTGAGGCGAAAGCCGGAGTCCATCAAGTCGTAGATGCCGGGCGTGTGGCGCGTGTTGTAGCGGCTTGTGCTGTAAAGGTAGGGAAGCCCGATGGCGTGGGCAAAGTTTTGCACGAACTGTCCGATTCCGGCAAAACTGCTTCCGATTTCCCTTTTGAACGCTTCGCAGGAAGCATTGCAGCAGGTGTATTCCCCGATGGATATGCCGTTGGCAATTGCGGCGCTTGTTGTCGCATGTGCAGGGCGGACAGCGTCGGGCGTACCGTCGGCGGATTCACCTTCGCCTGCATAAATCACGTGCACGCAATCGATCGTGCCGTCGAAGTCGTGGTCGTATTTGCTCAAATCGATGCCGTCGGCAGCAGCAAGGCGGCATGCTTCCACAATCATCTCGTCAGCACGGCGGTCGTTGCCGGAGATGTCGTTTTCTCCGTAGTATGTGCTGTTTTCCGGCAGCGTATAGATGCCAAACACGTCGAATACAGGTCGATATGCGCCATGCGACGAATTGTCGAAATAGTCGGCGACGCTTCCGGTGGAACATTCGCCATCGTATTTTTCTGCATTGAGCGCGTTGCTAAAAGTTTCGGCGCTGAATTGCATTCGCGAGTCGGGGAAATCGACAAGTATCACCAACTCATGCTGCATTTCTCTCGCGGATTGGAATTGCAAGCCGTCGGCAGCCGCGGAGTTGCAAAGACATAAGGCCGCCGAAAATAGCGCGGCATGGATTTTCGAATGGGCAAACATGTGATGGGTGTTTAATAGTTGAAAAAGGCTGTGTCGGAATTTTGTTGTTTCGACACAGCCTTTGTCGTAAGGCAAGCAATACCGAACGCTATTTTCCGGTTCCTGCGTTGGCCTCGTCGGTCATTGCTTGGAGAGAACCAAAAGCAATCCAACAAGGCTGTGGCAGATGCTGCTTTATGCCATTATTCGTCGATATTCGGGTTGAGCGAATGCCATTCGGAGATCGGAGGAAGCACGCCCATGCCAATCACTTCGTCGCGAAGCGCGCACAAGTGCTTGTAGCTTTCGCGCAAAGCTGCCATTTCTTCCGGTGTGCCGACGATTTCTTCATAAGCGCAACCTTTGGATGTGATAGTTGCTTCCACTGCCATCATCACGTGGTCGAATCCTTTGAAAGAAACGTAGCGACCTGCCGGCCAGCGGAATGCTTCGCCGCCCATTGCTGCACGGATCATTTCTACCGACACGTAAGCCGGGCTTTGGAACGAAGAACGGCCGCGCAAGTTGATGATGTTGGCTCCGCCTTTGATCACCTTTTGTTGGATTTCAGCCCATTTGTCGGCCGGAAGTTTGTCTGTGCCGATGAGGTCGAGCAGCGGAGTGCCGTCGACTTTCGCCGTCGAAGCGAATACTGCCATTTGCTCGCCGTGTCCGCCATAGGTGCGGCAACCTGTAACAGCGCTTTGGGGAACGTTGAAGAATTTGGCGAGTTCGCTTTGCAAACGCGTGCTGTCGAGAGCAGCAAGCGTAGTCACTTGCGAAGGTTTCAATCCGGAGTGGAGCAATGTGATCAAGCCGGTGATGTCGGCAGGGTTGAAGATGACAACGACGTGTTTCACGTCGGGGCAGTATGCTTTCAAGTTTTTGCCCAATTCTTCAGCGATGGCTGCGTTGCCTTTGAGCAAGTCTTCGCGAGTCATGCCGGCTTTGCGGGCAGCGCCTCCGGAAGAGATGACGTATTTTGCTCCTGTCAGAGCTTCTTTGATGTCGGTGGTAAAGGTGACGTTGCAACCTTCAAAACCGCAATGGCGCATTTCTTCGGCCACGCCTTCCAAGCCCGGTCCGTAAGGATCGTAGAGGCAAAGGTTGGGGGTGAGGCCCATCATGAGAACAGTTTGCGCCATGTTTGAACCAATCATGCCGGCAGCGCCGACGATTGTCAATTTTTCTTCAGTAAGAAACTTCATAATGTTGAGTTTTAGATGTTTATAAGTTAGATGATTTGTATCTTTTTGTTTTGTGTTCTGTTTCTGCAAAGATAAGGCAGATCTGTTAAAAACGGATGCTTTTTGTGTTAAAATAAGTGGATTCTCACAAGACGGGACTCATCAGCCTGACGCAAGATTCTTTTAGCTTTTGCACGAAGGGGCGTTTGCGCCATGAGGAGATGGTGACGCAAGTGGATTGGCGGATGTCATCGAAGAAAATTTCTTTCATCCGGCTGTTTATTTCTTTGCTGTAAATAAAGGCGTTGCATTCGAAATTGTATTCCATGCTGCGGAAATCGAAATTGGTCGAGCCGGTTGTGGAAAATTCGTCGTCGATGACGATGGATTTGGCGTGGAGCATGCCGGCCTCGTAAAAGTAGACTTTGATTCCGGCGCGCAGGCAGTCGGCAATGTAGGAGCCCGACGCGAGTTTGAGCATGGCGGAGTCGGGACGGCGGGGAATGAGGATGCGCACATCGATTTTTGCCAACGCTGCGCTTTGAAGCGCGCGCAACAGCGCTTCGGTGGGCAGGAAATAGGGGGTTTCGATGTAGATGCATTTTTTTGCGTTGGCGATGGCTTTGTTGAACATGAGCGCAATGTTGTGCCATTGCCCGATGGGTCCGCTTGAAAGGATTTGCACGCCTGCTCCGGTGTTTTTCCCGTTTTGGAAGATTGCGATGTCTTCTCCGTCGTCGAAGTGGGGCAGGTCCATGAAAGCCCAATCGGTGTGGAAAGAATGCAGCAATCCGAGCACCGATGCGCCTTTGATCCGGATATGGGTGTCGCGCCATACGCCTCCGTTTATCCCGTCGATGTAGCGATCGGCTATGTTCATGCCGCCGATGTAGCCTATTTGGTTGTCGATTACCGTGATTTTCCTATGGTTGCGCCAATTGACGCGCGTGGCAAACTCCGGAAATGTCACTTTGAAGAAGGGATATGCTTCGATTCCGGCATCCTGCATTTTGCGGAAAAATTGCTTGCTCGCGCCGAAACTTCCCACGTGGTCGTAGATCACCCTGACTTTCACGCCTTCCGATGCTTTCCGGATGAGGATGTCGCGAATTTCAGTGCCGATGCGGTCGTCGTTGAATATGTAGAATTGGATGTCGATGCATTTGGAGGCATTTGAAAGGTCGGCTTTGTAGGCGTCGAAAAAATCTTTTCCGTTGGTGAAAATGTCGATGTCGTTGTCGGGAAAATAGACGGCTCTTGCCAGCGTGTGGCCCAAGCGGATTTGCTGGCGGCTTTCGGGTGTCAATGGCAGTTTGGCTATGTCGACTTGCCTGATGGCGCGGTTATGGGCAAACCGTTTTTTCAGCCTTTTGGATATGAGCGCTTTGTTTTTAATGCTTCTGCCGAAAAAGAGATAGAACACCAAGCCGACAACCGGCAGGAAAAAAAGCACCGTGATCCACGCCAGCGAACGGACAGGGTTCCTGTTTTCTTTCAGGATGACGTAGATAATGGAGAGGATTGTGGCGGCATAAATGGCGCAACAAATCAGAAAGAACCAATGTGAATAGATGAATTCCGGCATAGGTTGGCATTAAGTCAGTGCTAAGTTACAGCTTTTTATTCGAAGCAAAGATGAATTTGTCGGGAATTTGCCAAAAGAAAAGCAAAATTTAACGAAAATATCGCCGTGCCAAAGATTTTCTTTGTATCTTTGTGTGTGGGATAAATTGCATCTCAGCATGCGCGTTTGCTTGTTGGCGCTCGATTTTCAGAGAGGTTGCCGGTTTAGAGGGAAGCGGATGCGGGTTGCATTTGGAGGAATAGGCATGAAGCAAATTTTGTTGTTCATATTTTTATTGCTGTCGTCGGCTGTCACGACGCAGGGCGCGGAAGCTCCGGAAAAGAAAGAGCCGGTGCGCTATGTCGTTTCGGAGGCAGGAGGCGGAAAGGGCTGCCTTTCCGTTGAGAACAACAGTGGCAAAGATTGCAAATTCAGGGTTTATTCGATTACAGGCCAGCTTGTCGCTGTGGTGGAAACTACGGGGAAGGATAGCGCCTCTGTTGTTCTTCAAAAGGGCTTCTACGTGGTGAGCAGCGAATTTGGAAACAGAAAAATCGTAGTCAGGTGACATCGCGAAAATATTAATTGGGGAAATACGATGTACGACAAGGAAAAGCAGAATGTCACGCTGAATATTGCCGGTGAACAAGTGAAGACCGTCATCAACCGTTCGGAAGAAGAAGAATTGCGCAAAATTGAAAAACAAGTGACCGGATTGTGGAAGCAATGGAAGCAGATGAATCCGTCGAAGACAGATTCGCAAGTGCTTGCCATGGTGGCTTTCCAATATGCCAAATTGTATTACGACGAACTTTTGGCGGGCGAAAAAAGAGAAGCAGCTTTGCAGAGTTTTATAAAAACTTATGAAGAACGGCTCAATAAAATTGTCATAGACGTTTGAAAAAGTAAGATATTTGCCGTTTTGCTTTCCGGATTCGGAAAAAAAGCCTACTTTTGTGGAAATTTGGGTTCGGAATGGCTGAAAGTTTGTCGGAAATTTTTGAACGATTGCTAAGCAAACAGCAAATTCTTGTGGAGCGTTACCGCGCCCTTGAAGAAAAGTTGAATGCAGCCGACGAAGCAAATCAAAAATTGGCGGAGGAAAATCGCAAGCAAAAGGTTTTGATAGAAAAGCTTGAAACTGCCAATCAATATTTGCGCATTGCCCGTCGGATAGCTCCGGATCAAGAAGCAATAGGCAAAAGCCGTGAACTGATAGCCCGATTGGTGCGGGACGTCGATAAGTGTATCGAGCAACTTAATGAATAGGCATAGAAATATTTACGATATAGAAATGACATATTTAAGCAATTGTCCGTTTGGATATTAGCCGGACGAGCAAGTTGCCAAAGTTCGCGAAATATACCGACAGATCGGAAAACGAAGAGATAACCGCGCCGATGAGGTGTGCAGATGCACACGTTGTTGGCGTTTTTTATATATAAACAAAAATACAAACAGATGACAATAGAAATCGTATATGTAGCAGGAATAGCAATCGCAGCCATAGCCACAGGCGTGGCGGCGACGTTGCTTGTGGTGAAACGCATGGCTCGTTCGAGCGCGAAAAATATCGTGGAAGAAGCGCGCGTGGAAGCCGACATTTTGAAGAAAAACAAGCTCCTTGAAATCAAAGAGGAAGAAATCAAAATGAAAGCCGAAGTCGAAAAACAGGCAAATGCGCGGATGTCGAAATTGCAATCGGCTGAGGCCAAAGCGAAACAACGGGAAATGCAGCTGAACCAGCAACAATCGGAACTGCAACGCAAGCGCAACGAGACCGACAATCTTCGCGCCACGCTTGATTCGCAGCTTGCCGCCATGGAACTGCGCCAAGCCGAAGTGGAAAAGATGCACAAGAGCGCACAAGAAGCGTTGGAGCATATTTCGGGCTTGTCGGTGGAAGAAGCCAAAGAGAAATTGGTCGAGTCGTTGAAAGACGAGGCGAAAACAGCAGCGGCATCTTATATCAACGATATCATGGACGATGCGAAAATGACAGCAACCAAAGAGGCGAAACGCATCGTCATCCAATCGATTCAGCGAGTGGCAACGGAGACGGCGATCGAAAATGCCGTGACGGTGTTTCACATCGACAGCGACGAAATCAAAGGTCGCATAATCGGACGTGAAGGCCGCAATATCAGGGCTTTGGAGGCTGCCACAGGCATAGAAATCATTGTGGACGACACGCCGGAAGCCATCGTGCTTTCCGGATTCGACCCCGTGCGCAGGGAAATCGCGCGGCTTGCTTTGCACCAATTGGTGGCCGACGGCCGCATTCATCCGGCACGCATTGAGGAAGTAGTGGCAAAGGTGCGCAAGCAGGTGGAAGAAGAAATTATTGAAACCGGAAAACGGACAACCATCGACCTTGGCATTCACGGATTGCATCCGGAATTGATTCGTTTGGTGGGAAAAATGAAATATCGTTCGAGCTATGGGCAGAACTTGTTGCAACATTCCCGCGAGACGGCGAATCTGTGTGCGGTAATGGCATCGGAACTTGGGTTGAACCCTAAAAAAGCGCGTCGCGCCGGCTTGTTGCACGACATAGGCAAAGTGCCCGACGACGAACCGGAATTGCCGCATGCTATCATCGGAATGAAATTGGCGGAGAAATACAAAGAAAAACCGGATATCTGCAATGCCATCGGCGCTCACCACGACGAAGTGGAACAAGCAAGTTTGCTCGCGCCGATTGTTCAAGTTTGCGATGCAATTTCCGGAGCGCGTCCGGGAGCGCGTCGGGAAGTCGTAGAAGCATACATCAAGCGGTTGAACGACCTCGAACAACTTGCATTGTCCTATCCGGGTGTCATCAAAACTTATGCCATCCAAGCAGGCCGCGAACTTCGCGTGATAGTCGGGGCAGACAAGATTACGGATGTAGAGACGGAAAAATTGTCGGCCGAATTGGCACAACGCATCCAAGACGAATTGACATATCCGGGGCAAGTGAAGATTACCGTAATCAGAGAGACACGTTCGGTTAGTTTCGCAAAATAATAGGATTAGCCTATGGATTCTTTGAATAAAGAAGCGGAGGCATCCGTCGAATTGAAATTTACTGAGCCGCGAGGCAAGTTGAATTGTTTTGATTGGCTGGGCAATGTGCCGGGCAAGAAAAACACGTTCGACATGGTCGAGGTGCAGTTTAAGAATACGCGGAAAGGCTACTACAAGAATGTTTCGAATTTGAATCTGAAAATCGGCGATATCGTCGCTGTTGAAGCAAGTCCGGGGCATGATGTGGGGCGCGTGTCGTTGACGGGAAAATTGGTTGCTTTGCAGATGAAAAAGGCCAATTTGCGTCCCGATGCGGAAATACGCCGCATATTCCGGAAAGCAAAAGCTGCCGATATGGAGAAATTCGAGGCGGCGAAAGCAAAAGAATACGACACGATGATTCGCTCGCGCCAAATCGCGAAAGATTTGAAATTGGACATGAAAATCGGCGACGTGGAATATCAGGGCGATGGAAACAAAGCCATATTCTATTATATCGCCGACGAACGAGTCGATTTCCGGCAATTGATAAAAGTGCTTGCCGATGTGTTTCACGTGAGGATAGAGATGAAGCAAATCGGTGCGCGCCAAGAAGCGGGGCGCATCGGCGGAATCGGGCCGTGCGGCCGTCCGCTGTGCTGTGCCAGTTGGATGACTAATTTTGTGTCGGTGGCGACGAGCGCGGCGCGATATCAAGACATTTCCCTCAATCCTCAAAAATTGGCAGGGCAGTGTGCAAAGTTGAAATGCTGCCTGAATTATGAGGTTGATACATACGTGGAATGTGTGAAGCAGATGCCTTCGAAAGAAATTCGATTGGAGACCAAGCAACATACTTATTATCTTTTTAAGACCGACGTGTTCAATAAAATGCTGACATATTCGACAGAAAAGAACGCGCCGGCAGATTTGGTCACGATTCCGGCAGAACGCGCTTTTGCCGTTATCGCGTTAAACAAACGCGGCGTGAAGCCCGACAATCTGTCGGAAGGCGGAGACTCGGAAAAAACGTCGAGTGAATTTGTCGATATCGTCGGGCAAGATAGCGTGACACGTTTCGACAAAGCGAAAAAGAAAAAACGTAAAAAGTCCAATGGGGGGCGTGGAAATCGTCCGTCCGGCAACAACGCTTCCGCCAATCAGAAGCAGGAGGGCGACAATGCCGAACGTCAATCTGAAAGGCGACCGCCCCGTCGGAATCAAGGAAGGAGAAATGGTGGGCAAGCGCGCAAAAACGACAAACCTGCGGTTTCTGAGAAAAGCGGCGAATAGCTTAATAGCCTTTTCTTTTTTATGGGCGGGAGTTGCTTGCTCGGATGGCGGCGTTTTCGACAGCGAATTTCGTCCGATAGACGAGTCGGGCTGGTCGAAGTCGGAGTCGTTGACGTTTGAATTGCCCGATACGGTTCCATGTGGCAACAAAAAAACGTACGATGTGGAATTGCATGTGCGCCACGATGGCAGATTCCCGTATCGCGATTTGTGGCTGTTTGTTGATTTTGTCGGCAGTGGCGTCGTACTGGAACGCGACACGGTGGATGTCGAACTTGCCGACCAGTATGGAAATTGGTTTGGTTCGGGGTTCGGCGGCATGATGCAAAAGAGCATGATTTTGAAAAGTTCTGTTGAGGCAGGGCAGTATGAGAAAGTAATTTTGTGGCATTGCATGCCGGTTTCGTCTGTGCAAGGTTTGACAGACGTGGGATTGAGTTTTGCAACGAATGAATAAATTTAAGATATCGAGATGATAGATTGGAGCCGGACTGACGCGATAGTTTTCGATATGGACGGGACGCTGTGGGATGCGGTGGATTCGTATTGCGAGATATGGAACAGGTGTTTTGCCATGTTCGATACGGATTTGCGCATTCATCGGCCCGAATTGCTTGCTTGCATGGGAATGCCGTTGGATGAAATTTATCGGCGCTTGACGGCGGGCAGAATCGTTCCCGACGCCTCTGCTTTCCTCCCTGCCGTCGAGCGGGAAGAAGCGCAAATGATGTCGAAATTGGGAGGCCGTCCGTATCCCGGGATGCAGGAAGGCATTCGCCGGCTTTCGGAATCCTATCCTGTGTTTCTATTGAGCAATTGCGGCGTTTCCGGATTGGCAGATATGATGCGGTTCACGGGGATAACGCCCTATGTGCGCGAGGCAATCACTTTCGGCGCCACGCAGCGTCGCAAAAGCGAGAACCTTCGTTGGCTGAAAAAGAAATATGGATTCATGCAGCCGGTGTATGTGGGCGATACGGAAGGCGATTGCCAAGAGACGCACCTTGCCGGCTTGCCATTTGTCTATGCTTCATACGGCTTCGGAACTTGTAGCGATGCCGATTTGGCGGTCGATACATTTCAAGAAATAGTAGATTACTTTTTAAATCTGAAAAGGTGATGAAAGAACGTGCAGATATTGAATTCGCGAATCGTCAGGATAAAGTGCGCGCATTGATGCGGCAAGAGAATTTGGATGCCGTGCTTGTGTGCACGAATGCCAATGTCTATTATTTGGCAGGACGCGTATTTTATGGTTTTGTCTATATCGCCGCCGGCGGCCAAACGCTGTACTTTGTGCAGCGGCCTGTCACGGCAGAGGGCGACAATGTGGTGCATATACGCAAGCCGGAGCAAATTGCCGATGAGTTGAAAGCGCGAGGCGTGGACCTCCCGAAGCGAATAGGCTTTGAACTTGAAGGCATATCGTATCTCGAAGCCATGAGATATGCAAAGGCTTTCGGCGACGCGGAGATGGCAAATTGCTCTGCGATATTGTCGCAAGCGCGAGCCGTGAAGACGGATTTTGAAATAGAGCGATTGCGAGAGTCGGGGATGCGCCATTGCGGTTCATACCGTCGCATACAAGGCTTGTATCATGAAGGCATGACCGATGTCGAACTGCAAATCGAGATCGAACGGGTGCTGCGCTTGGACGGTTGCCTTGGCATATTTCGCATTGCAGGGCGCTCAATGGAATTGTTTATGGGCAATTTGCTTGCAGGCGACAATGCCGATGTGCCAAGCCCGTACGATTTTGCCATGGGCGGGGAAGGCCTTGACAGCTCCCTTCCGGTAGGATGCAGCGGCTCGATTATCCATACCGGAAACACAGTCATGATCGACATGAATGGAAATTTTACAGGCTACATGACCGACATGACCCGCACATTTTATGTCGGCCGGTTGGATGCTCATGCAGAAAAGGCGCATCAATTGTCGATCGACATTCATAAGGCATTGCGCACGTTCATGCGTCCGGGCGTGGCAGCAAAGGATGTCTACGAAAAAGCGGCAGAGATGGTAAGCAAGGCCGGCGAAGACGCATTTTTCATGGGCCATCGCCAACATGCCGGATTCGTAGGGCATGGCGTGGGAATCGAAGTGAACGAATGGCCGGTGTTGGCTCCAAAAAGCCGGCATGTCTTGGAAGCGGGAAATGTCGTGGCGATCGAGCCGAAATTTGTCATTCCGGGCATCGGTGCCGTGGGTGTGGAAAACACCTATGTCGTGACTGGCAACGGGTTGGAATGCTTGACTCCTTTCCCTGAAGAAATAACGGAATTGTTGTAAGCGAAATGAATTTAAGCAGTCATATAAGCGGAGAAGTGTTTCGGCTTGTCGGCTCTGTTGCCGACGAGATGGGGCAGCCGTGTTATGTGGTAGGCGGTTATGTGCGTGACATTTTTTTGAATCGCGAATCGAAAGATGTCGATTTTGTCACCGTGGGCAGCGGGATAGAGCTTGCGCAAAAGATTTCAGACAAAATCGGCCGTCATGCGCCATTGACCGTGTATCACAATTTCGGAACGGCTCAAATCAAATACCACGGGCTTGAATTGGAATTTGTCGGTGCCCGAAAAGAATCTTACAGCCACGACAGCCGGAAACCGATAGTTGAGAATGGAACGCTCGACGATGATCAGCGGCGACGGGATTTTACGATAAATGCGTTGGCAATCTGTTTGAATGCAGGCGCATTTGGAGAACTGGTCGACCCTTTTGGGGGCATTGCCGACATAGAGCGGCGCATCATCCGCACGCCGCTCGATCCTGACATCACTTTTTCCGACGATCCGTTGCGAATGATGCGGGCAGTGCGCTTTGCTGCGCAATTGGATTTCGACATTTATCCTGAAACATTCGATGCAATTGCCCGCAACAAAGAACGCATTTCCATTGTGTCGCGCGAGCGTGTTGCCGACGAGTTGCGCAAAATGGTTCGGTCGGGCCATCCGTCGAAAGGCTTCTTGCTGCTTGAAAAAAGCGGTTTGTTGCAATTGATATTTCCGGAACTTCAAGCTTTGAACGGGACAGAAACGATCGACGGCCATGGGCATAAAGACAATTTTGCACATACGTTGCAGGTGCTCGACAACGTAGCGCGTGTGTCGGACAACGAATGGCTGCGTTGGGCTGCCATATTGCACGACATCGCAAAGCCCTCGACAAAGCGCTACGTGCAAGGCATAGGGTGGACTTTCCATAACCATAATTTTATCGGGAAGAAGATGATACCCTGCATCTTCAAGCGGATGCGTTTGCCGATGAACGAAAAAATGCGTTATGTGCAGAAATTGGTAGAACTTCACATGAGGCCGATTGCATTGGTCGAAGACGAAGTGACCGATTCGGCCGTGCGGCGCCTGTTGTTTGAAGCAGGCAATGATATTGACGACTTGATGACGCTTTGCAATGCCGACATCACGTCGAAAAATCCGGAGAAAGTGCGTCGCTTCCTCGACAATTTCCAGATAGTCAGGAGGAAACTTGTCGAAATAGAGGAGAAGGACAGAATCCGCAATTTCCAACCGCCTATCGGCGGAGATGAAATCATGCAGATTTTTGGATTGTCGCCGTGCCATTTGGTCGGGGAGATAAAGGAACGTTTGAAAAATGCGATTCTCGACGGCGAAATACCAAACGAGCGCGAGGCAGCCTACGAATTGATGCTTCGCACGGCAGCGGAAAAAGGCCTTTCTCCTTGCAAAGATGCCGAATGAACAAGGTAAATCCTTATTTTTTAATTTTTTATGCAAAAAAGGCGGTGAAAGTAAGGGCTAATTGAAAAAAATGTGCGATATTTGCATTCGCATTTTGCCACTGCTTCCTTGTAGCGGCGCATGCGCGAAAAGAATTAATAACTAATAAAATATAGAATAATGACTAAAGCAGACATCGTTAATGAGATTTCGAAATCGACCGGTGTGGAAAAGGCCGCTGTACTCGAAACAATTGAGAAATTCATGGAAGTCGTAAAAGACTCGTTGGCAAATGGAGAAAATGTATATCTCCGTGGATTTGGCAGTTTCATTGTGAAAGTTCGTTCGGAAAAAACAGCTCGTAACATCTCAAAGAATACGACAATCATCATTCCGGAGCATAAAATACCGGCATTCAAACCGGCAAAAGTGTTCATGGAAGAAGTAAAATAAAACGGTTTAATTAAATTCTTACAACAATGCCAAGCGGAAAGAAAAGAAAAGGTCATAAAATGGCCACACACAAACGTAAAAAAAGATTGAGAAAAAATCGTCATAAGAAGAAATAAGCCCAAACCTTATTTCTACGAATTACACAAGAACAAACCTAATGCGGAAAATTCCATAAGTGTTTGTTCTTGTGTCTTATAGGGACGATCGATATGTATTTTTTTAATTTGTGATTAAAACAGAATGAGAAGTGAACTGGTAGTTGATGTTCAGCCGAAGGAAATTTCTATCGCCTTGCTGGAGGACGGCCGATTGATGTCGCTCCAAAAGGAAGCGCGAAACATAAAATTTGCCGTAGGTGACATTTATTACGGTCGGATAAAAAAATTGATGCCGGGCTTGAATGCGGCTTTTGTCGACATCGGTTCGGAAAAAGATGCTTTTTTGCATTATCTCGACCTCGGTTCGCAGTTTTCCAGTTCAAATGCTTTTATTCAAGGCGCTATAAAAGAGCCGCAAAAAACACCCCAACTCTCGAAATTCAAATTAAGTCAGGATATCGACAAGCAAGGGTCGATTAGCAACATCCTGACGCTTGGGCAGCATGTTGTGGTGCAGGTGTCGAAAGAGCCGATATCAACGAAAGGTCCGCGTCTGACGACGGAATTGGCTTTTACCGGCAGATTCATGGTGTTGATTCCGTTTTCCAACAAAGTGTCGATTTCCCAAAAAATCAAATCGACGGAAGAAAAGATGCGTTTGCGTCAATTGATGGAAAGCATTTGCCCGAAAAATTTCGGAGTGATTGTCCGCACATCGGCAGAAAACAAACGTGTGGCGGAATTAAACAATGAATTGAACACATTGCTGAGAAGTTGGGAGGAAACCATCGAAAAGTTGCAAAAATCGACGCCGCCGGCCCTTCTGCATGAAGAAGACAGCCGTGCCGTCGGGATTATACGCGATATTTTCAGCCCTTCTTTTGAAAATATCTTTGTGAACGACGCGGAAACATATTCACAAATCTACAACTATGTGAGCCTGATTGCTCCGGAACGGAAAGATACAGTGCAGCTTTATGCAAAGGATGAGCCGATATTCGATGCCTACAACGTCACAAAACAAATCAAATCGTCGTTTGGCAAAGCTGTTTCTTTCAAATCCGGTTCTTACATTATTATTGAACACACGGAGGCATTGCACGTGATCGACGTGAATTCCGGAAATCGAAACAAAAATGCCGACAATCAGGAAGAAAATGCGCTGGATGTGAATCTCAGAGCTGCCGACGAGATAGCTCGCCAATTGCGTTTGCGCGATATGGGGGGCATTATCGTGATTGATTTCATCGACATGAACTCTGCCGAGCATCGGCAAAAACTTTACGACCACATGAGGGAAGTGATGGCCAACGACCGTGCGCGCCACAACATACTTCCTCTTAGCAAATTCGGATTGATGCAAATCACGCGTCAGCGTGTTCGCGCAGCCCTCGACGTTGAAACGTTGGAAAGTTGTCCGTCGTGTTACGGAAAAGGATTGGTGCAACCCTCCATACTATTTACCGACCGGCTGCGGGAAAAAATCGATTATGTTGTCAACACATTAGGCATTAACGATTTCATACTGTATGTGCATCCTTATGTGTACGCCTACATCCGCCAAGGATTGTTTAATTCGATTTATAAGAAATGGCGAAGCGAGTTCGGCCGAAAATTTAAAATTGTGTCAAACCAAGCATTGGCGTTCCTCGAATATAAATTTTTGGACGGAAGCAGGAATGAAATAGACGTGCGCGACAATAAAGATTCCGACCAAAGCACGGACGAAAAAAAAGCAAGTAAAAGCAAACGAGCCTCGAAAGAGGATTAATTGATTTGGAAAACAAAATGCGAACATGCGTGGCCGCCTGCAATATTGGCTGCCACGCTTTTTATTTTGTGTTGCCGCAACGGAGGATGCAAAAAAATGGGGAGCACATTGCTACGCTTCAACCGCGCCCATAAATTTCACAGCGTATTTGCCAACTTCACTGCTCTCAATCCTATGAGCAAATCGAGTAAACTCTTTGCATTCCGCTCGGCTTGCGCGATATTTAGATAAGATTGGCTGTGGTTCGGGAAAACAATTTCAAACAAGTTTGATTGTTTTCCACTCACCTTGCACTATATTTGGATAATATCGGCTGCGCCTTGATATAATAAAATGAATAAATTCATTTTCTTCTATGCTCGGCTTGCACTATATTTGCGTTATGAAAGTTTAAAGGAGTGGGAAACGCGACACGTCGGACATACGGACATATTCTTAAATGGACGAGCTTTTTCGGGGGCATACAGATTTTCAGTTTGTTGGCGTCGTTAGCCCGAAACAAGATTGCCGCAGTGCTTCTCGGCCCTATGGGATTGGGTTTTATTTCTTTGTACAATGCAGCCATCAAATTATTAAACGAATCGACCAATTTCGGGATATCGTTTAGCGCGGTGCGCACTGTGGCGGAATATGCAGATGGGAGCGACGACGCGCGATTGCTGTCGGCTGTGCAAACGATTCGTTTGTGGAGCGTTGCGACTGCATTGTTTGGAGTCGTTGTATGCTGCCTATTGTCGCCATTTTTAAGTATGATTTATTTTGAAACGCCTGCCGAATGGGGGCGTTTCTTGTTGTTGTCGCCGATTGTCTTTTTGCTTGCCGTGACAGGCGGCGAGCTTGCCATTTTGAAAGGCATGCGCCGGCTTCGGCAGATTGCCATGCAGTCGGTGGTCAATGCGTGCGCGTGCATTTTCGTGACTGTGCCGTTCTTTTATTTGTGGGGATTGGACGGCATCATTCCGGCTTTGATAGCTGTGTCGGTCACGGCAGCAATCACTGTGTTGTGGTTTTCATTCAATCTTTTTCCCTATCGGTTCTCGTCGCCTTTGCGGCGAGTGTTTCACGACGGTTTTGGGATGCTTCGCATGGGCGTTGCTTTTGTTTTTGCCGGGATTCTCGGGGCCGGAACGGAGTTTGTAGTACGAGCTTTTATTATGCAAATTGGTTCGGTTGCCGATGTCGGCCTGTACAATGCCGGTTATGTGATTACGGTCACTTACGCATCAGTTATATTCACGTCGATGGAGTCGGATTATTTTCCTCGCCTGTCGGCCGTGAACCGCCATAAAATCAAGGCGAACGACACTGTGAATCGCCAAATTGAGGTGTTGATGCTTTTGTTGTCTCCATTGCTGTCTGCTTTTCTATTGTTATTGCCGATTGTATTGCCGCTTTTGTATTCGACTGATTTTTTGGTCGTGGCAGACATGGTGAGGTTTGGCATTCTGTCGATGATGTTGAGGGCAATAATGCTTCCCATGGAATATCTGTCGCTTGCCAAAGGCCGGTCGAAAGTGTATTTGATAACAGAAGCATTCTACGACATAGCAATGGTTTCTGCTGTGACGATTGGTTATTATTTGGAAGGGCTTACGGGTGCGGGCGTCGGCTTGCTTGTCGCGTCGGGACTTGGATTGGTGTTCGATTGCTGCGTGTGCAAGTGTTTCTATCGCTTTTTCATTGATAAAAGCGCAATAAAAATCATTTGCATCCAGTTTCTCATGATTATAGCCACTTATTGCGTTGTTGTTTTTTCGCACGGCGTGTGCTATTGGGTATTTGGCGGATTGTGCTTCCTGCTTTCGGCCATTGTGTCGTATTGCATTTTCCGAAGAACAAATGATACCCCCCCCATATTCGCTCATAAACTATTGATAATCAAAGAAATATTTGTAGGAATAATGCGTGGTTGGAAAAAGAGTCGCAAATGAATTATGAAAATATCGGTATTGACAGCGGTTTATAATACGGCAGCATATCTTCCGGAGTGTCTCGATTCGATTTTAAGGCAAACTCATGAAGATTGGCAGCTTATTTGCATTGACGATGCGTCGACCGACGGTTCATGGGATGTATTGCAAGAGTATGCGGCAAGAGACCGTCGCATTACGTTGCTTCGAAACGAATGCAACATGGGGCAGGCTAAGGCGCGAAACAGAGGGATTGCCGTTGCCGATGGCGACTTAATCACAATGGTGGATAGCGACGATTGGATTTCGCCGGACGCCTTTGAAAAGATTTGCGCAGTTTCCGAAAAATATCCGTCGACAGATTGCGTGCTCTTCGAATTGGAAGAGGTTTCCCCGAATGGCGAATGCCGCCGTTATCCGCTTCCGGGGCGACGCTGCTATTCCGGCGAGGAGGCATGCCGGTTGAGTATAGATTGGACCATTCATGGCGTTTACACTGCTCGCCGCGTGTTGTTTGAGCGATGGCCCTACGACGATGCCTGCCGTGTGTTTAGCGACGACAACACGACGCGCGTGCATTATTTGAAAAGCCGCGAAGTGCGGGTTTGTGATGCTGTCTATTATTATCGCAAACATGCAGTCTCGGTGTCGCGTCAACGCGGAATAGGGCGTTTGGAAATATTGCCGGCATTGCGCAGCTTGCGGCAGACGCTTTTGGCGGAAGGGTTGCCTTCTGGCGATGTTTGGTTGGTTGATTTGATGCTTTGGCGCAATGTGATGGGTGGATGGATGTACTATTATGCTTGTCGGAAAAAAATGACGCCCGACGAAAAACGTCGGGTGCGCGAGATGTTGGAGGCTTACTATCGCTCGACCGATACCTCCCGATTGCCCATAGGCATCAAATGGCGTTTCGGCTACGCGCCATTGAAGTGTTGTCCGCCGCTTTATCGGATGCAAATGCTTGTTTTCACCCGATTGCGCTTGCTGTTGGGGTTGGACAAGGACCGTTATTGACGGTTGGTGATTTTTAATTTGTCGAAAGCATTGTTGCTCCAATATCCGAATTGCCCGTCTCCTTCGGTAATGATAAACATGACGGCCAATTCCGGATGCTGACTCAGCAGCACTTTGGATTTTTCAAGTCCGAGCACCATGAATGCCGTGGCGTATGCGTCGGCTGTCATGCAGTCGGGGGCAATGACGGTTGCGCTGAGGATGTCGGAACGAGCGGGAAAACCTGTTGCAGGGTCGATGATGTGGGCGTAGCGATGTCCGGCGGAATCTGTTTTGAAATTTCGGTAATTTCCGGAAGTGGCAATGCCGCAATCGGTTGCAGCGAATATTTCGGCAGAATTGTGGACGACGGAATCGGTGCCGGCAATTGGCTTGTCGATGGATATGCGCCATTTTCCTCCTTTGGGATTGCAACCGCTTGCTGTTATCTCTCCGCCTATTTCTATCATGTAGTTTGTCACGCCGTTCCGTTCAAGCATCCGGCCAATTTCGTCACAACCGAATCCTTTGGCGATGGCGCTGAAATTGAAGGTTGTGCGCGAATCAGATTTGACAATTCGGCTGCCATCGATCCGTGTCTTTCCAATTCCCACAAATCTGAGCAGGGAATCGACGGCGGCAGAGTCGGGGAGTTGCGTTTCGTTTTTGTATCCGAATCCCCAAGCGTTGATCAGCGGCGATACAGTCGGGTCGAACGCTCCGGCTGTTTCTTCGGCTATTTTTTTTGAAGCGGCGTAGAGTGTCGTCAGGTAAGAGTCGGCTTGGTCGGTTTCGTTGTTGTTGATGGCAGTGATGCGCGATGCCTTGTTGAAGGGCGACACGCTCAATTCCACCTTGCGGAAAGTGGCTGTTATGGAATCCGACAAATCGCGATCGGCGGCATAAACGATATTGTATTCCGTGCTCCAAACGATGCCGTTTTGCCGGAAAAATTTTGTTCTGTCCGGTTTGAATGTAAAGACGAGAATTATTCCGACGACGCCGATGGCAGCAAGAATGATGGCGCGTTTGCGTTTGTGCTTGAAATCGTTCATAAACGTGATTTTTACGCAAAAGTATTATTTTTTATCGGAAAACGTTGCAGGCTACAAAAAACGTGTTTAAATTTACATGATAAAAGCGATAGAATTTAAATTGTTTATAAACAGGAAACCTATGAAAAGAGCTTATGTTTTTTTTGCCGACGGATTCGAGGAATTGGAAGCAATAGGCACGGTCGATATGTTGAGACGTGCCGGGATGGATGCCGTTTCGGTGTCGGTCACCGGGTCGCCGTATGTAACGGGCGCTCATAACGTGACAGTTAAGACAGATATTTCCATCTCGGAAGTGGATGCGGAAAATGCAGAATGGCTGGTTTTGCCGGGGGGAATGCCGGGCGCGGTGAATCTGTATGATTGCGCCGAATTGCAGGCATTGCTGAGAAGCCAATACGACCGGAATCGGAACATCGCGGCGATTTGCGCTTCTCCGGCAGTGGTGTTGGGACAACTTGGAATGTTGAAAGGCAGAAAAGCGACATGCTACCCCGGATTTGAGAGCAAATGCGAAGGCGCGGAAATGAAAGATGAGCGTTGCGTCACGGATGCAAACATTGTGACTGCCAATGGGCCATCGTCGGTGACCAACATGTGTTTCGCCATCATATCGATTTCGAAAGGACGCGAAACGGCAGTGCGCGTCATGAACGACATGTTGATTTATCCGAAAGAGCAGCCATATTTCTTTTGATGGCATTCGGTTGCTTTCGCGACATGCACAATTGCTTGCAAAGGCGAGCGGCATGCCGGCATGAGTTGTTGGCGATGTCGCGACGGTGTGCATGCGCGTCATTAAAAAATTAATTGCGAATATGTCATTGCTTGCATTGGGAGAATTGGCCACATTGGCCACGGCAGAAATGATCGCCGCGGCTTGCAACGCGTGGATTCCTATTGCTGTCGGCACGTATACTTCGTCCGGCAGCGAGGGCATTTACCTTTGTCGTTTCAATCAAGAAAGCGGCGAAGCGGAATTGAAGGCAACAGCTGCAACCGATAATCCATCCTTTTTGACGGCATCTCCCGATGGGAGAATAATTTATGCCGTCGACGAATCGGGCTTGGATACCGACGGCGTGAAGGCCTTCGCCCTTACAGGAGAATCCGCTCTTTCGTGCATGCGCAGCGTCCCTGCGGCCGGCAAGGCACCATGCTACATGCTTGCCGGTGAGCATTTTGTAGCAACCGCAAATTATACAGACGGGAGTATTTCTGTGTTCTCTCTTGACAATCAGGGATTTTTGGAGAAGCGCATACAGAAACTTGATTTCGCTCTCACCGGTCCAGCTACGGACACTGTCAGGCAACAAAGTGCGCATCTGCATTGCCTGCAAATGTCGCCCGACAAGCGATACATGTATGCTTGCGACTTGGGAAATGATTGCATTTATGTCTTTGACGTGGCGGAGAGCGAAACGCCGTTGCGGCAGATCGGCCGTGTTGACGTTGCGGCAGGTTCCGGTCCGCGGCATATCGTGATTTCCGCCGATGGGCGGTTTGCATACGTCGTCACCGAACTTTCCGGCGAAGTGCTTGTCTTTGCTTGCGAAGGGAGCACGCTCGTGCCGTTGCAAGCGATTGAATGCGACAAAACGCATGCGCGCGCAAGTTCGGCCATCCGCTTGTCGCCCGACGGACGTTTCCTGTATGCCGGAAATAGAAAGAAGAACGACGGAATCGCTATTTTTGCAGTCGACGAAAAATCCGGTTTGCTCGCTGAAGCCGGTTACTGTCCGACACGCTTGCATCCGCGCGACTTTGCGATTTCGCCCAATGGGAAATTCTTGCTTTGCGCATGTCGCGACAGCAATGTTGTGCAAGTTTTTTCCGTCGACCGGCAGACGGGCATGCTTTCCGACACTTGTCAGGATATCGCCATCCCGATGCCGTCGTGCATACTTTTCCTTGATGGCAATGTTGAAGAATAAAATCGTAAGAAATGGCAACAACGAAAACCAATGTGGCTCGATTGCTCGACAAGGCAAAAATTAAATATGAATTAGTCCCTTACGTCGTCGACGAAACGGATTTGAGCGCGACACACATTGCCGACCAGCTCGGCGAGAATATCGGTCAAGTGTTTAAGACGCTCGTGCTTGTCGGCGACAAGACGAAATACATCGTCTGCGTTGTTCCCGGCGATATGGAAGTGGATTTGAAAAAAGCAGCGAAGGTTTCGGGCAATAAAAAGGTGGAAATGCTCCACATGAAGGAGTTGCTGCCGGTCACGGGATATATTCGCGGCGGATGTTCGCCAATAGGCATGAAAAAAGCATTTCCGACCTATTTCCATTCCACATGCATGGATTTTGAGTATATTTATGTCAGCGCCGGCATGCGCGGGTTGCAACTGAAAATCAATCCGAAAGAATTGGTAGATTATGTTCGTGCCGATATTGCCGATGTTGCTGTGAAATAAGTGATTGATTATGAATAGTTTTGGAAATATTTTCAGACTGACGTCCTTCGGCGAATCCCACGGCGCGGCAATTGGTGGCGTGATCGACGGCATGCCTGCTGGCATCGGCATCGACCTTGAACGTGTACAATATGAGCTTGATCGCCGCCGGCCGGGGCAATCGGCCATCGTGTCGCCACGGAAAGAAAAAGATTGCGTCAGAATCTTGTCGGGTCTTTTCGAGGGGAAGACAACCGGCACTCCGATTGGATTCGTCGTTGAAAATCAAGATAAAAAATCGGGTGATTATGACGATTTGCGCAATGTGTTTCGCCCGTCGCATGCCGACTACACATACATGGAGAAATATGGCTTGCGCGATCATCGCGGCGGCGGTCGCTCTTCCGCCCGAGAGACCATTTCCCGTGTCGTGGCCGGCGCGTTTGCGCGGCAAGCGTTGGAGACTGTCGGCATTTCGGTACAGGCCTACACGTCGCAGGTGGGGGAGATTCGGATGACCGACGATTTCCGCGTTTTTGACCCGTCGGCTGTCGAAGCCAATCCGGTGCGTTGCCCCGATGCTGCAACGGCAAAGGAAATGCAAGCATTGATCGAGCGCGTCCGCAACGACGGCGATACTGTCGGCGGGGTTGTCTCGTGTGTCGTGACGGGTGTTCCGGCCGGATTGGGCGAACCGGTTTTCGACAAATTGCATGCCCGGTTGGCGTATGCGATGATGGGAATCAATGCGGCGAAAGGTTTCGAATATGGCATGGGGTTTGCCGGAGCGTCTCGGAGAGGCAGCGAAATGAACGACGTGTTCCAATGCTCCGATGGGCATGTTGCCACTCGGACAAATTATTCCGGCGGCATCCAAGGCGGCATTTCCAATGGCGAGACGGTCTATTTTCGCGTAGCGTTCAAGCCGGTGGCAACTTTGCTTCGCGAGATTCCGACCATCGACCGTTTCGGGAATGAAATCATGCTGAAAGCAAAAGGACGCCACGATCCATGCGTGCTTCCTCGCGCTGTCCCGATCGTGGAGGCAATGGCGGCGATGGTGGTGTTCGACATGTATTTGCAAAACAAAACGGCACGAATGTAATTTCATGGCTGAAAGGAAACCGTACCGCGATTTTTCCGATTTTTTGCATGAACATTTTCCTTTCAAGGTGCAGAAAATCGCTGTCAATGCAGGATCTACCTGTCCGAATCGCGATGGGACGAAAGGCACGGGCGGATGTACTTATTGCAACAATCAGACGTTTAATCCGGCATACTGCACGCCGACGCTTTCCGTGTCCGAGCAACTCTGTCGCGGACGCGATTTCTTTCGCCATAAATATCCGGAAATGAAATATATAGCCTATTTTCAGGCGTATACGAACACCTATGGCGATTTGGATGCTTTGCGCGGCCTGTATGAAGAGGCGCTGTCGAGCGAGGATGTCGTAGGGTTGATTATTGGGACACGCCCCGATTGCGTGCCCGATGCGTTGCTCAACTATCTTGCGGAGCTTGCCAAAGGGACATTCGTTTTGGTGGAATATGGCGCGGAATCGGCCCACGACCGCACGTTGCAACTCATCAATCGCGGACACTCGTGGAGCGATACGGCCGATGCCGTGCGGCGGACTGCCGAAAGGGGAATTTATTGCGGATTGCATCTGATACTCGGACTTCCCGAGGAATCGGAGGAGGACATGTTGCAAACGATCGACGAAGTGTCGTTGTTGCCCGTAGACACGCTTAAATTGCATCAATTGCAACTCATCAAAGGCACTCGGCTCGCTCGGCAAGTGGAATCGGGCGAACTGCATATTGCCCGTTGGAGCGTTGACGATTATATCGCGTTGTGCTTGAAAATTATTCATAGGATTCGTCGCGACATCGCCATCGAGCGGTTTGTGTCGCAATCGCCGGATTCGTTGCTCATTTCGCCGAAATGGGGATTGAAAAACCATGAATTTGCCGACCGTCTCAATGCCGCTTTGCGCAAAGAAAACAAGCAGGGGCTTGCTTTGCAAAAGTCTCGTTTGTAAATTTGCAAAACACAATCTTTTAATTGCCGTGACAATGAGCAACAAAATAGAAATTACCGAGAAAGATCTGGCTTTTTTGAAAATAGCAGTCGAAAAGTCCATTGAGAGTGTCGACGCGGGTGGCGGCCCCTTTGGTGCCGTCATAGTCAAAGACGATGAAATTATAGCTGTCGCTTCCAATTCGGTCACTATCGACAACGATCCGACGGCTCACGCCGAAGTAAACGCGATTCGCGAGGCATGCAAAAAAATCGGTTCTTTCAAGCTCGACGGATGCCGTGTCTACTCTTCGTGCGAGCCTTGCCCCATGTGTCTGAGCGCGTTGTATTGGGCCGGCGTGGCTGCCATATACTATGGCAATACGAAAGAAGACGCTGCGGCAATCGATTTTAGCGATAAGTTTATCTACGACGAACTCGATTTGCCCAAGTCGGAGCGTGCCATTCCATGCATCCGTATTGCCGATTCCGGAGCAATCGAAGCATTCCGCGCTTGGGAAAGGAAAAGCGACAAAACTGCCTACTAAATTTTTTTTGCTCAATCATTAACCCTTGCCATAGGCAGCTACCGACAATGTCTTCCCCTGTGTCGCCGTGCCGGCGACGATAGGGGAAGTGGCTCGATAGAGCCGAAGGGGTTGACCGTCAGCCGCGAAGCGGC
>OIXG01001135.1_pt1 | contig 27668 bp, 25 predicted proteins | sample 1587731 | NCBI WGS metagenome assembly OIXG01 (sample SAMEA3888908, study PRJEB22519) | human gut metagenome | biome: human gut; feature: human-associated habitat; material: faeces | place: Denmark | collected 2010
TTAACAGAAATTGTAATAAGAATAGTTGTATTTTCTTCATTTAGTTTATGTGTTTTGGTTTAGACGTGTTAATAATACTTCTACAAAATATCATGGCATATGAAGTGATTATACTCTATCATCTTCATATGCCATTTTTATTGTCATTTTTCTGTATATTCTACTATACTTTTATCGGGCAAGACATAAAATTTCGGAAGAAGTCTGCTGACCTCTTCTGATTCTTTCAGTAAACTCATATCATGCTGCTTTCACCGTTTTGTTCCTGATCCTGTCAAGCATCAGTATGGCGTTTGCCGTATGTATTCCGAAGAAAATCCGCAGGATTTCCCGCTTCTTATTCCTTGCCTTTATCCTTGCGAGCGAGTAATGTTGCTTTTGAGTACCGAAGCTTACTTCAAGCCGGGGGCTTTCTTTTGAGAGTTCACTTCTAGGCACCTGACTCATCTTTTGCCGCTCTTCCTTTGCGCACAAAGGATGTGGATATTCCATATTTTGTACAGAACTTTCTGTTGGCATTATTGGCATATATGGAATTGGCAGCCATACATCTTACCTTAAGCCTTATACCCTCATTGAACGCCTTGAACGAGAGATGCTCGATGAACGATATATCGTCTATCTGTATATTATTGACCTTTGCACCGAACTCGACGGACTTGATTCCCTTGCCTCTGACGATGGGACGTACATAATGACGGTTAATATTGACGATGCGGTCACTGACTTTTTGCCCTTCAAACATTTCCTTTTCCTGTACAAGAACCTTCCTGATGATAGAAAGATGTTTATGATAATCTTGGGTATATCGGAGTGAGCTTCCGTACTCTCTATGAATTTCATCCCTTTGATTGAGAAGTTTTTCAAGGAGTCTGATCACGCTTGAGCATTCTTGTCCTTGAAGCTCTCCTCTTTCTTTTCTTGCAGTGGGACAGATAGGATTCCGCCACATTCCTGTATTTGTTGCGCGGACGCCTTATGCCAATCCCTGCAATATATGCCTGTAGCGTCATTCAATGCTTTCCCAAAGGAGTTTCATGTCCGTAAGAAAATGCATATGATTCTCATAGCATGTGGCATCGGTCATGCAGACGTGAAGGTTATCAAGATAAGGTTTCCAGTGTGAAGCTAGGATCTCCTGGAAGAAATCAATGTCAAGGTGGGATGCTATCCTATTACGGATGGCACTGACTATCTTGAAGTTGGTTATGAAAAAGGACGAGTGGTATCATGATACCACAAAAATCTAGCAGTGTATGTTCCCGTTTAGATGTTCCACCAACTGTCTGTCAGAGAATTCGGTGTATGCCTTCAAGACCATAAGGACGATCTTTGCGGAAGGACTGAATATGTTCCTGCGACCCGGATGTCGGCCCGATAGGCCTGCGGCTTTTGCCATACACTCAAACGAGAACAACGAATGAAGCCTGCCAAACTTACTCTTCTTAAAACTCTTGCGATATTTTTCCAAAATATCAAATTCTGTAAAACCCAAAGTTGGGTGAATTTCTGAAATATTTTGTATCTTCGCCATATCTTAATTTGGATATTTCTCCCGTTTTGGCTTTTATACCTTATTTGCGGGGAAATACTGAAAGATACAAAAAGACTAATATACTCGTAATATATTGTGTATAAACTAGTTGATTAACTCTCATGAGTTCGTGCTGAGAAACCATGAATAGTCGTTTTTTCCATATTGATGAAAGAAACAGGGAATGGAACTTTAAATTTGTGTTAATACTTAATTTAGAGCATATCCTTTTTATAAGACACCAGAACGGGTACCTTATAAAAAGGATATCAAATTCGATTGATTTTTAACTATTGGCATACAGCCAAGTTCATATTTTGCGGTACTAGACTCAAAAAATCTCTGTAACCGTTAAAAAATCCGATAAAAAAATTGCCAAGATAATCCTATGCGGACTTGCCTTGCAATTTCACTGTGCTGATTATACTATGATACACAGCGGCAATCTCCGCTCCCTCATCACTTCCGAAGTGCAGGAAGTTCTTCCATTTGGTGGTAAAGGGATGCACCGCTTGCTTCGCCAAATTGTTTGAGATCGGATAACAGTCGTCTTTTATATAAGTGAAGGCTTCCTTCCAAAACTTGTGAAGATAATTCTGGAACTCCCGCATATAACAACTTTTCTGTTCTTCCTCACTTTCCAACTCCTGCAAAAGTTTCGCCCGCAGATTTATCATCATCTCCATGGTTGGCAACCCCTGCCATCGTTAGGTACGTTTCCCATTGGTGATCATCTCCCTGTCGTACTTCCTTTCAAAACAGAAGAGCCGGTTTATATTATCAAGGAATACATCCGCCCTCTTGTCTCCCCCCATCCGAACCTTCACGAACTTCGCCCCTCACATGCGCCAAACAAACCTGATAGTTTGTATCCTTATAACTGTGAGGTTTCAGTTCGTCACCGATGCTACAAAGTGTCTTAACATATTCATTGTATTGCTTAAAAAGTTCGTTCATTATAATTGGGGTTTCATAAAACCATATTTTATTTCAGACTCACCTTAAAATATGCCCCAACCGACCAATACTGTCCGTCATACAGCGAAGCCACAAGATTGATGCGATCCTTCCACACCGAGTAGTTTCCACCCACGTTCACCACACCATCGTAATATTCTCCCATCAGTTCCAACCCGTTCAGGGCTTTTGTCCAAAACTCTTCACCCGGACGGTGGAAGCGAAAGCTCACGCCTGCCGCGCCACCATGGTCATTATCGAGATTTATACCGTCAAATTGGATGAGGGAGGCATGTACGCTCAATGTGCCCCACTGCGAGAACGCGAAGTGCTTGGTGGCGGCAAGATAGAAACGGGTAAGGTGGTTGGTGCTCTCGCCTACGTCCTGAAGCGTAAGGTCTCCACCGCCCGCATTCTCGTGGCTACCTGGATCATTGGCGCCAAGCACTATCTGCGGTATCCAACTCTTCCACCAACCCTCTTTCCACACACGCAGGCGGAAATGGAAAGAGCGGTCCTGGTTTACGAACTTGCCCCAAGTTTGTTCCGGCCAGTAGCCGCTCCCATGTATGCCCTTCACCAAAGTGCAGGTATAGACCACCTCTAACCAAGGGAAAATGGTAACGTTGAAATAATAATTAAAGGTATAAGGGTCATACTCATCATGTGCGTTCCAATAGCTGTCACGGTAGATACTGTGGTCTATCATGGAACCACCCAACAGGACGGTTTTGTCCTTCTGCATTTCTGCAGTAGGAGCATGGAGAAGCCCTGTCGTTCCATACATCGTCTGTGCATACATACTACTGCCCATCACAAGGAATATGATAAGCACGACAATGTCTGAAGTAAATGATCCTCGTTGCTTACCGGGTCTTGTACATTTCATCATAATAATTCTGGTAGTCGCCGCTTGTTACATTGTCCATCCATGCTTGGTTGTCCAGATACCAACGCACGGTCTTCTCGATTCCTTCCTCGAACTGCAAGCTCGGTTCCCACCCCAGTTCCTTCTGCAGCTTGGTAGAATCGATGGCATAGCGCATGTCGTGACCCAAACGGTCCGTCACGTAGGTTATCAGGTTCATGTCCTCACCTTCCCTTCTGTCTAGCAGGCGGTCTACAGTATTGATGACCACTTTGATGATGTCAATGTTCTTCCACTCGTTGAAGCCCCCGATATTGTAAGTTTCTGCAGTTTTACCGTTGTGGAAAATCACGTCGATGGCTCGCGCGTGATCTTCTACATACAGCCAGTCGCGCACATTCTCTCCCTTGCCATAGACGGGAAGCGATCTCTTATGTCGTATATTGTTAATGAACAGAGGTATCAGTTTCTCTGGGAACTGGTACGGCCCGTAGTTGTTGGAGCAGTTGGTCACAATGGTCGGCATGCCGTAGGTGTCATGGAACGCACGCACGAAGTGGTCGCTGCCGGCCTTCGATGCTGAGTAGGGACTGTGCGGATTGTATTTCGTATCTTCGTAGAAGAAATCCTTTCCGTAGGCCAAGTGATGTTCCGATGAGGAGGCCGTAGTGGTAAACGGTGGTCTACTTCCTTCCGGATGGGTCAGCTCCAGGGCACCATAGACCTCATCGGTGGAGATATGGTAGAAGCGTTTGCCCTTATAACCTTCGGGAAGGGCCTCCCAATATTCCTTGGCCGCCTGGAGCAGAGTGAGCGTGCCCATTACGTTGGTGCGGGCGAAGGTGAACGGGTCTCTAATCGAACGGTCCACGTGGCTCTCGGCTGCCAGATGGATGATTCCGTCCACGTCATACTTCGCCATCAATTCCTTTACTGCTTTGTAATCGCAAATATCGACCTTCACGAAGAGGTAGTTTTCCTTGTCCTCCACGTCCTTGAGATTGGCTAAATTACCTGCATACGTCAGCTTGTCAAGGTTGATGATGCGATACCCGGGATACTTGTTCACGAACAGGCGGACAACGTGTGAGCCGATAAAGCCAGCTCCGCCCGTGATGATTATACTACGCTTGAAATCCATTTTCTTAATTTATTTGTTGTCGATTGATTGATTTATTTATTTTAGGGCTTTCATGTTTCCCATGCACACTTTTAGAGAGTCCGTCCAGTAAGGTACCTTCACGTCAAACATATGCTTGATTCTAGTCTTGTCAAGCACAGAGTAGGCCGGTCGCGTTACCGGGCTGGGGAATTCGTTGCTGTGGCATGGTTGTATGTCGCAGGCCGTATTCCCAGCCAGTTCGGCTATCTTCTTGGTGAAGTCGTACCATGAGCATACACCCTCGTTGCTGAAGTGGTAGATCCCCGTCTTTGAGTAGCCGTCGGCAGGGGCTTCCGCCTCATAGTCGGCAAGTATTGTCTGGATGGCTAAGGCAAGGTCGTAGGCGTATGTGGGTGTACCCACTTGGTCGAACACAACATTGAGTGCAGGTCTCGTAGCCGTCAGGTTGAGCATGGCCTTGACGAAGTTTCGGCCGAACTCTGAGTACAGCCAAGCCGTCCGTATGATGACATGGTCGCAGCCCGTAGCCTTGATGTTCTCCTCGCCCTCAAGTTTGCTCCTCCCATACACGCCTGTCGGTGTGCCTTTCTGCTCTTCCCGACAGGGGGTGTTGTACGGGTCGCCGCCAAACACGTAGTCGGTTGAAATCTGGATGAGCAGCCCGCCGGCATCCTTCATTGCCTCAGCTAAAATTTCGGGGGCATCGGCGTTCAGTCTGCGGCACAACGCCTCGTCGTTTTCAGCCTTGTCGACATTTGTGTAAGCAGCGCAGTTCACTATGCATTTTATATCCTTTTCTTTTACCATGCGGTTTACGGCTTCTGCATCGGTGATGTCGAGCAGTTCGGTCTTGAAACCCTCAACCTCAATGACATCGGTAAACGTATAATTGTCTGTGGAAGCCCAGCTTGTTATGCGCATCTCATTGCCTAATTGGCCGTTAGCGCCTGTTATTAGTATGTTCATTGCAGTGTCGTTTATTTATTATAGACAAAAGGTGTTTCAAACTCCTTCAGTAACGGATGCTTCGTATCCTTCTCACTCAGGATAGCTTTTTCGGTCGGAATCCGCCAGTCAAGACCCAAGGATTCATCCAGAATGCTGATACCTCCATCCGCTTCCGGGTGGTAGAAATTGTCACATTTGTACTGGAAGACGGCTGTCCCGCTCAGCACGGCAAATCCGTGGGCAAAGCCTTGCGGAATGAAGAATTGGCGGTGGTTGTCTTCGGACAGTTCCACGGCCACGTGCTGTCCGTAAGTAGGGCTTCCTTTGCGGATGTCTACCGCTATATCCAGTACGCCACCTTTCACGCAGCGTACCAGTTTGCTTTGTGTGTAAGGTGGACGCTGAAAGTGTAAGCCCCGCATCACTCCATAGGAGGACATGCTCTCGTTATCCTGAACAAACTGTACCTTACCCACCTTCTCTTCAAATTCCTGTTGCGAGAACGATTCGAAGAAATACCCTCTCGCATCCTTAAAAATGCGTGGTTCAATAATTACCACTCCCTCTATGCTTGTCTTGATTACTTCCATAACAGCTCTTAGTATTCTAGGTTTTTCTCCAATGTGTCTCCGTTCTCGTCAAGAACAGACATGAGATACTTGCCGTAGTCATTCTTCAGCATCGGCTGTGCCAGTTCTTTCAGCCTGTCCGCTGTTATCCAGCCTTTCCGGTAGGCGATGCCTTCAAGGCAGGCCACCTTCAGTCCTTGGCGTTTTTCCAGCACTTCGATAAATGTTGATGCCTCAGATAGCGAGTCGTGCGTGCCTGTGTCAAGCCATGCGAAGCCTCTTGCCATAGTCTGCACTTTCAGTTCCTTGTCCTTCAGGAACTCCTGGTTTACGGTGGTTATCTCCAATTCGCCGCGTGCCGAAGGCTTGATGCTCTTGGCAACACTTACCACCTTGTTAGGATAGAAGTACAACCCGACTATGGCATAGTTGCTTTTCGGATGTTTGGGCTTTTCCTCGATGCTTAAGCAGTTGCCGTCCTTGTCAAACTCCGCCACGCCGTAACGCTCTGGGTCGCTCACCCGATAACCGAACACCGTCGCTTTGCTGCCCTGCTCAGCATCAGCGACTGCCTGCTTCAACATAGCATTAAAACCAGCACCATAGAAGATATTATCGCCTAAGACAAGACAGGCGCAGTCATTCCCGATGAATTTTTCTCCGATGATGAACGCCTGTGCCAATCCGTCGGGCAATGGCTGCTCGGCATACTCGAACCTCACGCCGAAGTCGCTGCCGTCGCCCAAAAGCCGCTTGAAGCCCGGCAGGTCGTAAGGTGTCGAGATGATGAGTATCTCTCTGATACCTGCAAGCATCAGTACCGAAATGGGATAATAGATCATCGGTTTGTCAAAGATGGGCAGCAGCTGCTTGCTCACGCCCTTGGTGATAGGGTACAGACGCGTACCGCTGCCACCGGCCAATACGATTCCTTTCATACTTTAGCAAATATTGGTGATTAATATACTTATAATATGCTTTAAAACCTGTTTCTATAACTCGGTACGTGGAAACCATGTTTTTTGAAAAATGGTTTTCATACAGTTTAAATGAAAAATGTTCTTTCGAACCAATCTTAAAAAGCATGACCGGACGATGTCGGCTTTTTCCCACGATGTTCCGAAAGATGAGGTTGGCTTCAGTTCCTTTTTGTTTGTCGAACGGATGCGCGAATACAAACCTCAATATCTCGCTTTATCCATCTCCGATTCAATGTTCTTTAACTCTAAATCTCTCGCAATAGCGGCAGTAACTTGCCTGTTCCATCTCGACCGCTCCCTGTCGAACATCCATCCCCATTTGTTGAAGTACTGGATGGCACTCTTGATGTGAATCTTTAGCATCTTCTTATTTTTATAGGATTCCGCCTTGTGGGCATGGACAATCGTACACCCCGGCCAGAATATCGTCTTGTAAAACTTGTGCATCCTTCGAGTGATGTCGATGTCTTCCATATACATGAAGATGCTTTTGTCGAACAACCCCACCCGCTTGAAGCATTCCGTGCGGAAGAACATGAAACTGCCAAGCAAAAACGGAATGTCCATCTCGTCCACGCGGCGATATTCTTTCAAGAGAAAACGCTTGTCCCTCATTTCTGCAATGCGCTTAGGCATGAACCTGCGGAAAACCAAGTCCAAAGGTGTCGGCAGTAATCTGCAAACATATTGCAGTCGTCCATTCGGATAGATGGTATTCGGAATGAGTTGTGCCACATCCTCATGCGCATCCATATACTCAACTATTCTTTCTAATATGTCAGGCTCGAAATAGACATCCGAATTAAGCACTAAGTGGTATTTCTCTTCTTTGTCAAGAACCCGCTTCAACGCCTTGTTGTGTCCTGCTCCGTACCCCACGTTGTCGCTGCCGATATACGTCACGTTATGGTACTGCTTACAGAAGTCAGCAATACTCTCCATTCGTGAGTTATCGACAATGAATATCCGTGAAACAAGTGGAGACGTAAGCGACTCCAAGCATTTCAGTAGTTCCCCTAAGTCCGTCTTGTACGTAACTATTGAAACTGTAATCATAGTGTATTATATTGATTTTGCTTCTCAAAAAGCGAAAACGACTATGAATTTCGCTTTTTAAAAAGTGTTGTGACATAAATTATTCGCTTTTCCAAAAGTAGATGTGTACCTTTACAGGCGGAAAGTATTCCACATTGTTGCTACAATGCATGAAAGAAACGTTTCAAAATATTGACAAATTCCTATACGTGTCGCTTGATAACTTGTGGTTCAATCGTATAGCTTTCCTAAAAGAGATTTAGACTTGAAATTTTCAAAGAAAATTTATTCAACCTTTGAGGCAAAAGGGGAAACGTCCAATTCTGATATATCCCCTGTTTTTCAGGCGATATGTCTAAAATAAAATTAAAATCTGGTTGATATTTAGATTTTGTTAGCACTTATACCGATGGTTGAGGGCGTAAGTTTTCCGTAGTCAGGGTTGCCTGCGACTATCTCGGTAAAGAATCTCTTGAAGTATTCCAAGATTGAATACTCCTGAAGTCTGCAAGTTGATACAATGGGGTGATAGGCTACGCTAACACGCGCCATCTTGTCGCTGCTGAAGAAAAGGGAGTTCTTCCTCTCGTTGACCAGCGGTCTGATGTACCGTTCAGCAAGGCTGTTATCTATCGTATAGTTCCTGTCTTTTCTGTACAGAAAAACCTGATATCCAAAATAATCGAGGTAATTAATCGCCTTCTCCAGCCAGTTCCTCACCGTCTGTCTGGACACACGCATTCTTTCCTAAAACAATCGGAGAGTCTCCCTATAAACGAGAGTGTCGAGGAAGAATCGATAGGCCATCAGCCCAGGGGGCAGCATGCGGCCCGAAACACTCTCTATGATCGGGACTTTCTTCTCATCCTCCTTGGGAAAGTAGCCACATAGGATGTTCCCGTCCTTGTCCCTGTAGACCACAATCTCGTATTCGTGCTCCGTCACGAGGGCATGCTGGTCGTATGTATATCTAGAATAAGTCCTTATAAGTGTTGCGCTCTCGGGTAACCTGTGTAGCATATACGGTTTCGGCATCCATGGTACGGTAGATCATCCCCAAACGGTGAGCCTACTTTCCTTACACGGCACTGAGAACTAACTGACGTTATCTGTACCTGAAGTCTTTATGTCAGTATCTACGTCAAAGTCACCCAGCAGGGATTCTGGCGTGCCGTCAAAACCCTCTTTCGCATCCGTACGGGGCGTAGGAGGAGCAGGGATGTTCTTGTTCCGACTGCCCTTTGGGGACTTGTGTCCGAACAGGTTCTTCCGGGCAACCTTACTCGTGCTTTCCTGCTCCGCTATCTTCCTGTCCTTCTCCCGGAGCTGTCTTATCAGCTCTGGAAGCAGCACGGCCATTACAGAGGTATGCTCATTGCTTTGCCTGAACTTTTCCGTCAGACAAGAAATTCGGTCTGTCAGTTCTGAGATCCTGCGGTCGTTTTTTTACGACACGTTTCCATCTCTTCCTGACGCTCCCGTAAATAAACTATCAGCTTGATTAATTCATCCCTGTTCATATCGACATAATTGTTCCCAGCAGACTTGGAAGTCTTCTCCTAAGTTTCCATTCTCCGAGTAGATTCCAAGATAAATTCATCTTTTTCATAGATTATAATAATATAATATTATGATATAAAATATTGAAATAATCAATATAACCCTAAAAAAGACATATTTATTTAATACTCAATATTTTAATATCGAGAAAGCCAAGCAGAACGCCCACATCGTCCCAACTGACAGAGAATACCTCGGCTCTGCTTTCACGGGATACTTTCATGAACTTATACCCCTTCCCGAAACGTTTTTCATAAAGGCTGCACGAACGGCTGTCATAGCTGTAAAGGCGTACCGTCTGACGGTCTTTCGACATCATGATATATACCTCACCCGCCTAGACTCCCGGTCCATCTGCTGGCGGATGACGGACAAGGCCCTCGCATGCTTGCAGCGCAGAACGTGAAAATTACGCAGGTAATAGAAGCTACCCAACTCACTGATGCTTAACATAGACCCTCTAGTTTCCCTACTAGACGTTTCAAGTCCGCGTAGCTTAAATTGCCCTGCCGTAAGTGGAGATCGTTGCTTACACGCAAATCCGCCAGTATGCGTAGCTGGGAGGTTGTTTCTTTTTTCGGTTGCGGTGTCGCCCGGCTCTGTCAATGGGAATGGACGACCGGAAACTTCCACTTTTACGACACTTGTATCCTTGTACCATTTCTCGAATAAATTGTAGGGGACATTGTTTCGGTAACAGAACGTCTAGATGCTTTCGCCCTTGGGGGATAGGTCTCACCCTTGTAACGGATGAATAGACGCTCAAAATCTTCATTGCTGTACATCGCTTATAACTTTTATGTTTACAGCGCGAAGGTAGCTACATTCAACGGTACGGGCAATACATCAGTTTTGGACGATTATGTAGGAGGGAAAAATTATATATCAGTGGTTTATGGGTTTGGTATAATGAGGCTGAGATGTCTTAATGGCATTGGCTGGTGTGTATGCACACGATGTCCCTATCCATGAGTATTGAAATAGGATTATGCTGGAATCTGTTCAGGAAGTTTTCTCTATCCGTATCTTCATGCTCTGAAGCATATACAAAATACAATGCCAACAAATACAGTTGTTCGGTTTTTTTCTTTATGAAAGCCTTTATGTTGCTCATGTTAACATTCTTCAGGAAGAAGCCACCGATAATAAAGAACACTCCCACATGCCAAGTGTAGGCAAAAAATAATTTCACGAGTAACAATGGGTGCAATTGCTCAAAATACATTATATGACCGAACGCCATAGCAATGATGGCCATCCCCTTTATAAAATCTACATAGTTTATTCGTTTCATTTTTTCTTTATTTCTCAAATAAACTGTCCACATACATACGTGCTACTGCTGCATCAGTCAATCGCAGGGCTGTTGCCCTTGCATTGGCAGATATGCGATTCTTTTCCTCCGTGCTCAACGCATTGATACGCTTTATCGTCATAGCCAACTCATGCGCATCGCCAGCTTTGCAGAGGAAACCATTCTCCCCATCCGTGATTATGCCATCCATACCCTCACCACGAGAGGCAATAGTAAGGCATCCCATTGACATGGCTTCGAGATAGACAAGACCGAATGTTTCTTCTTCGCTTATCATCACGAAACACTCAGCCCTTCCCACAATGTTGGGAACTGCCTCCCTGTCAACACAGCCATGAAACGTTACGCTGTCGGTCAATCCGTATCCAGCCACTTGCCGCTCCACTTTATGCCTGTTAACACCATCGCCCACAAAGTCGAGCGTGAACGGCATGTTAATCTTATGCAAAGCCTTTACCACCTTGTCTGCATGTTTGCGACGGATGAAAGAGCCTACATAGACGAAACGGCTAAGTGTCATGTCGAAGTTTCTCTCCATTTTCTGGTGCAGGAATGTGGAAGGTATTCCGCTGTAGCACATAAAATGACGTTTGCGCTCACCCACCGCACTTTCAAACTCGTTCTTCAAAGGTATCGACCGATAGCCCCATAGGTCTATTGCATCTATTTGTCCTGCCCTGCCAGGAATATAGTCAAGCATTTGCAATCGTTGTTTGTGTACAACAATAGCCGTTCTACATCCATTGGAAAAACTGCCTTTCAAGGCATTCACCATCGGAATGTGAGGATAGAAGTTATGAGCAACGATAACATCAGGTTCAAAATCTTCTTTCTTGCAATATCTATATATTTTCTCCACCTGCCTGTCCATTTGTTTCTGAGGGACAGCACCATGAGGCAATGGCTTATACAGTGGCATCCGCACCACTTTCACACCATCCATTTCGAACTCCAAATCCTTATTCGTATAATGCACCGTGACAGAAGTATTGAATTTGCTTGCTAACAAGTTCTTGCACATCAGAGCCACCCAATGCAACGCACGGATATAGATGGGATAGTTGAAAACCACCCTTACATCATATCCCATCTTCACCCACTCTCGTGCAAAATAATGTACAACACTTGTGTTATTTGTGATATTAATATCTAGTGCTGGATAAATGGTTGTCAGCACTAAAATTTTCTTTCTCATATTTCAATCTGTATTCTTTGATTTATTAAATTGTCAACCTGAATAGAGTTAAAAAAAACAATAATCAAGAGTTTTTTTTATAAATCCAATTGAAAAATCTCTTAGTTCATTCAACTTATGGTTAATACTGCTATAATCAATACAGTCTACATTAGGAAATGCATTACATTGTGGAGACAATATTCGATTTTCTATCCTAAGATAAGTGAGGAGAGATTTCGCTCTGTCCGCATTCTTAGAGAACGAAACGAAAAAAGGTTTTTGGTAAATTATTGAAAACACCATACCATGATAAGAAGATGTGAACACAAATTCAGCATACTTAATCAAAGACAAGAATTCTTCAGGACTTGCTGAAAAAATAGTCTTCTTCAAGGTTGGCTTAGGATTCCCATCTAAAATTAGAAGGTCATAGCCCTTGTCTCTACAAAATTTAGTTATTTGTTTCTCATCGAAAGAATTTCTCAAAAGTCTGTAATACAATACATACTTGTTTTTATGCAATCTTGCGACAGGGAATAACTTATCCCAGTCTGTTCTATATAGTAGCAGGGTTGGGTCTAGCACGACCTGGGAATCCACGCCTATTTTTCTCAAAATGTTTTTCAGCCGTTCTTCTCTTACAGAAATTAGTGATAGCTTCCCGATTATCTTCTGTAGAACGCTATAATCTGCAATCTCCAAGTTCATATTCCCCATACTGGCTGCATAGGAAACATGCCTTTTGGCTCTTAAAATATTCTCACCGAAATAGACAGGATTAAACTGTCCGGATAGCCTGTCTTGCTTTCTCCAAATTTGATCACTCCCGTAGATTATAACATCAAAATACTCTTTTTGCATATAAGATTTGCAATAAGGAGAAATATTTCTTTCGATAAAATGATTGAAAGCCGCTATTCTTTCTTTTCTACTTTTCCACGAAGCCAATATCTTTACGGTATATTTTATAGAAGCTTTTAATCCACGACCAAACATTTCTTTTATGGAAAAGAAATCATACATCTGTTTGTGGTACAATGGCCAATAGTCTATAAAGTACACTTCATGACCCATTTTTAACAGTTGGTAACGCAATGCAACGGCTTGCAGTAAAGCCCCATAATTGTGACTCCTATGGTAAGTGACAATTCCTACTTTCATGTCATCTGGTTATTTTCTGATTATAGTTTTGACTATATCCTTTGCTTTGTTTTTCATTTGCAACAGGCATTCTGTTTTGATATGTCGGAATGAATCAATGGCCTCACTTTCAACAACTGAATCCGTAAATACCTCAAAAACTATCGGCTTGTCCGTTGTCTCCTCACTGACAAATGTTTTATAAGTATCAAGAAACTCTTCCTGCGAGGATGCTGTTATGTAACAAAATCCTAAACTTTCAACATAGTTTTTCACAAGCGTTTTCGACTGGTTGCCGAAATGTCCGGTTGCCGCCATATATGGATTGGCATTTTCTCCAAATACAGCACAAGGGTGATCAAATTTACAGAACTCAGTACCACGACCGTTATTGACAATTAAGATACGCAGGTTGCTACTGACATGTCTGTTGCCAAGTGCGTTCATATCGTAGAAAAAGGCTAAATCACCTACTATTGCGAAATGCAGCTTGTCAGGATGTACCAACGAAGCACCCAACAAGGTGGACAATGAACCGTCAATGCCAAATCCACCCACATTGCACATCGCTTGTAGACTATCTCGCCATGGGGACATATTCCAAGAGCGCAAGCTGTTGAATATACCAAAATGAATAACAGAACCTTTGGGTATTTTGTCTGCCAAAACTTGGGCAATCCAGAAATTGGAAAATCCGATTTCTGGTATTGCATGGACTATGGATTCGTATTCACTCCTACAGGATTCTATATATTCATCTGTGGCATTAACAGCAACATTGCTGTATCTGTTGAAGAAATCCTGTTCAGACATTGCAAAGACACTCTTGAGTTTTTTAAATGTGTCGCGTAACTCACCGTCTTCGCTTACCCTCCATACCTGTTGTGGCTTTAATGTATTTTGTGTGTAAGTATCGCCCGATACCTCACCAATATGGATTAGCAAGTCAGGCTTATGTGTCCGAGGACTATATGATAATTGTGCTGCAACGATTGCATAATCTATACGGTATTTGCCTGTATATCCGCTTGTTTTATCACAAAATACAACCGCATTGTGATTGCTGCAAAATCTGTCAACAGCTTCAGTCTCTTCCGGTAACCACGGTTTATGACTTCCGACAAATACTGCGATTCTTCCATGAGGAAGGGGTGGCAACTCTTCAGACAAAGAATAACGTTTTATAACACGGGTAGCAGGTAACTGGCGCACATTGAATGTACATCCACTAAAATTTAGATTTATATGTACAGGCCCTCCTCCGTTCCGCATCAGCTCCAATAAGGCCCTGTTTGCCAAGACGTTTACAGACCATTCATCATGCTTGTCTTTGCATTTATCAAGATTGACACTGAGCCTGACGGTGTCAAAGGGTTGCATCTTTCTATCAATTACTTGTGGCTTTAAGTGTCCTACCTCAGCAATTCCATGCGTGCCAGTGATTGCCAATATGGGAAGTTTGCGGTAGAAAGCCTCTGTAAGTCCAGGAAAATAATTGCGTGAAGCTGTTGCTTCGGTGCAAGTAAGTGCTACCGCTTCTCCAGATTCAAAAGCCATTCCACATGCCATATATGCAGCAGACCTTTCATCCACTGCTGAATACAATTCAAAAAACGGATCTATCTGCATGCTTCCGACCAAAGCTATGTTTGTTGTTCCAGGAGATACGATGACTTTCCGTATCCCATGCGCTTTCATCAAGTACAAAACAATTTGGGTTGTTTTGTCACTGGTATAAAAAGTTTCCATTATTATTGATTTTATTTCCTGTAGTTAATCGATTTACCATTGTTGCAGACAATTATTTGTCCAGATAGGCAACCAGCTGCATCACTGATAAGGAAACTTGCTATTTCTGCAACTTCTTCAGGCAAATAATATCTGCCTGTAGAATAGTGTTGGGCAAAGAGGTCATCTTTACTCCTACCAGTCATATCAGTTGCCGTTATGCCAGGTGCAATGGCATTGATTCTGATATTGTTTTGTATGAGCAATTTTGATAGTCCCTGCGTAAGGCTGTTGATTGCGGCTTTGATAATACCGTATGGCAAATCGTCCACATGTTGCCCTCTTTCAGAGGACAGAAACAAGATGGAACCTCCTGTTCTGTGTTTTTTTTCGTACAGTCGAAGGAACTTCTGGCTCAAAAAGTATGCAGCTTTAAGATTTGTGTTCATTTGAGTATCAAACTGTTCGAATCTAACCTCTCTTATTGTGCCTTCATGCAATGATATTCCTGCATTGTTGACCAACACATTCGATCCGCCAAGCATTTTGTCCGCCTTTTCAATGAACTCATCCATGTGACTAAAGTCGGTAACATCATATTGGATATATTTGCAGCCAATCGTTTCCGAAATTTCTTTGAGCTTTTCCTCGTTTCTTCCAGCAATCAATACGTCCGCACCTTCATCCATAAATTTTCTTGCCATGGCCAAACCTAACCCACGACCGCCTCCGGTGATAATTACCTTTTTACCGAATAGCTTGTTGCTTGGTGACAAAAGCACGATATTGGCTTTAATCACTTTATGGGGTACTATCGTTTTTATGAAAGCTTTAATGTGTTTTTTCAGATTCATGACTAAAATATCTGTTAGTTTCTCATAAAATCATTAATATATAAATCAGTGTTAATATACTTACGACCGTTTGCATCCCATATATACATCATCCTGTAATCGGCTTTCGTCATTAGGGAATATCTTGCGAAAGGATAGAAAGTACACAAAAGGGAGACAATGCAAAACGCACGGATGAATTGCGATTTGGACTTTTCTTTAAGTTCATTATAATATACAATTCCAGCCACAATAGCTTGAAATACCAATAATGCCTTGGAATATCTGTCAAATATTTCAACAGTGCTGAATACCGGATTTAATATAGCACCCAAAACAAACAGATTGTAAATAAAAGTTCCATATTTATATCGGCAAAGATGCAGATTCCCGTAAATTACAACAAATGTTAACGATATAAACATTATTATCTTGTTTCGTAAACTATACTCATTGATACCTGTGACATCAAGTCCACCTGCGGCTACATCATTAAATTTTAACAAATAATGAGATATGTTCGCATCTTCCAGACTGCTTCCTCCTAATATGTATATATATAATGCAATTTCTGAAAGAAAAGACACAATCGAAATTGAAGCGATGAAGACTGATAGAAATATGGCTGGAACGGAAATCTTTAAAGGAATGGATTTATATCTTCCAAAGAAATATACCAATCCTATAAAAGCCAATAATACAATTCCATTATGAGTCAATACGCCAATCGTGAAAAACAACGTACAATACAAATACTTTCTGTTTTTATCAGACAAAAGATAAAAGCAGGAAACCAACACAAATGACAAAGCCAAATACCATCTTATGTAATTGTCGTTGCTTAATGCCATAACAGGCAGCAAGGGCAGAATATAATATAAGCAATTCCTAAAATACTTGGCTAAGAGTAGGAAACTGAACAAAAAGAAGGCTACTTGAAATGAGATGAATATAAAATATGGGCATCCTACGGTATTGAATACATAAAGAATGAAATGAAATACAGGCTCTGTCGTGTCCCAATCCATGGATTTGTTGTCTGCATATTTAATGTAATAATAGTTCCAGTCAATATTATGCCCAAACCTTAATCCCAGAACAACAATATAAGGTATAAACGCCCAAATAGAAGTTTTCCAATATTCCTTATCAGTTCTCGCCTTAGACATTTTCTTACCTGCTTTGAAGAGCATCCATATCTCCCAAAGATGAAGGATTATATATATAATTCTAATGGTACTCATATTTTCACATTCTTAGTAGTTTTTTGAATAAATCTGTAATGAAGAGATAGCCCCCCAATAACCTTACCCTATGTAGGAATAATTCAAGCTTATAAGTACCGGGTAAAAGCGGTACCACTGGTTTGAATCTTGGATTTAAGGCCAAATGATGCAATAAGGCATGGGCGTATCTCATTTCTATCAACTTAGACAAATCAACGGATAATTTGTCCCTCCTGCACAAATACGCTCTAAGTCCTTGGGCTGATACTGAAAACTTGAACCTATTCCTGTAGCCCTTTAAATGAGATGCGGAACTGTCAAGAATACGATATACAGCTGTTTCTTCGGGTAGATAATGAATTCGCCCCAAGAGTGATGCTGTATACCACATTGGAATATCTCCGAGTAAGAAATTGCCTTCTTCAAAAATAAAAGCGTCTGATTCCTTAATTTTTATATAAATGTCTCTCTTCATCAACACAGTCAGAGTCATGATAATTCTTGGATATCTGATAATATCTTCACATCTAATTTCATTTCCCAATTCATTTCTGAGATTTCCTAAACTGTCTATCAATTTTTCGCCTACACGATGTTTGAACAGAAAATTGTTCGTATACGACATCACATAATCAGAATGTCCCTCTAAAAAATCAACCTGTTTTTGCAGTTTATAAGGATCTATCCAATAATCATCACCTTCACAAAAAGCAATATATCTCCCGTGCATATGTGCATTAATAATTCGTGATAAAGAACTGTCATGCTTTGAATATTGATTTTCTGTTTCATAAATCGGTTTTATGATATCAGGGTATTTCTCTGCATATTCACGGATTATTGCCGCGCTACCATCTGTAGACGCATCGTCATGCACAATTGCTTCGAACTTAAAATTGGTTTTTTGCATCACAAAACCCTCCAGACATTGGCGTAAGAATGTTTCATGATTATATACGGTACATCTTATTGATACCAAAGGATTATTTTCACTCATAAACGATTAAAAAACAGAAATACAATGAGTATTTCGATTTATTATGTTATAAACTATACGGGGTCTATGAAATAGCACGCACCAAATTCTTATTCCATGTTCACTGTTTCGAACTCCGAGAAGTATGTCTACACCTATAAACATACATTTATTTTCCATTACAAATCCTGAGCTTGACTGAATTCATCCCGCAATATGGATAATACATACTGATTTTGGTACCTGCCAGTCTTATACACAGCGTCCCGCAACATACCTTCTATTTTGAAACCACACTTTTCCAACATTCTCAGTGATTGCTTATTTCCTTCCAATACATTAGCCCGTATGCAATGGATGTTACGCTCAAAAAACATATACTCCATAGCCTTCATCATTGCTTCTCGGGCATATCCTTTTCCCCAATAAGCTTTATCTCCTATCAGTACATGCGAATGACATGAGCGGTAAATTTGGTTTATATTTGTCATATAAATATTACCGATGTATTTTCCTGTCTCAATAAGACATATAGCTAATTTAACGTCCTTTGAACTGAATATCGTTTCTTCAACCCATTTCTTTTCATATGCTTCCGATACAAAATATTTGGTGCCGCCCAGCATCTCCCAAATGCTTTCGTCCTTGCGCCAATTTATCGACACTTTATAATCATCTGGTTCAAGTGCTCTAAGAAAAATTCTATTTTCCATTACTTATTTATTTATGATTTTTACAATACGTTCCATATCTCTTATATCATACCGCTGGTCTATCGGCAAGGGCAGGATATGGTTAGCCATCCATGCCTCAAATGAATTATCCCCAGCCCATTCTTCAACGTTAGGCCAATATTTTGCCACAAATACCTTGTTTGCAATCAAGTTTTGGCGAAGTTTCTGCCCTGCTTCTGAAATATAAGGAAATATCATCGGTATTTCCCCATAGTTAAGCATCTTGCCTCCAAGGTGTTGCCGTAAAGTATTGTAATTGTCTATTCTACGATGTGCAGCATGTTCATAATCAATACTGTTCATCATACGTTTTGTGAAGTTTGACATTCTCTTTACGGGCATTTTGTGAAACTCCGCACTCGTTGCGTGGAAATCATGAAAACCGGCTTCGGGAGAAAGGTCTATCCTTTTTATAAGCGAACTCATACGTGTGTATGATTCATCCTGCGCAATCTCAAAATCAGTCTGGGCATCAGTATAAAGATAGCCACCGTCCGGCACGCCAAAAAACTTACGGCAACTATAGAACGTATCTATTCCATCAATCGGTTTTGAATAAAACGCCTGTGTGTAATCGAGCATAAGCTGCTGTCCGTATTTGGCTGCCAGTTGTTGACAGTACGCATCCTGTACCCCCCAATAATTGGTATACATCAGTGCTTCACCATCATTAAGGCTGATTTCATCAGCTATATGGTATTCGCTGTTAATATGATAAAACTCATACGGAATACCAAGTTTCTTGATTGGTTCAGCAGCGGAGTCACAGGTGAAATACGGCACATAAACCTTTTCATAATGCCTGCACCTCAAAATGTACTCCAAACAGAATCGTCCACTGTTAAGGGCTATGGCATTGGCGTGAAGTTCTGGGTATATAGGAAGCTCAAGTTCGAAATAACCGCCTATCGGCTTTATTGGTTGCGTTTCCATCATTGCAATTTTATCTTGATTAATGCAGTATGATTTTCACAGAAATATTCCATTTCATCAATCGTATCAAAATGAAGAAATACTATGCCTATTGCCTTACCAGCACCGTCGAAAACCTCTACCTTATCGTCAGGTTTCTTGTAAATGACTTCACGATAGACAAACTTTCTTATACTCTCATCTATCTCTATACCACCGAATGTTCCGGCCTCATAACTATGTAGGACATAGTGCATGTAGCAGCCGGAAAGAGTTTTCACCTGCTTGTTCAAAAAATCGGGTTTTACCCCCATTGCAACCTGTACATTGGCTTTCACCAAGTCTATGCCGAAAGCATCGCTGAGCTGAATGGGTATCATGTTGCCACCGGCACGCGGTCCCAATTCAAGGAAGTGTACATTGTCATCCTTGTCAAGCAGAATCTCAACGTTCATCTCCCCAAAACGAAGATCAAGTGCGGTGACAACACGTTGCAATTCCTTATGAACAATTTCTTCCTGCTTTTTATTAAGTCCTGTCGGTTTCTTTTTACCAATTGGAATTAATGGGCTTCTGAGTGTATCTCTTAAACAATCCATCTCACCATAAAGGATTATTTTCCCATCCCATACGAAGATGTCACCACCGATGACATATGGATAGCCTCTTTGGATAAACTCTTCTACAAGTAGAACTTCATTTCTTGAATATTCATCGGCCCACTTTATAGCCTTTTCAAGACCGTTCCAATTCTCAAGTTTCGTCACACCTTTGCTGCCGGATGAATCGGTTGGCTTTACCACAATTGGAAATGTAAAGCCCTTTACTTTATCCTTAATTTCGGATATCGGTGTTTGAGAGGCAAATGCATGGAATTTCGGACATGCAAAACCATTAGTATTTAGAAAGTTACGCCACGGGTATTTCAATCCAAGTGTCTCAACGCTTTTTGCTGAATTGGTCGGAAGCCCAAGTTTTTCTGCAACTATTGCCGCAGGAAGTGCCGCAGGATCGGAAGCGTAAGCAAGTATGCCGCAGACTTGTTCCACCTTGGCTATTTCATAAACAGCTTCGATATCGGTCGTGCTTACACCATAAAATTTATCAGCCTCATATTGACCGGGATTATCCGAAAGATAGTCACAAACAATGGTATAATACCCCAATTCCTTAGCCGCTCTTATGGCTACAAGCTGTTGGGCGGAACCGCCCAGCAGAAGTATTTTCTTCATACCTGTCATTTAATTATGCTATCAAGTATTCGTTTTATGTCCTCATCTGTCAGCGCATGGTGCATAGGCAGACAAATCACGCTATCGGTCATTTTATGCGCTTCAGGCAAGTTCTCGGGACATGAGCTTGCCAGCCCTCGGTAAGTTGAGAACTCGCTGATCAACGGATAGAAGTAGCGACGACCTAGAACGTTCTGCTCTTTCATCTTGAAATAAAGCTCGTCGCGCGTCATGCCATATTTCCTTTCATCAATGAATATGGGAAAATAAGAATAATTGTGTTTTACACCGGGCATATCGTCAAAAAAGGTTATGCCTTCTACATCGCGAAGAGCCTCACGGTATTTTACAGCAGCTTGATGACGTGCTTCTATGGCGGCATCAACTTGCTTTAAGTTCAACAGACCGTATGCTGAACGAACTTCATCCATTTTACTGTTTATACCCGGACCAACAACGGTTGTTTCGTTGGCAAAACCGAAGTTCTTCAGATAATCTATGCGTTTCTTCATCTTATCGTCATGCATCACTAAGGCACCGCCCTCAATAGTGTTGTACACCTTGGTGGCATGGAAGCTCAGGGTACTCAGGTCACCGGCATTCAATATGCTCTCACCATTCACCTCTACACCAAAAGCATGAGCCGCATCATAAATCACTTTTAAGCCGTATTGGTCAGCTATCGCCTGAATACGCTCCGTGTCGCATGGTTTGCCATAGACATGTACAGGCATAATGGCTGTAGTCCTTGGTGTGATGGCGGCTTCTATTTTGTTGGGATCCATATTGCCTGTAGCCGGGTCAATATCTACAAACACCGGTTTGATTCCGTTCCACCATAACGCATGGGTAGTGGCTACAAAACTGTAAGGGGTGGTAATCACCTCACCTGTGATGCGCAATGCCTGCAATGCGGTGATCAGCGGAAGTGTACCGTTGGTGAACAGGCTGATGTAAGGCACCTTCAGATAAGCGGTCAACTCCTTTTCCAATTGCTTGTGGAACGAACCGTTGTTGGTTATCCACTTGCTCTCCCATATTTGTTTGAGCATTGTGTTAAAGTCATCGAGATTAGGCAGTAACGGAGACGTTACTGTAATCAATTTGTTGTCCATATATATTGTGTATTGGTTATTTCCTTTTCAGTATGGCAAGCAGTTCGTCTATTTCCGAAAAATGAAGTAGTCGGCTTGCAGTAAGGTAGAACACGCCACCTGTTCCGATGCCTGAACATAGTTTTCTGATATCGTTTTCCACAAAGTGGTTGACCACAAATACCAAGGCAAACATGGCAAGGCAGAGCAGCAATGTGGGAAACAGGTCGTGCATTTGCTTTAGAAATCCAATGTGGATGAGTTTTCCCGTATAATAGGTGTTTATAATCAAGGCAATCATTGAATTGGCGATTTGTCCGTAACACATGATAAGTAACCCGAACGGAGCGGTAAGGCAGAGGACAGAAATGCCCATCACCTTCTTGATGATCTCCAGTTTAAGGAATAGGTCAGAACGTCCCTTTACCTGCAGGAGATTCAGGTTGATGGCATGCACCGGATACCACATCATAGCAAAACAGATAACTTGCAGTAACTGACCGCAAAAGCTCCATCGACTTCCCAACACCGTGTTTACAAGAGGCTGTGCCACAGCAGAGAGTCCCACCATCAAGGGGAATATAAGGTAGGCTGACAGTTTTAAAAAACGCCTGTAGATATTGGAAAGCCGATTGTCATCATGCTGGATTTCACATAGTACAGGATAGGTGACCCGTTGCAATATTCCTGTCAGATTGGATGAGGGAAATTCTGCAAAATGGTGTGCACGGGTATAGTGTCCCAAATTGTTTGCACTAAACAGCTTGCCGATAACTATTGGGTAAATGTTCCTGTACAAAGTATCGAGCAAGCCCGAAGCCAACATTTTTGAACCGAAGGAAAACAGTTCCCGAAAAGATGTCCATGAATAAACCTTTTGCGGCCGCCACTTAGTCAGCATCCAAAGCAAAATAGTATTGATACCGAGGTTTAGCAGCTGTTGCCACACCAATGACCATACACCAAAACCATTATAGGCTAGTGCTATTCCCACTATACCGGAGATGATTGCCGCTGTCAAAGCCGCTTTTGCCTGAGTCTTGAAGTCAATGCGGACAGTAAGCAAGGCACGCTGCACCACGGCAAAGGAATTGAGCACAACGCTGATGCAGACCACACGCATGACCGAACACAACTGGGGCGTGTCGTAAAACTTTGCCACCAGTGGCGCGACAAAGTAAAGGATCGCATAAAGGATAAAGCCGACCACGATGTTGAAATAGAACACGGTATTGTTGTCCGTTTCCGTCCTGTTCTGCTTGCGTATAAGCGCCTGCGAGAACCCGCTGTCGATGAGTGACTGCGAAACGGCAAGGAATACGGCCAGCATACCTATCAGACCGTAATCGCTCGGACTAAGCAACCGAGCCATCACTATCATGATGACGAACTGGATGCCCTGCACGGAGAAACGCTCGACAAAGCTCCACAGCACACCTTGGGTGGTTTTATGCTTGAGAGATTCTGACATTGAAGGTTGTTTTAAATTAAAGATTATTTTAGCTGTACAGCAGACTATTTCTGCTTTTTCTGATTAGGAATGCCATAGAGTTATACTTTTTAATCTCTCCTAAAAATGTCTCTTGTATAAACTTTCTCCTTCACATCATCCAAACAACTATCATACCGGTTAGCAATAATCGCCTGACTCTGTAACTTGAATGCATTCAAATCATTTACCACCTTACTACCAAAGAACGTGCTACCATCTTCAAGCGTAGGCTCATAGATAATGACTTCCGCTCCTTTGGCCTTGATGCGCTTCATTACACCCTGGATTGAGGACTGACGGAAGTTGTCCGAGTTTGACTTCATTGTAAGGCGGTAAACGCCGATGACGCACTTGCGCTCGTCTGAAGGATTGAAGTCACCACGATTGTAATAATCGTAATATCCTGCCTTGTGAAGCACGCGGTCAGCAATGAAGTCCTTGCGGGTGCGGTTGCTCTCAACGATGGCCTGAATAAGGTTTTCAGGCACGTCGGCATAGTTGGCAAGCAGCTGCTTGGTGTCTTTCGGCAGACAGTAGCCGCCGTAACCGAACGACGGATTGTTATAATCCGTGCCGATGCGTGGGTCGAGGCAAATCCCACTGATGATGGCTTGGGGATCTAAGCCCTTCATTTCAGCGTAGGTGTCTAATTCATTGAAATAGCTGATACGCAGGGCAAGATAGGTATTGGCAAAGAGTTTCACCGCTTCAGCTTCCGTCAAACCCATGAACAGGGTGTCGATGTTTTCCTTGATGGCTCCTTCCTGCAACAGGGCGGCGAAGGTATGAGCGGCTTCGTCCAAGCGTTTATCACCTTCAGGTCTGCCCACGATGATGCGGCTGGGGTAGAGGTTGTCATACAATGCCTTGCTTTCGCGCAGGAATTCGGGCGAGAAGATGACGTTCTCCGTGTCTAATTTCCTGCGCACACTTTCCGTGTAGCTCACAGGAATGGTACTTTTAATCACCATGATGGCATTCGGGTTCACGCTCTTCACCAGCTCTATCACTTCCTCCACGTGGCTTGTGTCGAAGTAGTTCTTCACCGGGTCGTAGTTTGTCGGGGCGGCAATGACCACAAAGTCTGCGTCGGCATATGCTTTCGCTCCATCTAAGGTGGCAGTCAGGTTCAATTCTTTTTCAGTAAGATACTTCTCAATGTATTCGTCCTGTATGGGCGATTTACGCCGATTTATCAGTTCTACCTTTTCAGGAATCACGTCAACAGCCGTCACTTGGTGATGTTGTGCCAGCAGTGTGGCAATGGAAAGTCCTACGTAACCGGTTCCGGCTACGGCTATTTTTATATTCTTATCCATGATTATTATTTTATTTGTCTTTTCATGTGACCAATTGTATTTTCTCCGTCTTTTACTACAAGCATCTCTCATGAGTTCGCACTGAGAAACCATAGAAGGCCGTTTTTCCCGTATTAATGAAAGAAACTAGGTATGACATAATAAAGGTTTATTTCATCATTCTTGTTTACAATATAACCGCCTACTGTTACTTCTATTTCAGGATTGCCTTTCATATATTCTTTAATTACAGGAACAGCCATTAGAACTGTGACTACGGCTGCTGTAAATGACCAAAATTTGTAGGAAAGCAGTTTTGAAAATGCCTTTCTCATTATTCGATACATATTCATTATTCAGATTAATAATTCATTCACCGGCATTGCCACCCCGTTCAAACATCCCAATGTCCTTTCCATAAGTTTTATTCCGTCTCTCTAAACAATAGTCCGTGGTGTGGGACAGGGGTATGTTATTAAGCATATGACCTTTTTTACTGGTTATGATTCACTACAATTTTTAATTCGTTGTGTGAAACCAGGCGTTTACAGCGAAGGGACTATTCAAAGTCACAAATTTACAAACAGGACTGGTAGATCACCCTTTATGGCAGTTTCACTACTACCTTGTTTCCGGATACCTTTGTTCCTGTGACATCGCCTTTCATGCTGATTTCTATATCAGAGTATTGCGGTTCAATCATCATTGTGCCGTCAATGGCAATGACACCCCACTGGCTGTAATTCTTCTCTACGGCGCAATACCTGCCTATGGGAGGCCTGACATTGCGGTATATCGGAGGAATGGTGATACGCTCACCGACTTTCAGCCCCCATTTCATCCCTGAACGGAACGGAACAGCCTCGCCTGACTTTTCCAGAAGCAGCCGCCTCTTTTTCATTTTCTCGGATTCCGCCATATTCCGTATCTCCCTCGCATGCTTTGCCAGTCGCTCCATCGCGGCCAAACATTTCTCTCCCTCCTCTGCCGGGAAGTGACATCCGATGTATTTTTTTTCCCCACAGTCTGTCACATGATAGTATTTCCCTCCGATGTCCGTCACGATGATGCTTCCATCCGCCAACCATCGGCATATCCAATAGTAACTGTCATGATCACCACCGAGGAGACAGGCATATCCCCATGGAAAACCAGCCATATGCGGATCGTCAATATAGCATTGGACGGAAGCATTATAATCAAAAATCGCCACATAGAACTTGTGGTCATAAATATAGCCGCCGCTCAGGTTCAGTTTGCTTGCATACAGATTTTTTGTACGGCTATAATACATGCGACCGACTTTCAACATCTCCACATCCCCGAAACGCTTCACCTCGGGTTTTTCCCTGTATGACCGCAGGTTGTAAAGATCTATATAATCAGATCTGCCGTTCGGTTTCTGCACGGTCAGGAAATTGTTTCTCATGAATTTCATGGACTGGCAATACCCTTCCTTCCTTATAATCTCACCACAGGCGTTTACCAGTCCGCAGTTCTTGTCCGAGAGCCTCACCGCTGCCATGTCATGCCGGATATCGAAGACTGTGACGAATACCGGGGCCGTAATCTTATTTCTTCCCCGGCACAGCCCCCATAACCCGCTGTTCTTGTCGTGCCATGCTCTAAGTTCCGGCCTCTTGCAGGGATTAGGAGTTTTTTGCAAAGCTATAGCGGAAAGCAGCCTGTCATGGGAAACGATCATTTCCATACCGAAGTCCTGACATGAATCTTCCGCGGTGACAGTTTCCGGACTTGTTCCGTTTCCATGCCGGACGGTCCGTATTCCCCTTCCAGCCATATCCCCACGGAACATCGCTTCCCAGTCCCATGCCATGGTGGGCAGACCGAACACACGGTAAAGCCCCACGTTGTCTATCAGCACACATGTTTCCTTACCGGTTGATTTTCTCAGTCCGCGCCCGGCCTGTTGCAGATATTTGGCCAGCGAGAGTGTCGGGCGCGCCATCTGCACGAACTCCACATCGGGGCAGTCAAATCCCTCGCTGAAAACGTCCACATTTACCAGTACCCTTATTCTGCCTGTCTTGAAATCCTCCACCATCCGTCCGCGTTCAGCAGCCGGTGTGTGACTGTCTATGGCTGCGGCGTCCAGTCCTTTTCCACTGTAATACGCCGCGATGTTCCGCGCATGGTCGATACTGACGGCATAGACGATCCCCTTCTTCCCGTCCGCATACTCCAGAACGCTCCGGTATAACCGTTCGATGCTTGTGTGGCGATTCAGTACATCATTCATCTCCCTTATCTGATAATCACCGTCGGCACCGCGTTTTTCCAGCGAGTCTATTAACCGTTGCTCCCTGCTATTTGCACGTATCGAGACATAATCAAATGACGACAGCCATCCTTTCCTTATAAACTCCGCCACACTCCACGAGCATACCAGCGAGTCGAAAAGGTCTGTGAATCCAGAACGTCCCATCCGACAGGGAGTGGCGGTAAGTCCGAGAAATTTTGCTTCCGGACACCTGCTCCATAGTATCCGATAAGTCCTTGCCTGCGCATGGTGCGCCTCGTCGATGATGACCAGTTCCGGTTTTTCCACCACATCATCGTAATGCCGTGTGAGCCATTGTATGGACATCACCCTGATGCACCCGTCAGTCAGACTTGTCCCGTATTTTGCAACGGTCTCTTCAATCTGCGCCACAAGCTCCCTGCGGTGTGCGACGATCCAGACCGTCCTCTTTCCATCAGTGAGGAAACTGCTTACCACCGCCGCCAATACATGGGTCTTGCCGGTACCTGTGGGCATCTGCACCATCACGCTGCGATGCGTTAGCCACTCCTCCGAGAGACGGCGCATGATGTCTTTCTGATAGTCATGCAGACATACGGTTTTTGCCATATCGTTTTCGATTAAAGCTCCGGGAACAAGCGCTCTCGTTCCCGGAGCTCCCCCTGCACTTTTCA
>OIXG01001149.1_pt1 | contig 27300 bp, 34 predicted proteins | sample 1587731 | NCBI WGS metagenome assembly OIXG01 (sample SAMEA3888908, study PRJEB22519) | human gut metagenome | biome: human gut; feature: human-associated habitat; material: faeces | place: Denmark | collected 2010
GTAGGTAGCCGCCTGCTCTTTTTTTGTACCCTCAAGAGGGAGAAAGCGAGGCAAAAATGGCAAAAGAAGAGAAAACTACATGGAAGTCTATGGTAGGCAACAGATACACCATAAGAAAAGACGAAGGAGAATTGCTTCAAATCGAAAAGGATTTGGCAGCATATCTTGGCGTTCCATATGTGAAGTGTAGTTATGACGCAGTAAATAGTCATAACTACAAAGACAAATCGGAAATTGCACACAGAAAGAGAGTTGCAAAAGAAAGCGGCTTATGGAACATGTGCGATTTCATAATCAACTACGAAAAATATGAAACAAAAGAAGATTACGAAGCAGATGATGGTGGTTATGATGGAGAGGTATATGAATTACTGTACCTCAAGGGTAACGGAAACTATATTGTAATTACTGAATGTGCAGAGTAACCGAAACTGATGCTTCCGAATTAAAGAAAGAGAGGACACTATGATTATTGTAAAAGGTGAACATTACGAAACTGATGATAACAGATCGGCATTCAAAAAGGATTTCAATGATATTGATTCCTTATTTAGATATCTTACCGATGATCTTCCTTACGGAAAAGATACATTGCAGTTGCCGTGGCTGGATGCTGACGGATCTATTAAAGTCCCACGCAGCATGAGTGCATGCATCCGATTTAAGGTGGCAGACCGAAGATATCCGGTGGATGAATGTGTCTTTCTGATTGAAGAAAACGGGAAGATATTATTTTCGGATGGCACTTTAACTGGTGGGCAGGCTCATATTGGCAAGAGAGCAAAAGACCTGCTTGATAAGCTGGATGCATTTAAAAAGTCAGAATATGCGTTTGGCGACTAGAACCGAACCGGAGGATGAGTGATGGATACTATGCAATTTGCAAAATATAGCTGCGACATAAGAGAGATCTTATCAAAAGTGGACCAGGAAGGACTTGAAAATCTTGTACGGAATGCAGTCGCTTATGCACAGAGCAACAATAACGGCAAGGCAAACTGGATTGCACAAGAATTATTTGCAGATGTAATTCCTGACGAACTGATTGCAGAGATTTTTAATGAAAAGTAGTTTCTTATGGATTGGAGGTATTACATGTATTGTGTGGTGTTAAGTAAAATTAAAGACATCTATATATTACGGCATATAATTTACGATGTCGATAAGAATGATTCACTAAACATTATAAAAGAAAAATATTATGCTGATTATAATAAAACATCAACAGATGAATTTCATTTATGTCAAACAAAAACAGAAGTATCAGATATTTTATCAGCATTGAAAATCAGCCATTGAAACTAAGGAGAGGTAGAAGTATGAGTGAAGATCAGGTAAAAGAAATCAAACACAAAGAAAGAAATCTACAGCAGGCAATCAGTTGTCTAAAGGATAGACGGAAGTTCGCATCATTGCAATGTATTGATAGTGCAATAGATTTTGTTGCCGACTTATACGATTTATCCATTGATGAAGTGAAGCGAGCAATGGATTAGAAAGGAATGAATAATATGGATATTCAAAGAGAAAACATAGTAGAAGAGTCTGCAATCATACACATTGACTGGATTAGACCCCACACACCTTATACAGACGATAATAAGGAAGTAAAAGTTGATTCTGTAGAATTTGAGATAAAACATAATGGAATCGAAAAATTGGAATGTAATATAGATTGTGAAACAGAATATATTATGTGTTTTGTACATTTTAACCATAGTACAAAAGAACGTGAAGGAATTTATTTTTCAGTTTGGGATTTTAGCGGATTATTAGATAGTCCTATTATAGTTGAATTAAGTGAAAATGAAACAGAGATGCTATACAATTACGCATTAGAAAAAATCAAAGGGAGGAAAGAAAAATGAAATATAAAAGACAGCTAAAGATGTCACTATCTATAACGACGAAAGATGTGAGCGCGTCGGACTACACGAAGTCAAAGGATTGTTTTTGACTTCTCTGCAGGCATGCGATATTTCAACAAAAGAGGCAATCGACTGGCTCGACATTGAAAGTATCCAGATCTCTGACGGCGATGAAGTATACGATGTTCCATCGTGTTTTCTTCGTCGATTCAAGAAGCATAATCTTTACACAGACTGTCTTCATCTATCACTAACGGAAGAGCAGTATCAGACCATTGCACAGTATGTGCGGTTGCATGACAAGGCAGACAATTTGGATGGGGCGTTATCCAATTGCCTCGATTCTGATTCGGGATATGACAATATTTATTCATATCTCAAGAAAGAATTGGCATCTGATCCGCAAAAAATGACAGATGCGTTTAATGTAGGAGATTACACCGGCGAAGAAGAGGCTGCAGCCGTGAATCACATTATCAGCACTTACGGCGGCATGGCGGTATATACGCTCATTTCAAATGCAGGAACACCAGATGAGTGCTCTTCCGATGTAATTCTTATGAGGAGTCAGGCAGACATATTGTCTGAGAACATCAGAGAACGAAACAATGGCGGCACATTTCCATTCGCTGAAGGAGAAATTTCCCTCACAGATAAGGATGGCGATACTGTGGATCTGTTTTACGTTGACGAAATTCGTCTAAAAACGGTTCTTGATGAGTTTTAATGAAGAATATGCCAAGAAGCGAAGCAACCGGCATGACTATTATGCATATAGTCATGCCAAGAAATAACAACCAAAAGGAGGAATAACACATGTTATTAAATTATGATGCATTTAAAACGATTGTTCAGGAGAATTTTTTGTCTTATATGCCGTTCTACTTTAGAGGTATGGAACTTTTGATCTCGCCGGTAGCTAAAAAGAATATGACCTTGGACGGTCTCCGCCTGAAAGGGAACGGCGTAACGGGTACACCCGTCATTTATATTAACGACATGTATGCACTTTACGAGGAAAACGGCGATCTTGAAGAAACCATTAAAATTTCCGCAAACGTGCTGGTGAATGCTTTCAAGAATATTCCCAACATCAATGTGGATAGTCTTTTCCAAAACGCAAGCAAAAAGATCGTTTTTCAGCTTGTTAATACAGAACTTAACAAGTCTCTGTTAGAGCAGGTGCCGCACAGATCATTTCTGGATCTTTCCATTATATATTCGTTAGTAATAACGGTAGATTCCGAAGGTATGCAGAGCACCAAAGTCACAAACGACCTTGCCTACACGCTCGGACTGACTGAGAACCAGCTGTTCAAGTATGCAACAGAGAATACGAAAAGACTCTTCCCGGCAACGGTAAGAAAAATGGATGAGGTCATGCGGGAGATGTGTTTAATGGCTGGCATGCCGCTGGAATTTGCGGAAGGCGCCACCCAACATCCATTTTGGATAATCTCTACTACAACCCGGATTAACGGTGCTGCATCTTTGCTGTATGAAGACGAGCTGCACAAATTGGCAGAAAGTCTTGAAAGCAACCTTTATGTCTTGCCATTTATGGAAAGTGAAGTGTTTGTCATATCTGCCGATTTGAGCGATCCAAAAGATTTAAAGGATCTCACATCTGAAATATTGGAAGACAGTATTCCATTAGATGAGAAACTTTCTGATCAGATTTATTTCTATGATAGAGCGTTAAGAAATCTAACGCTCGTAACAACCACTACAAGTGAAAATCACAATGGTATGTCCTAAAGTTCAATGGAAGAAAGAGGTGGCTTAGTATGTTGTGTCCATATAAAGGTGCAGCGTTATTAACCCTGGAAAGAATAAAAGGAACTGTAACAAGTTATTATGTAAATCAAATATACAAAAATGAACAGTATAATTTGTATTGGTTTATAAACTCCAAGGGATATGCACATGTGTTGAAACCTTGTAAGGTATTACTTAATGGATGATTTCTTCATTATGCTATTGAAGATAATTTACTGACAACAGATAATATGGTACAATCTAAGGGAACTGATGGGAAATATAGTACACTCAAAGAAACTATTGAGGAATTAGAACGGAGGCTACATAATGAAAGATTGTAATAGTTGTAAACATTTTGGGTATGATAATTCAACAGGTACTTCTGAATGTAGTCAGTATGACAATATGACAGAGGATGAAACTGATAAGTATTATACAAACGGAGAAGATAATTGTCCGTTCTACAATGAAAATACAAATTAAGCAATGAATACAACTTAATACATTCACAGAGATGCATATAGAAGATTGCCTGAGATTGATGGTGGTCTTGGCTTGTGTCCTAATTTGAAGGGAGAGTGATTTGAATGTGTCAGCCAAACATATCTTGAAGCACTTATTGCCAAATATGAAGGTTACACCAAACTCAACGAAGAAAAGCCATTGGAAACCAATTCGTATGAAAATGGTGCGAATAATGCTTTGTTGGCTGTCATTGCAGATCCGAAGGAAATGATTTCCAGATCATAAGATATAAAACACCAAAGACTGTTAGCTTTACGATTGAAGAATCGTATTGCAACAGTCTTTTTGTTTTGCAATAAATATATATATACATAAAGAATACGACAACATTTCTTTTATTTATTATATTTAGAAATCCAGAAAACCGCTGAATATAAGGTGTACAAGCATTCTTAACGTTAAGTTATACTTGAAGATACGGTTAAATATACGAAAAGATGCGTGGACAGGCACTATCAGAAACGTTGGGATTAACTGATAGAAACGTTTTAAATTACTTGTATTTATAGAAAACGCTATATCTTGTGCCTTTATGAATGGAGCAAGACAAAATGGGAATGGAATATAACGTTTAAATTTACTTGTATAAGTAATTTTGACCGTTATAGATGGCGAGTAAGTAAATTTGAACGTAGCAAAACAAGTAAAATCAACCGTAGCTATAGCCACAAAAACCAGTAAAATCCATGTACTTGTAAGAAATATGTACTGCAAAGACAAGTAAAAATAACCGTAGCTGCAATAGAAGCATTAGAAATAACCGTTATTTAAAAGAAAAGGCAATTAGATACGGTTGAAAATACTTGCTTTTTGTAAAACTAGGTAAATAGATACGGTTGAAAATACTTATATTGACGGTGCTTTTTGGAACATTTGACGAAAATATAGGATAACGTTTAGAAATACTTGATTTAACGGTTGAAAATACTTAAAATAACCAATGTAAGATATAGTAACAAACTGTGCAATGAAGGATGTGTGGCAGCAATGGAGAAAAAAGATAACGAGCTGCTGATAAGAAAGTCCAATACCCTTATCAGTGGAAAATATAAGACATCAATTCTGGAAAATAAAATCATGGCAATCGCTTTGACACGGATTGAAATCGTAAACGGATGCCCGGTTGCCAAATTATATCCGGGTGAAATAAAAACGTTACTTGGCAAAAAAACCGATACAAATATATATAAGTCACTAAAGCGAACCGCAAAACTGATGACTGGACATCAGATCGTAATAGAAGACAACAAGGGGAACTTTTCCATATTTACCATGGTAAACAATGCGGATTATATAGACAAGCAGTTTATCATAACCTTCAATAAAAACATGACGCCGTATGTGCATCAGCTGAAAACAAATTTCACGACATATGAAGTGGCAACATTGATGAAAATTGAAAAAGCACATTCATATCGCTTATATGAGCTGCTAAAAAAAGAAATATATCGTAGTGATCCTAATATCAATAATGGGATTGTAACAAAGGAATATGGACTCAGCGAGCTGAAATGCACGATAGGATTAGCCAATACGGATGAAGAGGGAGTGCGCCGCGCCATTGCGGACGGGAAGTCCTGGGATGATATTTACGACAATGTGGTCAAGGATAAAAGTTTTGAGGTATGGTATGAGTTCCGCCGGCAGGTGTTAGATGTAGCGAAAAAGGAACTGGCAGAGAAGAGCGACATTATGTTTGAATATGAACCTTTGAAATATGGTAGTGGTGCAAAGGTACGGCGCATTCGGTTTTACATAGCCAAGAACGAGCCTGCAAGGAAACCAGAAATGGACAAGATGGTTGATCTTATTCATGATATAAATGGCGAGCAGATGACAATGGATTTTGAAAACGAGGGCGCCTTTTCCTATGTTGGTCATAATAAGCTGACTAGGGATGACATCATAGAGTTTTTGCGGGTTGCGGAAAATGATGAGAAAAAAGTGGAAGAGGCAATTCAATTTGCAGATAGCCAGGAGTACATAAAAAATTATGCCGGCTGGATTGTTTCCTGCATAAAAGGAAAATATCGGAAACCAGTGGAAGTATTCCAGGGCAGCGCAGAGCATGCAGAAGCAATAAGTGAAATGAAAGACTATGTAGAAGAGCACGAAGATGATATTGCTGTCAGGGTGTGGGAAAAAATCAAAGCGAAACCGGAATATAAAGATTTTGTACTGTACCTGAATATGAAGGGAATAAAGGAGGATACCATAGAAGTTGTTTACAATATAAAGGAAAGGATAGATCTTTTTACGGATTGGAAAACTGGAAAACTCAGACTTCAAAAGTAGAACCCGTGGAGCCTATAGCGTATCAGGACAGAGCGAAACTATGACGCATTGCGAATATATTATGACGCATGAAAAGCGGATTATAATTGACTTTTAGGTATTTATATGGTATAATTCACTTATACCATATAAATACCAATATTAAAAGGAAAGGAACGTGTGATGATTAACTTCCTAGTTATCACACAAGATGAAAATGGAAAAGTTAAAATTATACGTTGTCATAAAAGGGAGTTCTGATGGCACGTTTAAAACAGGGGATATAATATGGCTATCCCAAAATGGAGACCTGAATAATTGCAATGGAGGCGGATGGCTTTCTGAAGAGGAATGGAAACACCCGAAAACATGCGATTTTGAGGTAGAGCCAAGTAAAGAATATTATTTGGAAGTAAGGAACGGATCAGAAAAGGTATCACAGTTTATGATAAAGTAGAGGAATAAAAATAACTTATAGAACTGGAAATTCGACTTTCAAGTCTTTATGAAGTGAGGTAATATAAATGGGAGAACTGGAGACAAAGAAAATTATTGCAGAAGAGATTTTAAATCGTATGAATGATCAAAGCGCAGCAGATGTATTAAGAGATATTTTAAGTAACAATGACAATAAAATTGATTGGGATAAAGCATTTGAATCTATTCAGAAGCATATGCCTGAGTTAAAGATGTTTGACTAGAAACGAGGTGTATTGAATGGAAATATTATTGTCTGATAATGAAATTTTGGATAAGATAAATAATTATCCTAATCATAATTGGATATGGATAGAAATATGGGAAATGTCAGAATATGAAATACAAATTGTAATTACTGTGAACAAAGAAGAACTGTGTCATCTGGCAGATCATATGGTTATACATGCTTGTTCTGCTCAAACAGATGAAGAAAATGATATAATTGAATTGAAAACATATGGGAAACTCATGGCAAGATTGATTCGTAGAAAATTTCCTGATAGTGTAGTTCATAGTAGATTATATTATAGATAAAAGTATGGATATTAGTTGCAACATGGATTTTATAGCTGACTCATTTAATGAGCAGATGGACAGAACCGTGATGGAAGCAAAAGGTGAAGTCATATACGAAAAGGAAATTTTGGACTTAGTAAATTCAGTTAGGATCGGATCAAACAAGAATTGAAGAAATTTGGTATTAAATGACGATCTTTAAGGTGCAACATATGACAAAGCAAGAAAAATTAAATTGGATTACTGAATACATTCATGATAATGGATGGCAAGATGTATATATTGAAGAATTTGTTACTTCTTATATAGATAATTGTAATCCAAAAAATGTAGAAGTTATGTTATGGGGAGCGCAAAAGGTTCCAGAACTAAATAAATATCTTTCGGAACTATATAAAGACGGAGTTTTAGATAGATTTCCTGTTAGTCTTCACAATTGGCATGATAGTGTATCAATGCCAAAATGGGTATATGGATACAAAATAAAGTAACATGAAAGAATTGATTCAATTTTCAAATTGAGGTGATAAAATGAACGCTGTGGAAGTAAATAAATATATCATTGAAGAAATGGCGGCAGAAGAAAACGGAAAGGATATTACTATCCGATTATATCTGTCAAATGATGATAATGTAGAGATATGGTTTGATAAGGAAAATGAATATTACACATGGAGTGCTGCTTCTTTCGGATATGAAGATACATACGCAATTGTCCGTGACATTTTCAAATGGCTCGAAGAGAACTCATTGTCCGTAGTAGGTATTGAGGCAATTTGAACATATATAGCTGTCAATGCTCACCACAAGGGAAATTATAATATGGAGGGAAAACGAATGGAAGAAAAAATAAAAAATCTCATTGAAAAATACGAAAAGTATATAAGCACCGATAACGAAGAGGAATTGGATGAATACAGAAAGGGCGATCGAAATGCATTGACTGCCGTAATTCAGGATTTAAAGGAAATTGTTAAGAGTGAAAACCTGAGTTGTTAGAAAACATGTCGCTTGCTTTTTGATGCATATTAGTGGTATAATACACTGTGTAAACGAAAAATAATAATCAAACGAAAAAGAGTAGGTAGCCACCTGCTCTTTTTTGTACCCCAAAAGGGGAGAAAGCGAGGCTAATTATGAGTTATTACGAAGTAAAGAGTGTAGTGTTCGACAAGAAAAATGGGAAGATCTTTGTTACGGCGGCAGATTCAAGTTGCCGTCCATTGTATTACGTCAGAAGAGAATATGCTTCAGGAATTTCCGACTTCAAAGAAAAATGCAAGCAGTTCTGGGTAAGTGTATTGGACGGAAATATGCAGTTTCTTAAAAGCTGCCACTGGTCTGAGGAAACAGAAAAAGCGTTTGAGGTAATACGGCGGATTGAAAAAGAAATAACTCCAATCGTAGGCGATACGAGCTACCATACATCTTTCTGGAGCGAGTTGAAATCGTATGTTGCTACCACATATTTAGTGCCTCTTGTGACAAAAGAGGATGTTGCGGCAGATGAAGCGTTTGAAAGTGAGTTCGCAGAAAAGTGTCTGAAAAAGTGGCGTGAAATTGAAAAGCAGCGGGCAGACAATGGACAGATCACTATATTATCGGCGCTGAAATCTTCTATTTTCCCGGGGAAAGTTGTTCTTCAGTGTGAGAGAGGGAACCGCCTAATTGTTGCAGAAGAAAAAAAATATCATCCAGGAATTTTGGATAATGCGGAGCGGACAGCTATTATTCTTCCGGAAGGTTCCGGTGAGGATTGGAAGATGATTGCTTGTGGAACGAAAAAGGATTTGCCAACAATACTTTCTAAATATCCACAGCTTACCGACGCTTGCAAACACAGTATTCGATTAAGATACTATGAGTGCTATGAAGGTTATTACGATGTGCAGGCAAGCAGCTTGGAAGAAGCAATGGAAACGCTGAGGGAAGACATGCGTAACGGAAAAGTGGATGGACCGGATGAGTGCTATGCCAGCGGCTGTACAACAGTTGAAATGGAGGATGTTGTAAGGCGTTATGCGGAATACCAGTACAACAACGTACGGTTGAATGAGTATTTGGGGAAAAATGAGACTGCAGTGAAAACTTATTGTGACAGAGTAGTGCAGCGGTTTGTAGACGGCTTAATCACGGTAAATGAAGCTATGAAGTTGCTTAATGATACGGTGAAAAATGTAAGCGCTAATACCACGGAACGTATATAGTGGAAGTTGCAGAGATGGATATGAGTGGGACTACGGTGTTGCACCGTAAGCCCGCTCTATAAAAAAAGCGAGGTAGATTTAAGAATTTAGGGCTTTCATCTCGGTTACTTGTATCCGAGATGAAAGCCTTTTCTTATCTTAATATTTGTACTATATGTATCACACATAAAGACTTATAAATATAGCCTTTATCGTAATCATGCGTTATACTATCTGTATGAAGGATAAATATACTCACGCAAGGACTTGCGTATACAACATCAATTATCATATTATTTGCATAAAGCAAAATAAGGAGGTCCCTAGTATGCCACACAAAATAATTATAGCTGAAAAAAAACAGCAGGAGAAGCATTTTCCCGTCACAGATTTTGGAGGATATATATGATAAAAACGGTTAAAGAATATGTACAAATTTATCCTTTAGAGCAATTTCCACTCTTGCAAGAATTTCATGATAATTTACACTTATATTCCAATGACAAAGATGAATATTGGCAATTGTTTTTAGAAAATAGCTTGGAACATGGGCTTAGAGTGATTTGTCGTATATTAGATAAGCACAATAATGGTAAGCAGCCCTTTGATGCCTATGTTTCGTTGGTTGGTGGTCCTGAACGTGATTTATATTATGTGGGCTTTTCTTGTAAAAATACAGAAGAAGATATTGAAAAAATGTTAGAAGAATATTCGGATAGCATTTTCAGTATTGAAGATTGGAATAAAGAGAGTATGCAAAAATTTTTTATTGAAAAATTATCAAAGGGAGATTTTGAACACGCTTGATTTTCACGGTAATTTAAAAATATGAAATGATAAAACGCAGGGGTAATAAATGAAAGAAAAAGCAAGCGTATCTTTATAGACTTGAAGATACGCTTGCTTTTTGTGATATAATTCGCATGAACGGCTTCTTTTTGACCGCTTTCAATGTGTTTCCATCCCTACAGCAACCCGAATACGCAAATGGTAATTTTCCCCCTTGGATATAATGAATATCCAAGGGGATTTTTAATTGTGATGTATGGAGTGACATATTCCAAAGGAAAATTACAGATACAGGAATAAAGCCCATTAATGTTCATTTACAATAAAATTTAAAAATTAGTTTTTATATAAACCCGAGAAATCGGGTTTTTCTTTTGGCTAATTTTTTCATATTTTAGAAATATATGTAAACAAAATTGCAAGAATTTCAAAAAAATAGTATAATTTACAATGAAATATAAAAATAAGTTTTTTTTACATTTATTTTTGAGGAAAAGTGTATGAAATTTATTACCCCCATTGAAATGCCGAGAGGCGCACACTATGGCAACAATTATTTTATAGTTTATAGTAATAAAATTAAAAGAGTTTGTCACTTTTATTCTAATTTAGAATATTACAATTTTCTTTCCTTAGAAATTAACCCAGAGGTTTCAACGTTTTGTGAACAACCTTTAAAGATAGAAATATTGCAAGAAAATAAATTAAAGCATGCTATTTTCGATATGTGGGTTCAATATAAGGATGGGCACGAAGAATTGCAAGAGGTGAAATATGACTCTGAATTGAAGGGTGAGGATGATAAATGCATTCGCTCACAAGAACAGATCAGAAGACAAGAAGAATGGTGTTTACTTAACAATATCAGTTTTGTAGTTAGAACGGACAAAACCATTCCATTAGGAAAATTTTTTCTCAAAAATGCAAATGTTATGTGTGCACATCTTCGCAGGTATGTTCCAACTGAAGATAGATATTATAATCCGAGAATTATTGGTGCATTAGAAGAAAATAAAATGCTTACAATCGAAACGCTTATAAATTTGGATTTGTTACCAGTTAATAATGAAATAAGTCACCTATGCTATATGTATGAAAAGGGACTAGTATATATGAATATTGAAAGTAGACCACTTGATTATAAAACAGAGGTATCCTTATGGCAAAATTAGACTTACTAGAATTACGACAAAATCGAGAGCGTTGGGAAGAAATAAATGTTGAAGCTTTATCAGAACAAAATCGTGTAAAATATATGAAACGAAAGGAAGCTGTTGATTTATATATTGATGGTGTTGCGCCTAAAAATATAATAGAAAGAACAGGGATTCCGGGAAGTGAAATATTACGGTATGCAAAACGATGCATGGAAATTGGTAAAGACGGGAAATGTAACGGCTATATTGCACTTGTACCAAATAAGCATGTTAAAAACACCACAGATAAGATGCAGCAGCTGCTTCTTGTTCATCCATCACTAAAGTCATTTATTATAGGAAATTATTATGGTGATCGCAAATATACTCTTGAATACAATATGAATATCCGAACATTGCATACTAAATTTCTCGAAGAGTGTATTCGCCTTGGTGTACAAGAATATGATTATCCTTTTACACTAAAAGATAAAGGTTATACAGCATTATATAGGTATGTAAAGCAGTTAGAATCAGCTATGCCAAATCTGACTATATCGCGTGAAAACAAAGATACTCAGCAGAAATTTAAATCTACGGGATATGGCGAAACATCAAATATTATTCCGCTTGCACCGTTTAGTTGTGTTCAGTTAGATGGTCATAAAATTGACATGCTTTATACAGTAGATGTAGAAAATGAGCATGGGGAAATTATAAGTATGCCAGCAACAAGAGCATGGTTGATAGTGGTAATAGATATTTCGACAAGAGCAATTATTGGATATTCGATTTCTCCATATGAAAATTACAATCAGTATGACGTGTTACAAGCAATACATAACTCTATTGTTCCACATAAAAAAATAGATTTTTCTTATGCTGGTTTTAGTTATCCTGAAAATGGAGGTTTCCCATCGCTGACATTTCCAGAAACTCAATGGGCATCTTTTGATATGATAATGCTTGACAACGCCAAAGCACATTTGGCAAAGAATACATTAGATAAATTAGTAAATGGTTTAAAATGTGTTGTTAATTACGGTTCTGTTGCTACTCCTGAAACAAGAGGAATAGTGGAAAGATTTTTTAAAACACTTGAAATAGGTGGTTTTCATCGCCTTCCAGGAACAACTGGAAGCAATATAAAAGATAATAAAAGACGTAACCCTGAGGGGGAAAGTATAAAATATCAAATAAGATATAACGATATATGTGAGTTAGTAGAGTACCTTATCGTGACCTATAATAACAGCGCACATTCCAGTCTTGAAAACCAAACTCCGTTACAAGTAATGGAGCGCCGAATTCGACATGCTGGGATGCAGCCGTATGTTATTTCACCGTCAGAGCGCCCTTATATTGATAAGCTTACATGCTTCACAGAAGAAAAAACGTTGCGAGGAGGATATTCGAGTGGAACCAAACCTTATATATCATATCTTAGCACAAAGTATCATGCTGTGGATATCCAGATTCCTATGAATTTGATAGGACAAAAAGTGTACATCGAAGTAAATCCGTCCAATGTTAGACATGTTGATTTATATGGTAAAGATGGAAAATTTATAGCAAAACTTGTTGCAACCGGAGAGTGGGGAAGAAGAGATCATTCACTGAAAACTCATTTAGCTGCATTGAAAAGAGAAAAAATGAACCTTCAGACAAATACACTTTTTACTCCAAATCTTTCTGAATACGAGGAGGGTTTGCGTGAAAGTGCAAAGAAAAGCAGACGTGATCGTACAAATGCTGCCATTGTAGAGAAGGAAATGGGTAAAAAAGCAGAAACTCCATTAGCTTCAGAACTAGTGAATGATTCATCCCCAAAAGCACTTAATAAAACAAGAACATACACAAAAGAAGAGATAGATCTTATTGATTCCATGTCGATAGAGGAAGCATACAAAAGAGGGCTAATATAATGAATAATTCTAAAGAAATACAGCCAGCAAAACATGTTCAAAGTGACATAACTGAACTTGACCGATATTTAGGTTCCATTCAATATACGATACCTACAAAATCTATACTTGATCTCCAAAATAAGGTAGAAGAATGGATATCAATGAATGATTGTGGAGCAATTATATTTGGCGAATCCCGTACCGGAAAAACAAGAGCTATCCGGTATATTTCGATGCATTTGAAGGAAAAATATAGTTCTCAGCTTCCAGTATATACATTTACAGCGACAGATCATGTTCCCACACAGAAAACATTTTATGCCAGTTTATTGGCAGCCATTGGACATGAGGAGCCACATAAGGGAACCGCCGTGCAAATGCGTCAACGTCTAGTAAACAGAATTATTGTGAATGCCTTAGATACAAAATATCGGAGAGCAATTTTGTTTGTAGATGAAGCATATTTGTTATCTGATAAAGAGTATTTATGGCTCATTGACATCTACAATGAACTTAATTTGCAGGATATCCTTTTTACAGTATTTCTTTTCGGGACAAGTGAATTAAAACAGCAAAAGAAGGGTTACATTGCTGCAGGCAAGAAACAAATCGTTCTTCGTTTTATGGTTAATGAATTTGAATTTAAAGGCATTACCAATCTAAGAGAAGCAGCAATATGCATGGCAAGTGTTGATAAACCATTTCGACCAACAGGCTGGAAAGATGATGTTATTTTATCAAAATTTTTCTTTCCATTAGCATATGAAGATGGTATTAAACTTTCTGCATATGCAGAAGAACTATGGAATGCGTTTGAAATTGTAAAACATGAAAATAATATTCAAACAGATCAAATTTTAATGAAACATTTTATGGATGCAATATTGTATTGCATGAAACGATATGGAGTATTTGGTAATGGGATATACCAACCAACATTAGAGGAATGGAAGCAAAGCATTTTAGATAGCGGTTTTGTAACATCACAGATATGATGTACGATGAAATAAAGTATTCTTTTACATGGAAAAAAGAGTATTGTTTGCCTTTAGAAACTCCGTGGGCTAGAATATCAAAATTTTGTTTTCTAAACGGATTACCATGGTCTTATGTTATGAAAAATACAAGATTACGAAATGAAATATGTGCTGAAACCGAAACATCTATTCTCTATGATTTATCCCCGCATATGATAACAGATAAAGTGCACATGCCTTTTCGTATATGTCCACAATGTATGAAATATGGTTACCAGTCTCATCTACACGAAATAAATGGCATGAATTATTGCTTTTTACATAAGGATGAATTGATCCATGTGCCAGCAGAGTACCTAAAAGCATCACGCGATGGATCATATAAGTTCATGAATGTATGTGTTGAAAATCTTATCCACAATAAAGAATTATTTTCCTTGATACAGAAATTTATGGATAGAATAGTAGCAGAAGAATTTTTGAAAGATCAGTATATTTTCCCATATCATGGAAAATCAGAACGTAAGGTCTGTTATAAAAGTACAGAGCGTCTCTTTCAGAAATTTCATTTGTTGCAAGATGACGTAAATATACATGGCTGCAAATGTATACAGAGTATACCATTTAATGATATAGACAATGAAAACATGACATTGAAACAAGATATTCTTGTAAATTACACTAAATACAGCATACAAAGGAATAACTTTATATTTGAATCCATGACTTTTGAAGAGTCAACACATTATATACAAGATTTACTTATGCAGAAAAGCCATGATCCATATTACATATCTAACGACGTTCTTGGGTGGTGTTTTTCAAAAATAATATGGGACATGATAGAGAAAAATTTTAATGGATATGATGATTGGGAAAAAACGGTCCGGGTTATAAATAGTCATTCTAGAAAAGAAATAATAGCAGATAACATTGAAAAATATGCAATAGTTTTAGCGTTTCAAGCAATTACAGGTGCCACAGCGGCAGATAATGCTGTGTGCTATAATAGCAGCTATTGGCACCGTAATTCTTCCATTTGTTCATTTGGAATAGATGTCTATGAAGAACTTGGATTTTACCACGAACCATACCAGCTATATGGCAGTTGTGAGAAACGAAAGGCAACTCAATATACGGTTTTTCCAATATTGCAAGATTTATTTGATGATTTAACAAATCAAGCTTACCGAATGCTAAAAAAAAGAACAATAAAATTGGATACAGCATACTTAAGCAAACTAAAAGCAAATATATGGGATGTACCCCAATATGCAGTATTGTATTACCAAAACAGAACAGATATATATAGATGTGAGCCAGATTGATGCCTAATCTAATTTGATATAGTGTTATTATAATAATATAAACCAGATACGTTTAATGAATGAAACAAATTTTAAAAGTTTTTGTAAATCACTTCTTTTATTACGGCAAATTTTTAAAAGTTTTTGTAAATCGCAGTAAAAATATTTGATAAAACATATTTTGAAGATGCATTAGAGGATATTTTTCACTGATTTCATAGTGAAAAGAATAGCTAAAGCGCATATTTTTAGAACTTTTTGAAATTTTTTTTACAAGAATATGTAAACACACAACATATTCCTTGAAATGCGGGCGGCGGTGTGCTATAGTAGAGATACAGATATTTATTCGCAAAACACAAGTTTAACGAATAGTTATAACCATAAAACAACCATTAAGCTGTTTTACGCTGTGCCGAATATTTCGCAGCCATAGAGATATACCGCAATGCAAGCCTGTGTGCAATATCATTCGCTGTGTCGTCTCATTTAACAGATTTCTTCGGAATCCAGCAGAATGGTAAACGGACCGTCATTTAACAGAGAGATCTTCATATCCGCACCGAAAATACCGCAGCCGGTATCTGGAATCTGTTCTTTGCACCGTGCGACAATATAATCATACATCCGGCTCGCCATTTCGGGCTTCCCGGCACGGACAAAGGAAGGACGGTTTCCTTTGCGGCAGTCCGCATATAAGGTAAACTGCGAGATCAGCAAAAGACTTCCGCCGACGTCCGCCAACGATAGATTTGTTTTTCCGTCCGCATCCTCAAAAATACGAAGCCCCAACAGCTTTTTGATCATTTTATCGGCGATTGCGGTCGTATCGGTATCGGCAATTCCGATCAGAACCAAAAATCCTTTTTGAATTGCGCCGGTGACATTGCCGTCTACCGTGCAGGATGCCTCGGTTACGCGCTGTATTACAAATTTCATTTTATCAATCTCCTTTTTGAATTATTTGCTTCGTTGATCCTGAATTTCATTTCATGATAGATCATTTCATGACAGATAATTTCATTATAAAATAGTTACGAGGTGATATGCAATCTATGGAATTAAAAAAACTTTTAAGCTATACGCGCCAGGCGGTTGACGATTATAAACTCATCAAGGAGGGCGATCACATTGCAGTCGGCATTTCCGGTGGCAAGGACTCTCTCACTCTCCTCTACGCGCTTGCCGGACTCAGACGCTTTTATCCGAAGAAATTCACACTCACGGCAATCACCGTCGATCTGGGATATGACTCTTTTGATCTTACTCCCATAAAGCAGCTCTGCGAGGAACTTAAGGTACCGTACCACATTGTAAAAACAGAGATTGCACGTATCCTGTTTCACGGCGACAGCGTGTCGGACAAAGCAGTCAAGGGATCTCCGTGTGCGCTGTGCGCCAAAATGCGCAAGGGAGCACTCAATGAGGCGGCTCAGGAATTAGGATGCAATAAGGTTGCCTACGCACATCACATGGATGATGTGATTGAGACGGCGTTTCTTTCCATGATTTTTGAGGGAAGATTCTATGCGTTTCCACCGAGCACACATTTAGACCGCACACAGCTTGTGGTCATACGCCCCTTACTATACGTCTCTGAAGCGGAAGTAAAAGGATTTCGGAATAAGATGAAGCTTCCGGTCGTCGCCAATCCATGTCCTGCAGACGGGCACACACAGCGTGCTTACGTGAAAAATCTGATCCGACAGATCAATCTGGATCATCCCGGAGCCAAAAAACAGCTTTTTCATGCAGTATTACATGGAAATATCCCCGGATGGCAGACAGATGCCGCTGAGGAAAAGGAGAATTCAATTCGTTTATGAAAGAAAAAGCATATTATGAAAATGTGAATGTAAAAAATGAAGTAAAATTGCGCAAGCTTCTGGAACAGCTTCCGGATTTCTGCAAACAGTTTTTCATTGGCATTGAGCCAACCACTTCCTCGCGTACCAGAATCGCGTATGCTTACGATATCGGCTGTTTTTTTGACTATCTCTGCGATGTGAATCCCATTTGCCAGAACTATACCGTAAAGGATATTCCGCTCTCGCTTTTAGACGAGCTCACGCCTATGGATATCGAGGAATATCTCTCCTATCTGAAGTATTACGAAAAAAACGGTGTGGAGCACACGAACGACGAGCGCGGTATCAAGCGAAAGCTGGCCTCTCTCCGCTCCTTTTACCGCTACTATTTCAAAAACGACTTGATAAAAAATGATCCGGCCGTGAAAGTGGACATGCCCAAGATTCACGACAAAAATATTATCCGGCTGGATATCGATGAGGTCGCGAGACTGTTAGACGAAGTCGAATCCGGTGAAAGTCTTACTCCACGCCAGCAAAAATATCACGACCGCACAAAGACAAGAGATCTCGCCCTTATGACGCTGCTCCTCGGAACCGGAATCCGTGTCTCGGAATGTGTCGGACTCGATCTGGAAGACGTGGATATGCGCAATAACGGCATCAAGATTCACCGAAAAGGCGGCGCAGAGGTTGTTGTATACTTTGGGGAAGAAGTACGCGAAGCACTTCTCGCTTATATGGTTGAGCGCCAGAAAATAACCGCCGAAGACGGCAGTATCAACGCCCTCTTTCTCTCCTTGCAGAACCGGAGAATCAGCGTGCGTTCGGTCGAAAATCTGGTCAAAAAATATGCAAAACTGGTGACCAGCTTAAAGCATATTACACCGCACAAACTGCGCAGTACCTACGGCACCTCCCTCTATCGCGAGACGGGGGATATCTATCTGGTCGCGGATGTACTCGGCCATAAGGACGTCAACACGACGCGGAAGCATTACGCTGCCATCGACGATGATCGACGACGCAACGCAGCCAAATATGTAAAGCTCCGTGATATCTAGTGTTCCCCGGAGATGCATCCATCGCCTTAAGTCCTATCAGATCCGTGGCTCTGGCAAGACTCTGACAAACAAAAAGCTGTTTATAAAAAAGCAACTCACAAAGAAGCTCCAGTCATCCGACCGGAGCTTCTGCTGGCTTAAGAACTTCATCTAACTTTTCCTGGATACGTACCTTCACCAGATCCGCAATCTCATGCGTTTTGAGACCGCCATATTCATCGTATAAAATAGGTTTCAGATAATGTACCTGCGTGGTGACCGGTCCCAAACAAAAGCTGTTAAAAACTTTATAAGAATCAATCAGAGCCACCGGTACGATCGGTGCCTTTGTCTTTAACGCAATCTTAAAACTGCCGGCTTTAAAATCACACACATGGTTCTTATTGTTAAATTCGTATCCGCCCTCCGGAAACAGAATATAACGCTTTCCCTGCTTTACTTCCTCAGATACCTCATTGATGATCGTCAATGCCTGTCTGACATCCTTCTTATCCAGCCGCTTTCCCTGAAGCAGATCCACAAATTCACGAACCAGTATGGTATTGGACTTCGCCTTATCCATCACAAGCGAACATGGCTCCCTGTGGGTGTAGATAATGCCGAGTGCGTCGTACTTTCCCTGATGATTCGGATACATCATGTAGCCGCCTTCTGTCGGAAGCAGCTCTGTGCCGTAAGATTTTGTGTGGATGCCGCCGGTTACCTTCATCAGGCGAATCACATGGCGCGCCAGCGCGTAGCGCTCCTCTACACTATACTTTTCAGGATGATCCGCCTCCCTGCGCATCTTCGGTATCATATAAGGCGCTCTGAAAAGATTCATTAAAATCACATAGATAAACTTTATCATACGAGATAACTCATCCTCCGTAATTCATATTCTCTGTGCTGCCTTCCCGCACAATATGAGTTCGTCAGAATTCATTATACCGTACTTACCCAAAAAACACAACCGACCGGAGACGCTGCACAAAAAATACCATCTTACTTGAGATGTTCTGCCGAATAATACGGGATGGTCAGATACTGTCCAGAATGAATGTCCCCCGGCAGGATGTGATTGATCGCACAGATCTCCTCCATATATTTGTCCATGCTGTCGTAATCGTCTGTGATATATTCATCTGCGATATTCCAGAGGGTATCTCCCTTCTGGATCTGGATGCTTGTGTAATATTTATAAGAAGGTTCTGCAGGAGCCGCCTGTGTGCGGATCGTTCCCAGCAGGACAGAACCGATCACAATGACGGTTAAAACCATCAATCCCAACATGAATGTGCGTCTCTGCGCCTTTACCGCTGCTCTTCTGCTTCTCATAAGAATACCTCCTGTCATGTTAATCGAACGTTCATTCCGAACGTTTGTTGCGAACATTTGTTTATGTTCCTATCATAATACCAGAACATCCGTTTGTCAACAAGAAAATCGAACAAATTTTCGGAATATATGTTTGCATTTTTACACATGCTGTGTTAAACTAAATTATACATAATAGCATTGGTAATGATTGACAGGAGGTATATGCATGGCATACGGCAAGATCAGCACGAAGCAGAGAGAGATTCTCGAATACATTAAACAGGAGATATTGAATAAGGGATATCCGCCCGCTGTGCGTGAGATCTGCGAGGCAGTTGACTTGAAGTCTACCTCCTCCGTCCACTCCCATCTGGAGACACTTGAGAAGAACGGATACATCCGCCGCGACCCGACGAAGCCGCGTGCGATCGAGATCATTGATGATAACTTTAACCTCACCAGACGCGAGGTTGTCAATGTCCCGATTCTCGGGAATGTGGCTGCCGGTCAGCCGTTACTCGCAGTCGAGAACATTGAGACCTACTTCCCGATTCCGACCGAATTTCTCCCGAACGCGGAGACGTTCATGTTGAGGGTAAAGGGCGAAAGCATGATCAACGTCGGCATCTTCGACGGAGACAATGTGCTGGTTGAGAAGCAGTCGACCGCGCGCAACGGCGAGATGGTCGTCGCGCTGGTGGAGGATTCCGCTACAGTTAAGACCTTTTATAAGGAGGACGGTTATATCCGCCTTCAGCCGGAGAATGACACGATGGATCCGATCATTGTTCCAGATTGCCAGATTCTCGGAAAGGTCATTGGTATTTTCCGTTTTCTTTCCTGATGAAGTTCGGTATTCCTGGAATAAAATGCAGATTCCTATTATAATGTACAAGAAAGAATCCTGCTTTTCAGGATTCTCCGCCTGCGGCGGGTTGCTCTAGCGACATCGCGCGAGTGCACATCCCTGCGGAGCTTTTCTATGTAACAGGAACGAAGTTTCCTATTATATAGAAAAAAGTATGCCCCCTTTCCTGTCAGCCAGAAGGGAGGCATACTCTTTTTACGACACTCTTAAGTTCAAAACACGCATCTATGACCTTTCCGTCTCTCCGGAATCTTACGGATCCGCCGCATCTATGACCTTTCCATTTCTCCGGAATCTTACAGATCAGCCACATCTACGATCTTTCCGTCTCTCCAGATACGCTCCAGATCATAGAATAAACGATCTTCCTTGGAAAAAATATGGACAATGATGTCACCGTAATCCATGAGAATCCAGGTAGAACTAGAATTTCCCTCGATCTGTTTGGTCTTAAGTCCCGCTTTGTATAATGCCTCTTCGCAGGCATCACGCATTGCCTGAATCTGATTCTGATTCGTTCCGTCCGCAATCACAAAATAATCTGCAACCGGTGAAATCTCACGGATATCAATGATCTTAACATCCTCCGCCTTGCGGTCTTCCAAAGCCGCTACTGCTATTTTACAATATTCCTGTGATGTCATTGCATGTTTCCTTTCTATCTGTTCTTTGTTCGTTTTAACAGGTAATCCGTCAAACCGGATCTGTCTGTTCCTTCTGGTACTGCCGGTAGAATTCATAGGCAAGCTGTGTGGAGGGATCTAACGGTCCGCCGACCCTGGAGCGGTATTTCAATGTGTCGCAGAGAATCTCCGCCATACAGGCATCCAGATCTTCAAATGCCAGTTTCCGCACCCTCGGCAGATCTGCGGCCTTGTTCCTTCCCGGCTCGATATAATCCGCAATATAGATGATCTTATCGAGCGTACTCATATCCGGCGCGCCGGTTGTGTGCACCTTGATGGCGTGCAGGATCTCAGGATCTTTTACTTCATAGACCGTCTCTGCCAGATAAGCTCCCAGCTTGGCATGCAGCAGAAACGGGCTCTCATATTCTACGGCATTGATGGGAATGTCATGTTCCTCACAGATCTGAAGCTTCTCATCGTCCGGAATACATTTGGCACAATCGTGGAGCAGACCTGCGAGCATCGCCTGCTCGATCGATGTCTCATAAGCCATCGCCATACATCCGGCGGTATACATGACACCTTTCGTGTGCTCATACCGTCCCTTATCCAACTCTTTTTTTAATCGTTTACGAATCTCATGCTGTTCCATTTTTATTCTCCCAAATTCGATACGCCGTACAGATGATAGCGTTTGATCAGCTCCCACACCTCGCCCGGGAGCATGGCGGGACATTCACCTGTCATGCGGATCTGTGCGCGGATTGCCGTCGAGGAGACATCGGTCCGTCCGCCCGCAAGCGGATAGATCTCAGCCGGAAACAACGCCTTGATGCGCCGTATTTTTCCCTCAATCTGCGGCAGTTCTAAGGTATCCCTGACCGCTGCAAGCACGGTGGCATTCTGACAGATGATCTCCGGATGCCTCCACTTGTCAAAGTAGTCCAGGGAATCGGCTCCCATGATAAAGAAGAATTGATCCTCCGGGAACTGTTCCTTTAGATGCTGCAGCGTCTTATACGTATAACTTGTCCCGGAAGACTCTATTTCTATACGTGAAAGCTTAAATGACGCATCATTTTTGATGGCCGCCTGCGTCATTTCCGCGCGCACCTGCGCGGGTGTCATCTCCGCCTCCTCCTTATTCGGAGAGTGCCCTGCCGGTATGAACCACACCTCGTCCAACGCGAACTCCCGGTAGGCGCTCCTTGCAATATTCAGATGTCCCTGATGAATCGGATCAAACGAGCCGCCTAAAATTCCGATCTTTCTCATGCCGGAAGTTCAAACTTGCTGTTTTTCTTCGCCTGGCGGAATAAGATGATCTTCTTGCCGATGACTTTTACAACAGCAGAATGTGTGCGCTCTGCGATGACCTGTGCAATCTCCCGCGGATCATCCGCACAATTCTTTAATACGGAAATCTTAATCAGTTCCCGTTTTTCTAATGCTTCATCCAGCGCCTGGATAATCTCCGGTGTCAAGCTTGCCTTGCCGATCTGAAAGATTGGATCTAAGGTGCTTGCACATCCGCCGAGATAGGCGCGCTGCTTACTTGTCAATTCCATATCCTGCTTCCTCCTCTTTACTTATAATAATCAAATTCAAAACCGTACATGCGCACGGTATCGCCGTCCTCAATTCCCTGTGCCTCCAGGTCTTTTAAAATGCCCTGCTCCTTCATGAACTTCTGGAAGAAAAGGAATCCCTTCTCGGAATCCATATTCGTATAGCCAAGCATCTTCTCGATCTTCGGTCCTTCCACAACGAATGCACCGTCGTCAGCCACCGTAATCGTGTATGGCTCATCCTTAAAGAAACGGAGTGCCGGATCGAATTCAGGCTCATAGACAACCGGCTCCTTGCTGCACTGGTCGAGAAGCTCGCTCACGCAGTACAACAGTTCCTTTAATCCCTTGCCGCTTACGGCAGAAATCGGGAACACACGGATTCCGTCTTTTTCAAAGGTGTCTTTTAACTTCTGGATAATCTCATTCTCGTCCCCGTAGACCGCATCCATTTTATTTGCCGCGATGACCTGCGGCTTTTTTAACAGTGCCGGATCGTAAGCTTCCAGCTCCTTGTTGATCGCGATAATATCTGCCACAGGATCACGTCCCTCGGTGCCGGCAGCGTCCACCATGTGGATCATTACCTTCGTGCGCTCGATATGGCGCAGAAATTCAAGTCCAAGTCCAACACCCTCGGAAGCGCCCTCAATCAGTCCAGGAATGTCGGCAATGACGAAACCCTTCGCGCCGTCTAAATCCACCACGCCAAGATTGGGCTGCAGCGTTGTAAAATGATAGTTGGCAATTTTCGGCTGTGCGTTGGTCACGCGCGATAACAGCGTGGATTTCCCGACATTCGGGAAGCCGACCAGACCGACGTCCGCGATTACTTTTAATTCCAGCTTGACTTCAATCTCGATTGAATCTCCGCCCGGCTGCGCATATTTTGGTGCCTGCATCGTCGATGTCGCGTAATGCTGGTTGCCAAGTCCGCCTCTGCCGCCCCGCAGAATGACCTGTCTGCGGTTCTCTCCGGACATATCGGCGATGACCTTGCCGGACTCTGCATCCTTGATCACGGTTCCCTCCGGCACCTTTAAGATGAGATCCTCACCGTTTTTGCCGTGGCAGTTGCGCTTGCCGCCCTCTTCTCCGGGCTGTGCCGCAAACTTTCTGCGATGACGGTAATCCGTCAGAGTGTTTAAACCTTCATCCACCACAAAGATCACGTCGCCGCCCTTGCCGCCGTCGCCGCCGTCAGGACCGCCATCCGGCACATATTTTTCACGGCGGAAGCTCACATGCCCGTCGCCGCCTTTCCCTGATTTTATGATAATTGTTGCTCTGTCTGCAAACATTATATTCTACCTCAATTCAACTTCAGGCAGCAGATGCTGCCACCTACCGAACGGTTACAAATCCAGATACAAGAAGACCCGGCTATAGACGCCTGCCATCAGGTAAGCGCTGCATAGTCGGGTCTACACTCTGCATCTTATTACTCAGCTACTGGATAAACAGAAGCCTGCTTCTTGTCTTTTCCTTTTCTCTCGAATCTTAAGATACCATCTGTCAGTGCGAATAATGTATCATCACCGCCGATGCCTACATTAACGCCTGGATGAATCTTTGTTCCGCGCTGTCTGTATAAAATGTTGCCAGCCTTCACGAACTGTCCGTCTGCTCTCTTAGCGCCTAATCTCTTAGACTCAGAGTCACGGCCGTTCTTTGTAGAACCAACTCCCTTTTTATGAGCGAAAAACTGAAGGTTCATATTCATCATGTTCTACACCTCCCTAAAATTCAGAATGATATAATCATTCCCATAAGTATTCTGTATTCCCTGCAGGCCAAGTACCAGCGACTGCATCAGCAATCCGGCATCGTGACCGGCCGGTGAAGTAAATCGCAGGCGAATCTCGCCATCGTCTTCGTCGGCATCCGTCTCGCATGGTTCGTCGGTAAACAGCCCGATGGAATTGATCGTATTGATAACCAGTGCAGAAATTCCCGCACATACAATATCCTCGCCTTCATCGGCATACCCGGCATGTCCCAGGCAGTCGAAGCCCAAATACTCACCGTCATGATTGCGGAAAATCGTTATCTTTGTCATAACAACCTTCCAGGATTAAGCGTTGATCTTCTCGATCTTAACCTGTGTAAACGCCTGTCTGTGACCGTTCTTCTTGTGATAGCCGGTCTTTCTCTTGTACTTGTAAACAATAACTTTCTTGGATCTTCCCTCTTTTACAACGGAAGCCTCTACAGATGCGTTTGCTACATCAGAACCAACCTTAATTCCGTTGTCTGATACAGCTAAAACCTGATCAAAAGTTACTTTCTCACCAGCTTCTTTACCAAGCTTTTCAATGGTAATGATATCGCCTTCGGATACTTTGTACTGTTTACCACCTGTTGCTATAATTGCGTACATATGGCACCTCCTATTATCATTACTCGCCAGTTGTGGTGTCGCCCGGGCAATCCGGACGGACTTTGAGACCTCACTGTGCGGCATACTCGATTATAATAGCATAGCAGTCTGGTTTCGTCAACAGATTTTTTGTTTTTTTTGCCAAATTTCTTGACTTTTTCCTATGGATCGTGCTATACTCTCTTCGCTAAAACTTGGTGTGGACTTTTCAAGTCTGACTTTTTTTCGCCACACAATGATTCTTTTGAGTCATTGTGTGGCGTTTTCTGTTTTATCCTGGATACAATAAACCCAGACTATTATATAGGAGGAAATACCACATGAACGAAACATTTATGAAAGAAAAACCGATACTGCCGCTGCTTACCTCCATGGCGCTTCCGATGGTCATATCCATGATGGTAAACGCACTTTATAATATTGTAGACAGTCTGTTCGTCGCCAGAATCAATGAGAATGCCATGACAGCGCTGTCCCTCGTCTTCCCGATTCAGAATTTTGTCAACGCGCTTGCCATCGGATTCGGCGTTGGTATCAATGCACTGATTGCCTATTTTCTCGGAGCAGGCGACAAAAAAGGTGCCGACCGCGCCGCCACACAGGGACTTGTTCTGGCACTCATCCACGGCGTTGTCGTCACTGTGTTAAGCATCTCCATCATGCCGGCTTTCCTGGACATGTTCACCAACGATGTGCAGGTATATCAGATGGGAATGGAGTACGCGGTGATCGTATTTGCGTTTTCGACAATCACCATGGCGAATCTTTCCTTTGAGAAAATCTTCCAGTCCGTGGGACGCATGAAAGTATCCATGATCGGACTGCTGTGCGGAAGTATTACCAATATTATCTTAGACCCGCTCCTGATTTTCGGCATCGGAATTTTCCCGAGGCTTGGTATCGCCGGCGCAGCGATTGCCACAGCGATCGGTCAGCTGTGTACTCTCCTTCTTTACCTGACGGTGTACAACAAGCGCCCGATCCCGGTCAAAATCCGCAAAGAATACCTTGCTTTTCATAAGGAAACCGACCATCGTCTCTACTCGATCGGAGTTCCTGCCATCTTAAATCTTGCCCTGCCATCGCTGTTAGTATCCGTCTTAAACGGTATTCTGGCAGCTTACTCCCAGATCTATGTAGTCATTCTGGGAATCTATTACAAATTACAGACCTTCCTCTATCTTCCGGCAAACGGCATTGTCCAGGGCATGCGTCCGCTGATCGGCTATAATTGCGGTGCCGGCGAGCAGAAGCGCGTGAAAAAGATCTATGAGATTACGCTTGCGATGAGTGCTGTCATTATGGCGCTCGGCACAATTTTATGCCTGGTGGCATCGCGCGGTCTGATGGAACTGTTCACCGAAAATGCCGAGACGATCGCAGCCGGAGGAACCGCACTGCGCATCATTAGCGCAGGCTTTATCATCTCCTCCGTGTCCGTCACAGCCTCCGGCGCCTTGGAGGGACTTGGAAAAGGAACGCATTCCCTTGTCATATCGCTGTTCCGCTATGTAATTCTCATGATCCCGGCAGCCTTTGTATTGTGCTGTATCTTTGGACCAACCGGAGTATGGCATGCTTTCTGTATCACCGAAGCAGTCACCTCGGTCATCGCCGCTTATGTCTACCATAAGGCGGCCGGAAGCAGAAAATAACATCTGTCAAAAAAGAGGCTGGTGCTTTAAGCAGACATTTCATTTTGAAGTGATAAGTAATATGCCAGAAAACACAGCATGTAGATTTCAGCTGGAACTGCATAGGATACAATTATTTGAAAAAAATGAGAGCATTTCTTCCTGCCGGAGGTTTGCATCTGATTCCGTGTCTCTTCCACGTTTGGACTCTCCCGGTGTGTGTCCGACAAGCCACAGACAATGAGCGGACTTTTTAGTGCCCCTAGTGCCACCACTTCACAGACAATATAAAACCGCGCGAACCGAAACTCGTTGGCATCTGCT
>OIXG01001151.1_pt1 | contig 27240 bp, 26 predicted proteins | sample 1587731 | NCBI WGS metagenome assembly OIXG01 (sample SAMEA3888908, study PRJEB22519) | human gut metagenome | biome: human gut; feature: human-associated habitat; material: faeces | place: Denmark | collected 2010
GGTGGCGAAGGCCATCTCCATATCCAGCTGATAGAACTCGCCGGGGGAGCGGTCGCCGCGGGCGTCCTCATCCCGGAAGCAGGGGGCGATCTGGAAATAGCGGTCAAAGCCGGAGGTCATCAGCAGCTGCTTGAACTGCTGGGGCGCCTGGGGCAGGGCATAGAACTTGCCGGGATGCTTGCGGGCGGGCACCAGATAGTCCCGGGCGCCCTCGGGGGAGGAGGCCGTCAGGATGGGGGTGGTGATCTCCAGGAAGCCGTGGTCGGTCATGGCGGCGCGCAGCGCGGCCACCACCTGGCAGCGCAGGATGATGTTCTGCTTCACTGCGGGATTGCGCAGGTCCAGATAGCGGTACTTCAGGCGCTGCAGCTCGTCGGCCTCGCGGCTGCGGTTGATCTCAAAGGGCAGGGAGTTGTAGCGGCAGCGGCCCAGCACCTCGATCTTGCTGGGCACCACCTCGATGTCGCCGGTGTCCTGCTTGGGGTTCTTGCTGGCGCGCTCCCGCACCACGCCCTCCACGCTGATGGTGGACTCCTTGTTCAGGTCGCGGATCACGGCCATCATGTCCTCGGTCTCCACCACGATCTGGGTGGTGCCGTAGAAGTCGCGCAGCACCACGAAGGCGAAGTTCTGACCCACGGCGCGGACGTTCTCCATCCAGCCCACCAGCTTCACGGACTGGCCCACGTGCTCCAGCCGCAGCTCGTTGCAGGTATGTGTACGCATCTGCATCATTGTTTTGTCCTCCTGATATGATAATGAATCGTATAGTTGATATAAAATATTACTGACTGTTGTTACTTTTCCAGAATGACAGCGCCCTCGTTCCGCCTGGCCAGGCCGCTCTGAATCAGCGCCAACGTCTCTGCAAAGGGCAGGGTGGTCTGTTCGCCGGAGGTCATGTCCTTGCAGGCCACCACGTTTCCGGCGATCTCGTCGTCGCCCAGGAACACCACATAGGGCACGCCCAGCTTGTCGGCGTAGTTCATCTTGGCCTTGAACTTCTTCTGCTCGGTGTACAGCTGGGTACGGACGCCGGCGGCCCGCAGCCGGGTGGCCAGCGTCACGGCGGGGGCCAGATCGGCGGTCATGGGCAGGATCAGCACGTCGGCGGGCGCCGTGGGCAGGTCGGGGTTCAGCATGCCCTGCTCGCCCAGCACATAGAAAAGACGGGTCAGGCCGATGGAGATGCCCACGCCGGGCAGCTGCTTGTCGGTGTAGTACTCCGCCAGATTGTCGTACCGCCCGCCGGAGCAGACGGAGCCGATCTCCGGGTGATCCAGCAGCGTCGTCTCGTACACCGTGCCGGTGTAGTAGTCCAGTCCCCGGGCGATGGTCAGATCCACGGCGAAGTTCTCCGCCGGAATGCCGAAGGCGGACAGGTATTTCACCACGGTGTTCAGCTGGTCAAGACCCTCGTCGAACACCTCGTTGCGTCCCCGGTAGGATTCCAGCGCGGCCAGCACCTGCTCGTTGCCGCCGGTGATGGCGATGAACTTCAGGATCTCGTCGGCGCTCTCGGCGGACACGCCGCACTCGTCCACCAGCAGCGTCCGCACCTTCTCGGCGCCGATCTTGTCCAGCTTGTCCACGGTGCGCATGATGTCGCCGGACTGCTCCGTCAGACCCAGCATGGCGTAAAAGCCGTTGAGGATCTTCCGGTTGTTGACGCGGATCTGGAACCGCTTCAGACCCAGCGAGGTGAAGGTCTGGTAGATGATGGCGGGGATCTCTGCCTCGTTGGTGATATCCAGCTTGCCGTCGCCGATGATGTCGATATCCGCCTGATAGAATTCCCGGAAGCGGCCGCGCTGGGCGCGCTCGCCGCGATAGACCTTGCCGATCTGGTAGCGGCGGAAGGGGAAGGACAGGTCGTTGTAGTGCAGTGCCACATACTTGGCCAGCGGCACCGTCAGGTCAAAGCGCAGGGCCAGGTCGGCGTCGCCCTTCTGGAAACGGTAGATCTGCTTCTCCGTCTCGCCGCCGCCCTTGGCCAGCAGCACCTCGCTGGCCTCGATCACCGGTGTGTCCAGCGGCGTGAAGCCGTACAGACTGTAGGTCCGGCGGAGGATGTCCATTATCCGCTCCATCTGCTGCTGCGGTTGGGGCAGCAGCTCCATAAAGCCCGACAGGGTGCGGGGTGTCATTTTAGCCATTTTCTGTCTCTCCTTTGTCCTCGTTATGTTCCGTTTCACCGGCATGGCCGTCCTCGATGGCGGCTGCGCCGTCCTCCAGCGTGTGGGACGCGGCCTCCCGGGCGGCCTCGGCCTCCGCCTCGTGCTTCAGCTCCCACGCCACCTGGCGGTAGATATCGTCCAGCTCCACGCCCTTCTTTTTCCCGGCCCGGCCCACAAGGACGCCGCCGATGACCGCCAGCGCGATCCAGACATACCAGATCCTGGGGAGGATCAGCGCCAGCACGCAGAAGGGCAGGATGCCCAGCCACGCGCCCATCTCGGCGTAGTGCTCCCGCACGGCGTGGTAGACACCCTTCTTCTTCCGGATGGCGGCGGTCTGTTTCAGCTGTGCCCAGCACATGGCCAGCCGCAGCAGCGCCAGTGCCGTCAGGGGGATGAAGATGTCGTAGGTGTGGGTGTTGATGAAGTCGATCACTTTCTGCATAGGTTCTCCTTTTCGGCGCCACGGAGCGGGAAGCGATGAAAAAACGCTCCCGTCCCCTGCGTTGGGACGAGAGCGTTGAAACACTTCGTGGTGCCACCCAATTTCAGCCGCCATGCGGCCCTTTCTGCTCCTGTTACGGGGAGCGCGCCGTGGATGTTTCCATCCCCGCTCGTCTGCTGTCTTGGCCCGTTCTGCCGCGGTGCGCTTTCAGCCGGCGGCGCACCTCTCTGCTGGCGGCGTTGTGCGGGTTACTCCTGCAGATTCAACGCGGTCATCCTTTATTCTATGCGATTTTCCGCCTGTTGTCAAGGCGCTTTACGCGGTGAAGGGCTTGCTCTTGGGGTTCACGATGTCGCGCCAGTCCAGATAGCCCTGGTCCAGGCCCAGCACCAGCATCTCAGCGGTGGCCAGATTGCTGGCAAAGGGGATGTTGTTCTGGTCGCACAGCCGGGAGATGTAGGTCACATCCTCATCGGCGGTCTTCTGGTTGGGGTCGCCGAAGCACAGCACCATGTCGATCTCGTTGTAGGCGATGCGGGCCGCGATCTGCTGTCCGCCGCCGTGGGCAAAGGAGAGGAACCGGTGGATGGTCAGACCGGTGGCCTCGGCGATCTGCTGGCCGGTACGGGCCGTGGCGCACAGGGTGTGCTTGGCCAGAATGCCGCAGTAGGCGGTGCAGAACTGCACCATCAGCTCTTTCTTGTTGTCGTGCGCCATCAAAGCAATATTCATAAGGGGCGCTCCTTTCTCCGTTATATCTTCATCAGGGGCACTTTGCGCCCCATGATGCGTTTGGCGATGTTTTCGTAGGCCCGGGCGGCGTAGTAGTTGCGGTCCCGCAGCACCAGCCCCCGGTTCAGGCAGTAGGGGACGTCCTCGTCCTCCGGGATGACGCCCAGCAGGGGCAGCCCGGCGGTGTCGATGGCATCGTCGATGGTGGTATGCAGCGCCCGCAGGGTCTTGCGGGAGACGCGGCCCACCACCAGATGCACGGCGTTGGCAGGGAAGGAGGACAGCTCCATGGCGGTGCGCTGTGCGTCCCGCATGGCGGAGATGTCGGTGGTGGTGACGACGATGACCTGATCGGCCATGCAGGCGGCCATCTTGAAGCCCTGCCCAAGTCCGGCGGGGGCGTCCATCAGACACCAGTCGTATGTTTCCCGTATCTCGCGGGCCAGCGCCGCCAGCTGCCGCACCGTCAGCGCCAGCGGCTTGTCGGCCATGGGTGCGGTCAGCAGGTCCAGTGAGGGGTACTGCTCATGGGTCACCACGGCCTGCTCCAGCGTGCAGCGCGCCGCCAGCACGTCGGAGAAATCCATCAGCGCCCGGTCGCTGAGTCCCAGCGCCAGATCCAGATTCCGCAGAGTGATGTCGCAGTCCATGCACAGGACGTGCTGGCCCAGGGAGGCCAGCGCCAGACCGGTGTTGGCGGTGAACGATGTCTTGCCGGTGCCGCCCTTGCCGGAGACGACGGCGATGATCTTTCCCATGTGACCCTCCTTTCCGGGTGATGCCGCTATTTCAGCGGCGCTTTTTTCATGCGTGCGAAGCTGCGGGGATAGATGGCGGGAGTGTCCTTGACCTTTTCGATGACCACCAGCCGGTGACATACCTGGGTCTCCGGCACGGTGTAGTCCCGGATGTCGGCGATGCGGCCGCCCAGCTGTCCGATGGCGCCCCGCGCGCCGTCGATCTCCTGGTCGGAGGACACGGACTTCATGGCCAGGAACTGTCCGCCCACCTTTACCAGCGGCAGCGTCAGCTCGCACAGCAGGTTCAGGTTGGCCACGGCCCGGGAGGCCGCGATGTCGTACTGCTGGCGGTGTCCGGCGGCGAACTCCTCCGCCCGGGCGTGGACACAGTCCACCCGCTGCAGCGACAGGGCGGTGCACACCTCCCGCAGGAAGTCCACCCGCTTGCCCAGACTGTCCAGCAGCGTCAGGTCGAAGTCCGGCTCCAGAATGCGCAGCACCATGCCGGGGAATCCGGCGCCGGTGCCCACGTCGATGACCCGCTTGCCCCGCAGGTCCGCCATGCTCAGCAGGGCGGCGCAGTCCAGCAGGTGCAGCGTGGCCACCTCCTGCGGCTCCGTGATGGCCGTCAGGTTCATGACCCTGTTTTTCTCCAGCAGCAGCGCGGCGTAGGCCTCCAGCTGCGGCACGGCGTCTGCGGACAGACCCAGCTGTGCCAGCCCGCGTGTCAGCGTGTCTCTCATTTCTGCTGCTCTTTCAGCAGGTCGCGGATCTCGGTGAGCAGCTCCTCGCTGGTGGGCTTGGGATCCTCCTCGGGGGCGGGCTCTTCCTCCTCCTTCTTCTTCAGGGAGGCCAGCTTATTCATGGCCTTGACCAGCAGGAACATGGCAAAGGCCACGATGATGAAGTCCAGGATCACGGCCAGCAGATTGCCGATGCCCAGCGTGACGGGATCGGCCCCCGCCTCCACGGCGGCACTATTGAGCAGGATGTTCCACTGAGTCAGGTCGATGCCGCCGGTGATCAGCCCGATCAGGGGCATGATGATGTCGTTGACGATGGAGGTGGTGATTTTGCCGAAGGCGGCGCCGATGACGACGCCGATGGCCATGTCCATCACGTTGCCGCGCATGGCGAAGGTCTTGAATTCGTTGAAAAACTTCTTCATGGATCAAATTCTCCTATACGAATCGTATAAACGGGAGCGAATAATACAAATCGCTATTGATTTTCCGCTCAGTGCAGGGGTACCAGCCGCTCCTTGCCGCCCATGTAGGACCGCAGGGCCTCCGGTACCAGCACGGAGCCGTCCGCCTGCAGATTGTTCTCCAGGAAGGCGATGAGCATCCGGGGCGGCGCCACCACGGTGTTGTTCAGCGTGTGGCACAGCTGCATTTTGCCGTCGGCGTCCTTGTAGCGGATCTTCAGCCGCCGGGCCTGGGCGTCGCCCAGATTGGAGCAGGAGCAGACCTCGAAATACTTCTGCTGCCGGGGAGACCACGCCTCGATGTCGCAGGACTTGCACTTCAGGTCGGCCAGATCGCCGGAGCAGCACTCCAGCTGCCGCACGGGGATGTCCAGTGAGCGGAACAGCTCCACGCTGTACTGCCACATCTGCTCATACCATTTTTTGGAATCCTCCGGCTTGCAGACCACGATCATCTCCTGCTTCTCGAATTGGTGGATGCGGTAGACGCCGCGCTCCTCGATGCCGTGGGCGCCCTTCTCTTTGCGGAAGCAGGGGGAGTAGGACGTCAGGGTCTGGGGCAGCTTGTCCTCCGGGATGATCTGGTCAATGAACTTGCCGATCATGGAGTGCTCGCTGGTGCCGATGAGGTAGAGGTCCTCGCCCTCGATCTTGTACATCATGGCGTCCATGTCCGTCTGGCTCATGACGCCCTCCACCACGTTGCCGTGGATCATAAACGGCGGGATGCAGTAGGTAAAGCCCTTGTTGATCATGAAATCCCGGGCGTAGGCCAGCACCGCCTCGTGGAGCCGGGCAATGTCGCCCAGCAGGTAGTAGAATCCGCTGCCGGACACGCGGCCCGCGGCGTCCATGTCGATGCCGTCGAAGCGCTCCATGATGTCGGTGTGGTAGGGCACCTCAAAGTCCGGTGTCTTCGGCTCGCCGAAGCGCTGTACCTCCACGTTGCAGCTGTCGTCCGGGCCGATAGGCACGGAGGGATCGATCATCTGGGGGATTACCAGCATGATCCGGTTCAGCGCGGCCTCGGCCTGCTCCTTTTTGGCCTCCAGCTGGGCCATGCGCTCGGCGTCGGCCTTGACGGCGGCGTTGTTGGCGTCGATCTGAGCCTGCAGGGCAGCCTTCTGGGCCTCGTCGGTGCACTTCTTCAGCTGACCGAACAGGGGGCCGTTGGCCTTGGACAGCTTGTTGCGCTCGGCCTTCAGGGCCTCGCCGTCGGCAATGGCCTGGCGGCGCTCGGCGTCCAGCGCGATGGCCTCGTCCACCAGCGGCAGCTTGGCGTTCTGGAACTTCTTGCGGATATTCTCCTTGACAGCCTCCGGATTTTCCCGGACAAATTTGATATCAAGCATCTTTTTTACCTCGCTCTTCCGAATGTTTCACATGAAACAATGTTATTTCTTCTTGATGGCGTGGAGGGCGTCCAGCAGATCGTTGAGATCGTCGGTGCCGTAGTACTCCAGCTCGATACGGCCCTTCTTGCGGCCAGTGACGATGCGGCAGCCCCGGCCCAGACGTTCGCCCAGCTCCTTGGCGGCCTCCTCGGCGTAGTTGACGGTCAGCGGATCCTTCGCGGGCTTCTCCGGTGTCTCTGCCAGCAGCTTCTTTACCAGCAGCTCCGTCTGCCGCACGGACAGATCGCTTTTCAGCACGGCGGCCGCCGCCGTTTCCTGCTGCTTGGCGGGGAGGGGGAGCAGCGCCCGGGCGTGGCCTCCGGACAGGCGTCCGTCCTCCACCATGGCCCGCACCGGCTCGCACAGGTTCAGCAGCCGCACGGCGTTGGCCACGGCGGGGCGGGACTTGCCCACCCGCTTGGCCGTCTCCTCCTGGGTCATGCCGTACTGCTCCATCAGGACCTTGTAGCCCTCGGCCTCCTCGATGGGGTTCAGATCCTCCCGCTGGAGGTTCTCGATCATAGCCAGCTCCATGGCCTTGCGGTCGTCCGCCTCGATGACCACGGCGGGCACCTGGGTCAGCCCGGCCATGCGGGCGGCCCGCCACCGCCGCTCACCGGCGATGATCTGATAGTACCCGGACTGCAGCTTCCGCACCGTCAGCGGCTGGATAATGCCGTGCTGCCGGATGGAATCGGCCAGATCGGCCAGCGCGTCGGGGTCAAACAGCTTCCGGGGCTGCGCGGCGCAGGACTCCACCTGACTGATGGGCAGCATAAGGCTGTTCTTCTCGTCGTGGAGGTCCATCATGTCGTCGCCCATAAGAGCGCCGAGGCCCTTGCCCAAACCCTTGGATATACCTGCCATAGTGCGTCTCCTTTCAGGCGTTTCTCTTCAAAAATTCGTCGGCCAGCGCCACATAGGCGTCCGCGCCCCGACAATTCCTGTCGTAGGCGGTGATGGGCCGCCCGTGGCTGGGTGCCTCGCTGAGCCGGACGTTCCGGGGGATCACGGTGCTGTACACCTTGGCGCCGAAAAACCGCTTGATCTCCTGCGCCACCTGGATGGACAGGTTGGTGCGCCCGTCGAACATGGTCAGCAGCACGCCCTCGATGTCCAGCGACGGGTTCATGCTCCGCCGCACGATGCGCACCGTGTTCATCAGGTCACTGAGACCCTCCAGCGCGTAGTATTCGCCCTGCACCGGCACCAGCAGGGTGTTGGCGGCGCACAGCGCGTTCAGCGTCAGCAGCTCCAGCGACGGGGGACAGTCAATGAAGATGTAGTCGTACTGCTCCGCCACCTGCCGCAGCGCGGCCTTCAGCAGGAACTGCCGGTTCTCCATCTCGATCATCTCCACGCCCGCGCCGGCCAGCGCCTTGCTGCTGGGCAGCACGTCGCCGTAGGGAGTGGAGACGATGGCCTTTGCCGTCTCCGTGCCGTTGATAAGCACGTCATACACGCCGTTGGACACGGATTTGTCCACGCCCATGCCGCTGGTGGCGTTGGCCTGCGGGTCAAAATCGCACAGCAGCACCCGCTTGCCCCTGGCCTTGACGGCGGCGGCCAGATTGACGCAGGTGGTGGTCTTTCCCACGCCGCCCTTCTGATTGACGATGGCAATGATCTTTGACACGGCAAACTCCTCTTTCTGTCTGATTCTACATTTTATATAGTATAGCACATCAGTGGGTAGTTTCAATAGAAAATTTGCAAAATTGCCGGTGATGTTTCATGTGAAACAATGGGCGGCAAAGAAAAACGCGGGATGTTTCATGTGAAACATCCCGCAGGGAAAGCATATCACACCAGCACCACACCGTCCAGCGGCGGCAGCGTCAGGCGCAGGCACCCGTGCTGCACCAGAAACTGCTGCCCGGTAACGCCGTCGCGGCACAGCGGGCCGTCCCAGTCCAGCGTCAGCGTCAGCACCTGTCCGCCGGCGTTCAGTGCCGTCACCGTGCGTTCGCCGCCGCAGCGGCGCTCTATCACCAGCCCGCCACCCTGGGCGTACAGATACCGGATGCCGCCCCGCCGCAGAGAGGAGCGCTCCGCCCGCAGCTGCCCCAGCCGTTGGAAAAAGGCCAGCAGCAGCTCATCCTCCCGGCCCCAAGGGTAGGTGCCCCGGTTCAGGGGGTCCTCAAAGCCCTGCATCCCGGCCTCGTCGCCGTAGTACAGGGTGGGGGAGCCGGGGAAGCTGTACAGCAGCATTCCCGCCAGCCGCAGCTTCTTCCGGCCCCGGACCAGCTGGGCGGGGGGGAGGCGGTAGGCTGCCCTCGCAGACTTGTCCGCCGGCGTCTCGTCCGCGCCCAGCAGCGTCAGGATACGGGCGGTGTCGTGGGTGCCCAGAAAGTTCATGGCACCGTAAAACGCGGCGGGAGGGTAGTTCTCCCGGATGGACTCCATCGCGTCGCGGAAAACGGCGGCATCCCCGCCGCCCAGCCAGGCCAGCAGCGCCGTCCGGAAGGGGTAGTTCATCAGGCCGTGGGTCTCCCGGCCCAGCAGGTATCTGCGCCGCCGGGAGTAGGCGATCTTGTTGCTGCCGTCCTCCCACACCTCGCCCAGCAGATAGGCGTCGGCCTTCTCCTGCACGATGGCGGTGCGGATGGCGGCGATAAAGTCGTCCGGCAGCTCGTCGGCCACATCCAGCCGCCAGCCGTCAGCCCCCAGCCGCAGCCACCGCCGCACCACCGAGTCCTCGTCGGAGATAATAAACCGCCGGTAGTCCGGTGCGTCCTCGTTCACCGCCGGCAGGGTGTGGATGCCCCACCACGCGTCGTACTCCGTGGGCCACGGGTGAAAGCTGTACCACGGGAAGTAGGGGGAGTCCTTGCTCTGCGCCGCCCCCGGCTCCGGGTAAAAGCCGTCGGCGTTGAAATACCGGCTGTTGGAGCCGGTATGGTTGAATACGCCGTCCAGAATGATGCGGATGCCCCGGTCGTGCGCCTCGCGGCATAGGGTGCGGAAGTCCTCCTTCGTACCCAGCATGGGGTCAATGGCCAGATAGTCCGCCGTGTTGTAGCGGTGGTTGCTGTCGGCCTCGAAAATAGGGTTCAGATAGATGGTGCTGACGGACAGGCTCTTGAGATAGTCCAGCTTCTCCGTGATGCCCGCCAGCGAGCCACCGAAGAAGTCCCGGTTGGTGATCTGGCCGTTCTCGTCGGGCAGGAACACCGGCTGGTCGTCCCAGTCGTCGTGTACCCAGCGCCGCCCCACCATGCCGGCAACGTCCGGCACGGAGGTACGGCGGAAACGGTCTGGAAAAATCTGGTATGTCACGCCCTCGCCGAACCAGGCGGGGGTGGGGGTATCCTCGTACACCGTCAGCTGCCAGCGGGCCAGAGCATCCTGCCCGCACCAGCCGTTTTTGCCCAGACAGACGGTGCTGCCGTCGCCGCGGGTGAACCGGAAGGCGTACCAGCACAGCTCCGGCTCCGCCGGCGCGGTGTAGACGCCGGAAAAGCCGCCCTCCGCCGGCGGCAGCGGGATGGCCTCATCCGCCCCGGCGAACTCCCGGTGCACCAGCAGCTCGCAGGCGTAGTACGTCTCGTCCCGCAGGGTGAATGTCACCTCCGCGCCGCATTGCGCCGCGCCGAAGGGGGATTTGCAGGATGCGTCCTTCGGATCAAAAACAGGGAGCATAGAAAGACCTCTCACTTCAACAGGGTATTCTCACCCATGGCGGCGCTGTCGTCCTGGGCATGGCTGAACCAGGAGTTGATGATCTCCACGGCGGTGGTAGCCAGCGCCGCGCCGCTGCCGCCCTTTTCGATGACGATGGCCACGGCGATCTCCGGGTCCTCGTAGGGGGCGTAGGCCACGAACACGCCGTTGGCGATGTCGGTGCCCACCTGGGCCGAGCCGGTCTTGGCGCCGGCGGAAACCACGCAGTCCCGGAAGGCAAAGGCCACGCCGCCGGAGACCGTCAGCTCGTGCATGCCCTTCGTCACAGCCTCTATCGTGGAATCGGACATTTCGACGGTGTTCAGCGGCTCGTCGTCGTAGACGTACAGCAGCCGGGAGTTGTCGTACTCCTTGACGTTCTTCAGCAGATGGGCCTGATAGTGCTCACCGCCGCCCACCAGCGTGGCGATGTAGTTGGCCAACTGCAGCGGGGTGAACAGGTTGTAGGACTGTCCGATGGCGGCGGTGATGGTCTGGCCGTCCGTCCACTCCTGGTTGTGGCTGTCCGCCCATTCCGGAGAGGCCAGCACGCCGCTGGAATCGCCGATCTCGATGCCGGTGGACTGCCCCAGACCGAACTGGGAGGCGTAGCTGTCCAGCGTGCGGATGCCGGTGAGCCGTCCCACCTCATAGAAAAAGTAGTTGCAGGATTCGGTGATGGCCTGGGTCACGTTGATGCGCCCGTGGGTAGAGCCGCCCTGGCGGTAGACCCAGCACATGGGCTGGGGATCCCGGTAATAGGTGTAGATGCCCCGGTCCTGGATGATGGAGGAGGGGGTGATGATGCCGCTCTCCAGCGCCGCCACGGCGGTGCACATCTTGAACGTGGAGCCGGGGGCGTAGATGCCCTGGGTAGCCCGGTTGAACATGGGCAGCCGCTCGTCGGCCACCAGCTCCTCGTAATCCTCGTTGAAGGTGGACAGGTCATAGGTGGGGTAGCTGGCCAGGGCCAGCACCTCGCCGCTGCCCACGCTGACCACGGCGGCAGCGCCGCCGCGCTCGTTGCTGTCCTCGTCGATCATGCCGGTGATGGTCTCCGCCAGCGCACGCTCCACATCGGCCTGCAGGTCGATGTCCAGCGTCAGCGCCACGGTGCCGCCGGGCTGCGGTTCCCGGGTGTACAGCTCGCCGGTGAGCTTGCCGTCCTCATCGGTGGTGATGAGCCGCCGTCCGTCCGTGCCCCGCAGATACTCCTCAAAGGCCTTCTCCACGCCGTCCTTGCCCACAAGGTCGTTCATGGAATAGCCCTTGTCCGCGTAGCCCACATAGCCGGTCTTTTCGTTGCTGCTCCACTCCTCCTGCCAGATAGGGCCGATGGTGCCCAGAATGTGGGCCGCCAGCGTGGTGTTGTACACCCGGGCGGAGGCGGTGTGGATGCTGACGCCCTCATAGCGTCCGTCGGTGATAAGGCTCAGCACCTCCGAGGACACGTCCTCGGCAAAGGTATAGCTGTCGCGGCTGTGCAGCTCGTACCGCACGCCCACCACCAGCCGCGCGTCCTTTTCCGACAGGCTCTCATCGACGTGATACAGCTCCCGCAGCTCTGCGATGAGCTGCCGCCCGGCGGCGGTAACGGTCAGCTTGTTGTCCTCCAGATACTTGCTGAAGCTCTCCGACCGGTCGTTGGTGTACCGGACGAAGCTGCCGGTCTGCCTGATGGGCAGCGTGTCGTTCCAGCCGGTGCCCGTCTCCTGACACAGGCGGATCAGCCGCAGGATGGCGTCGTTCAGCGCCGCGTCGTCGGTAAAGCCGCTGCGGTCGAATACCAGCGTATAGGCCAGCCGGTTGGACACCAGCACCTTGCCGTTCCGGTCGGTGATGATGCCCCGGGAGGCGGGCACCACCTCGCTGGTGGCGTTGCTGGAGATGGAGCGCGCCCGGTTCTCGCTGCCGTGGAGGATCTGGACGTCGTACAGCACCGCGCCGAACAGCAGCAGGAAGGCGGCAAAGACGCCCAGCAGGATCATGACCCGCCGTTTGGCGGGATGGGGGTTCTTCATCATGGGAAATGCCTCCTCGTCACTCGCCCCGGGTCAGGTGACAGACCCGGGAGAAGGGGAAATGCACCAGCGGCGTCACCGCCAGTGACAGCAGCAGCTCCTTGCCCAGCAGCGTCAGCGCCGGGCCGGTGGAGATGCCCTGCTGGTACGTCAGCAGCAGGATCCGCAGAAAGCCGCACAGCAGCAGCCCCACGGCGGACACGGCCAGTGAGCAGAACAGTCCCGCCACGATGACCTGCCCGGACAGCAGCTGCGCCAGAAGGGCGCCGCCGAAGAACACCAGGCAGTAGAAGCACACGAACACCCCCGTGGGCATCAGCAGGTCGCAGGCCAGCCCGAAAAACAGGGCGTACAGCAGCGATTGGCCGCTGCGCTCCAGCGTCACCGGGATCAGCGCCAGCGCCGGCAGCAGGAACGGGTGTACGCCGCCGATGCGCACATGCACCAGCACCATGTCCTGCACCGCCAGCAGCGCCAGCGCGCACAGACAGTACAATATCCACTTTCGCACCATGGTGCGTCGTGTCATAGCAGTTCCTTTCCCGCGGTCACTCCACCACGTCGAAATCCGTAATGATATACAGGTCGGTCAGGGCGTCCGGGTCGCACCGGGGCGTCAGCACCGCGTAGCGGGCCAGACCGCCGTCGTCGGTGCGCACCTCCTCCACGGAGCCGATGGGCAGCCCGGAGGGGTAGTAGCCCCCCAGACCGGACGTCACCACCAGATCGCCCTTGATCAGGGTGGAGGAATCCGGCAGATAGCTGAGCTTCAGTCTGCCCTCCGTCATCAGGGACAGGTCGCCGGCGGCGATGGCCGTCTCCTCCGTGCGGAACACCATGGCGCCCAGCTGGGAGCCGGTGTCCAGTATGGTGGTGAGGCGGCACCAGTTCAGGCCCACCTCCGTCACCACGCCCACCAGATTGCCGTAGCAGTCCACGGCGCAGTCGTTCTCCGCCACGCCGTGGCGGCTGCCCCGGTTCAGCACCAGCGTACTGGACCAGTTGGACACGTCCCGCTGGGTGATGCGGGCCGCCTCAAACACCAGATCGGACCGCTGGGCACGCAGGTCCAGCAGCTCCCGGAGCCGCTGGTTCTCCTCGGCGGCGGGCTGCGCCGTGCGCAGCTCCTGCCGCAGCTGGGCATTTTCCTGCCGCAGCGCCTCGTTCTCCGCCTGCAGCTCCTCGATGCTGGCGAAGTGGTCGCCGATGCCGCCGACCCACTCCACCACCGCCGAGCCTGCCGAGCGGAAGGGCGACGCGATGACGCCCAGCGCGTTGTGCAGCAGGCTGGTGCCGGAGCCGAGAGCCGAGATGATGCACAGCACCACGGCGATGACGGCGGCACCGGCCAGCAGCCAGATACCGGTTTTCGTAAAAAATCGTTTCATCCGTTGTTTCCTCTCAGCCCAGCAGCGTGACGCCGAACTCCGCCAGCATCCGGCTGAGCAGCAGCACCGGCAGACCCATCACATTGAAAAAGTCGCCGTCGATGCGTTCCACCAGCAGCGCGCCCTGCCCCTGTACGCCGTAGGCCCCCGCCTTGTCCATGGGCTCGCCCCCGGCGATGTAGGCCCGCAGCTCCGCCTCCGACGCGGGGCGGAAATAGACGTCCGTGGCCTGCGCCCGGGTCAGAACGTGCGCGCCCTGCCGCACCGTCACGCCGGTGCAGACAGTGTGGTGCCGCCCCTGCAAGGCCGTCAGCATGGCCAGCGCCTCCGCCTGGTCGGCGGGCTTGCCCAGCTTTTTGTCGTCCAGAAATACCATGGTGTCGGCGGTGATGACGATCTCCTCCTCGTCGGAGGGGACTGCCTGCGATTTCTCCCGGGAGATGTAGCACACGATCTCCTCCGGCGTCAGGCCGTCGGGATACCACTCCTCCACCTGGGGCACCCGGACGGTAAAATCGCGGATGCCGATGCGCTGCAAAAGCTCCTGCCTCCGGGGGGAGCCGGAGGCCAGTACGATCCTTGCCATACCGCTCACCGCCCCGTGGAGCCGAAGCCGCCTGCGCCCCGGTCAGTCTCGTCCAGCTCGCTGACCGGCACCACCGTGGGTCGCACCACCGGCGTCACCATCAGCTGGGCGATGCGGTCGCCGGGCCGGACGGTGTAGGGGCTGTTGCCCAGATTCACCAGCCCCACGCCGATCTCGCCGCGGTAGTCGCTGTCGATGACGCCCACGCCGTTGGCGAGACACACGCCCTGCTTGATGCCCAGCCCGCTGCGGGCAAACACCAGCGCCACATAGTCCGCCGACGGCAGGGCGATGGCGAGACCGGTGGGGATGAGCCGCCGCTCACCGGAGGCCAGCGTCACCGGCTGGTCAATGCAGGCGCACAGATCCATGCACGCCGCCCCCACCGTGGCAAAGCAGGGCAGGGGGATATCCGTTCCGATTTTGGGGGACAGGGCTTTGATCTTTAACTCCATAAGAACACCTTTTTCTGAAAATATGAAAACTATTTGTAATATACTACAAGAATTATACGCCTCGTTTACTCGACGCCCCGGTAAAACAACCCGCGTGTCATGTCGTCCGGCGTCCAATCGCCGCCGTCCTTGTACCGCCGCAGCACGGCGGCGCACTGCTCCGGCGTCTCCGTGGTGAACCGCAGCCGCCCGTAGGTCAGACCGCAGCGGTGTATCTCCGGCTTGTCGGCCAGAAACAGCGTCCTGCTATTCTGGATCTCGCACCGGCAGCCGTAGCCGCAGGTCACGGGGAATTGTGCGCCGGTACGGTCGGTGAGGACGCTGCCTGCCCCGTGGGTACAGCCCACATTACACCTGGTGACACAGTTCTCCGTCACCATCAGCGGCAGCCGCCCGTAGACGATGGCCTCGCAGGGCAGGTACTTCTTCAGATCGCGGATCTGCTGCCACCGCAGCTCAAAGGACGCCGTGGCGCTGGACAGTCCCTGCTCCCGCCAGAACAGGAGGGCGCGGGAGTTGAAAATATTCAGTCCGAAGTCGCCCCGCAGCGTCCGCCCCAGGCCCCGCACGACGGGCAGGTGACCCAGATTGCCGACAGCCACCGCCGTTGCCTCCGGATGCCGCTCCAGAAGCTGCCGCAGCACCGGCTCGTCCGCCGTCCGGAAAATGCGGGGCAGCACGGCGCACAGCTCCGTTTCGCCCCAGTCCAGCCCGGCGTCCAGCCGCTCCAGCTCCTCAATGGGGACGTAGACGATGGCGGGCTTTTCCGCCAGCAGCGCCGCCGTCACCTGCTGGGCCTTCAATACGGAGCAGGTAAAGCGCGTCGTCTTGGGCGGCTCCGGGGCTTCGGGCAGCGCCGCCGCCTCCAGCACACGCCGGACGTGGGGGTCGCGGCCCTGCCGCAGTTCCTCCTTCTGCCAGGGGCTCATCCGCCGCAGGAACCAGTCCTGCTCCAGCCGCTGCTTCAGCCCCTCCAGCGCGTCCCGCCGCAGGCCGTTGATGACGCTGGCCGGCAGCATCAGACCGTCGTCCAGCTCCGCGCGGAACTGCTCCACCGTGAACACGGTGCCGCCGGTCTTGCTCAGCCGCTCCCGCAGCTCCTCGGCGGTCAGGGCGCGGCTGCGGGCCGTCTCCGGCACCGGGCCCTGCGCCCATACGTTCATCAGACCGTTGTTGCTCTGGCAGGCCACTGCCAGCGACACCGGCTTGCCCGCCTGCACCCGGATGGCCAGAGACACCGGTATCCTCCGGTTTTCCCGCCCGTTTTCGTACTGCGCCCGCGCCTCGGCGAACAGCTCCTTGGGTTCCGGCGCGTTCTCCGGACGGGTGCCGAACATCTGGGTGCCCTTCTTGCCCAGCCAGTACCCGTCGGTAAACCCGCTGCGGGAGAACGCCTGCTCCAGCTGACGGGCTTCCTCCGCCGTGGGGCGGCGCTTTTCATCGAGCAGCCGCCGGTAGATGCCGGTGATGACCGCCACATATTCCGGGCGCTTCATGCGGCCCTCCAGCTTGAGGCAGGCCACGCCCATCTCCGCCATCTCCCCGAGATACGCGGAGAGATTGGCGTCCTTCAGGCTCAGGGGATGCCCGCCCCGGCAGGGGCCGTTGACCCCGTAGGGCAGGCGGCAGGGCTGGGCGCAGGCGCCCCGGTTGCCGCTGCGCTCACCCACCACGGCGCTCATCTCGCACTGTCCGGAGTAGCACATACAAAGCGCGCCATGGATAAAGATCTCGATCTCGGCGGGACAGCCGGCGCAGATCTCCCGCACCTCGTCCCGGTTCAGCTCCCGGGCCAGCACCACCCGTTCCATGCCCTGGGCGGCGGCCTCGTTGGCGCCGCCCAGGGTGAACAGGCTCATCTGAGTGCTGGCGTGGAGCGGCACGTCCGGCACGATCTCCCGCGCCAGCGTCAGAAGCCCCCAGTCCTGCACCAGTATGGCGTCCACGCCCATGGCGCAGGCTTTTTTCAGGGCGTCCTCGGCCTGTACCAGCTCCCGGTCGGTCAGCAGGGTGTTCAGCGTCAAAAAGACCCGTACACCCCGCAAATGGCAATAAGAAACCGCCGACGCAAATTCCTCGTCGGTGAAATTCTTGGCGCTGCGCCGCGCATTGAACGCACCGAAGCCCATGTATACCGCGTCCGCGCCGGTCTGGACGGCGGCGATGAGGGAGTCAAAGCCGCCGGCGGGGGAGAGAAGCTCCATCATCCCTTGCGGCCCTGCTGATTCTGCAGCTTGCGGCGCAGCTCGGCGGCCTCGCTCTTGGCGCGGCTGGCCTCGTCCAGATAGGTCTTCAGCTGGCGGCGCAGGTTATCGGCATTCTCCTGGGCCTTGCACAGCTCGTCCGCCAGATTCACGGCGGCCAGCACGGCAGCGTTGTCGCGGCTCATGTGGGCGCCGTCCATCAGCTGACGCATCTCACCGTCCACCATGGCGCCTACCTTCTCCATGTAGGCCGCGTCCTCCTCCGCCACCAGCGTATACTCCGTGCCGCAGATGGTCATCGTTACCCGATTCGCCATAGGTCAACCTCCTCTGTATATCCGCAAAAATTCTACTGGTAGAGATGCTTATACAGCATCCATTATAGCACAATTTCCCGGCGTGGAAAGTGTATTTTGGCGAAAAGCGGAAATTTGTAAAAATGTGACCGTGCCCGCTTTACGCCGCTCCACTTTTCATGTAAAATAGGGGCACTGACAAAAAAGGAGGCCCTGTCCATGAGCGGCTATATCCTCCGGGGCGGACAAGAGAATATGACCCTGCCCGCCTCGGCGGTGGAGAGCCTGCTCAAGCGGGGCGAGGGCGACGCGGCGTTGCTGTATCTGGCGCTCCAGCGGTTTGGCCGGGGCGTCACGCCGGAGGAGCTGGAGCGGGCGCTGCCCACCATGAGCCGCCTGCGCATAGACGCGGCGGAGGGCGTTTTGCAGGAGCTGGGGCTGCTGCCCCGTCCCCAGCAGCCCCGTCCCGAGCCGGCGGAGGAGCGGCCCGTCTACTCCACGGAGGACATCACCGCCCTGCTGACGGACAACGAGGGTTTCCGCCTGCTGATCCCGCAGGCGGAGCAGCAGCTGGGCAAGAAGCTGCGCACCGCCGACCTGCAAATTCTGGCGGGACTGTACGACGATCTGGGCCTGCCGGCGGACGTGATCTATCTGCTGCTGTGCCACTGTGTGGAGCGCGCCAAGGCCCAGTGGGGCGAGGGACGCCGCCCCACCATGCGGCAGGTGGAGAAGGAGGGTTACCACTGGGCGCAGCTGGGGCTTTTCGATCAGGTCAGCGCCGCCGCCTACCTGCGGACGTGGAGCCGCCGCCGCCAGAAGATGGGGGCGTACATGCAGGCGCTGCACCTGCCCGACCGTCCCCCGGTGGAGGCGGAGAGCCGCTACATCGCGGACTGGATGGACATGGGCTTCCCGCCGGAGACGGTGGCCATGGCCTACGAGCGGACGGTATTTTACAAGAAGGACATGAACTGGCGCTATCTCAACGGCATCCTGCGCCGCTGGCACGACAGCGGGTGGCACACCCCCCAGCAGGTGCAGCGGGGCGAGGAGCGCAAGCCCGCCCGGACGCCGCCCGCCGACGGCGGCCAGTCCGGCGGCCAGCAGAATGCGTGGATGCGCCGGTATATCAAGAGGTGACGATATGGCATACGACGGCAGGATCATGCAGCGGGCGCTGGCCCGCTTTGACGAGGACAAGCAGCGCCGCGCCTCCCAGCTGGAGCAGCGGCGGCGCACGGCCTTTGCCCGGGCGCCCCGGCTGGCGGAGATCGACACGGAGCTGCGGGGCACCATGAGCCGCATCATCTCCTCCGCGCTGGCCCGGGGCACCGACCCGCTGCCCGCCATCCGGGTGCTGCGGGACGAGAACCTCCAGCTCCAGCGGGAGCGGGCGCAGCTCCTGGCGTCGCTGGGCTATCCGGCGGACTGGCTGGAGGAGAAGCCCGCCTGCGCCCAGTGCGGCGACACCGGCTATGTGCAGGGCGGCGTGTGCCGGTGCCTGCGGGCCTACTACGCCCGGGAGCAGCTGGCGGAGCTGTCCCGCCTGCTGCCGCTGGGGGAGGACAGCTTCGAGACGTTCAGCTTCGACTGGTACGACAGCGCGGTGCAGCCGGACTTCGGCGTGTCGCCCCGGGAGAATATGGAGCGCAACTTCGATGTCTGCCGGGACTACGCCTATCAGTTTGCCCGGGGCGGCGGCAATCTGCTGCTGTCCGGCGGCACGGGACTGGGCAAGACGTTTCTCTCCGCCTGCATCGCCCGGGTAGTCAGCGAGAACGGCTTTTCCGTGGTGTACGACACCGCCGCCAGCGTGTTCAGCCGGTTCGAGGACGCCAAGTTCCGCCGGGACGACGGCGGCAGCGAGGACGCGGACCGCTGCATGAAGTGTGACCTGCTGATCCTGGACGATCTGGGCACGGAGATGACCACCGCCTTCGTCCAGAGCGCCCTGTACCAGATCATCAACGGCCGCCTGATGGAGAAGCGCGCCACCATCATCAGCACCAATCTGGCCCCGGAGGACATCGGCAGCCGCTACGGACAGGCGGTACGCTCCCGGCTGGAGGGGGAGTACGAGATCCTGCCCTTCTTCGGCGAGGACATCCGCCGCCTGAAGCGCGAGCGGCAGTAAATTTGTCAAATAGCCGTAAAGAAAGACGCCAAACGGCGTCTTTTTTGCGTCCGACACTACTTTTTTCGGATTTCCCGACACTTTGTGCCCTGTTTCGCGGCGCCGGCGCCGTACAATGGGGCCAAAGGAGGGGGAGACCATGAAGAAGAACCAGAGGGGGGAATTCCTGTCCAGCCGTGTTCGCTATATCCCCATCAACACGGTGCGTCCCAACCCGCAGCAGCCCCGGCGCAGCTTTGACGAGACGGCGCTGCGGGAGCTGGCGGACAGTATCCGCGCCTACGGCATCCTGCAGCCCCTGACCGTGCGGGACAAGGGCGGCTTTTACGAGCTGGTGGCGGGGGAGCGCCGGCTCCGTGCCGCCCGCATCGCCGGCCTGCGGGAGGTGCCCTGCCTTGTGGCGGAGGTGGGGGAGGAGGACGCGGCGCTGCTGGCCCTCATCGAAAACCTCCAGCGCCGTGATCTGGACTACATGGAGGAGGCGGCGGCCATCGCCCGGCTTATCCGGCGCTACGGCCTGTCCCAGCAGCAGGCGGCGGACAAGCTGGGCAAGTCCCAGCCCGCCATCGCCAACAAGCTGCGGCTCCTGCGCCTGCCGCCGCCGGTGACCGACTGCCTGCGGCAGTACGGCCTGACGGAGCGCCACGCCCGGACGCTGCTGCGGCTCACCGACCCGGAGCAGCAGCTGGCGGCGGCGCGGCACATGGGACAGCGGGGGCTGAACGTGGCCCAGGCGGAGCAGTATGTGGACGCGCTGACGGCGGAGAACCGGACGCAGCCGCCTCACCGCCGCCCCACCTACATCATCAAGGACGTGCGCCTGTTCCTCAACAGCGTGGAGCGGGGCGTCCGGCTGATGCAGTCGGCGGGGGTAGGCGCGGAGGTGGGCCGGCGGGACACGGACGAGGAGATCCTCCTGACCATCCACATCCCCAAACGCCGCCCCGCGGCTGTTGTTACGGAATCGTAACCCATTTCCGGCCGGTCTGTGGTATCATGGGCAGACGCAGGGTATGTGCCCTGTAAAGACCGGAAAAAGGAGGGGACATTCCGTGGAAGAGACGAACAACATGTCCTCTGTGACTGTAAGCGGGGACGGCGCGGCCGCTGCCGTCCCGGAAAAGACCCCCATGCCCGGGGGCAAAAAGGCGGCGCTGATCATCGGCATCGTGCTGGGCGTGCTGGTGCTGGCCTATCTGGCCGCCTGCGTGGTGACGCAGACTGTCTACGGCAGCACCGCCCTTCCCCACACGGACGTGCTGGGGCTGGACGTGTCCAGGCTCACCGACCAACAAATTGAAGCGCTGTGGACGGAAAAAGGCCCGCAGCTCCTGCAGGACACCGCCGTCTCCCTGACGGAGGACGGCGCGGCCATCGGCGACGTGTCGCTGGAGACGCTGGGCGTCACCGTGACGCCGCAGGCCGCCGCCATCGCCGCCGGGGCCTCCCAGCGGTACGAGAGCTGGGGCGGCGGCGCGTTGGCCTGGCTGCGGGGCGGCTGGGCGTACATACACAGCTGGTTTGCCCAGACCTCCGCCGTGCCGCAGCTCACCGTGGATGCCGCGGCGCTGGATACCGCTTGTGACGATCTGGCCGCCAGCCTGAACTGCACGGTGGTGGACGGCGGCTACCGTCTGGAAAAGGGCGAGGGGCTGTATATCACCAAGCCCGCCGATGGCCGCATGCTGGACGCGCAGAAGCTGGAGGGCGACCTGACCGCCATGCTGCAAAGCGGCGCGCTGACGCCGGTGGCGTGCACCTATCAGGAGAAGAAGGCCCAGACCGTGGACGTGCAGACGCTCCACGACCAGCTGGCGGGGGAGAAGGCGGAGGCCGTTTGCGACAAGACCACGGGCGAGCCTACGGAGTCCCGTGTGGGCGTGGCCTTTGATGTGTCTGCGGTGCAGGCGCAGCTGGACGCCGCCGCCCCGGGCACGGAGTTCCTGGCGGACGCCCAGGTGGAGTTCCCCACCGTGTCCACCGAGGAGCTGCAGGCATGTATGTTCCGGGACGTGCTGGGCACCTTCACCACCAAGTGCGCCGGGCCGTGGGGCCGGCACCAGAACATCAAGCTGGCCTCCGCCGCCATCAACGGCAAGATCTACAACCCCGGCGAGGAGTTCTGGTACAACTCCACGGTGGGGCAGCGCACGGCGGCCCGCGGCTATCAGGAGGCCGGCGTCTATGAGGCCGGGCGTACCACCACCGGTATCGGCGGCGGCATCTGCCAGGTGTCCTCCACGCTGTACTACGCGGTGCTGCTCAGCGATCTGGACATCGTCCTGCGCTACTGCCACATGTTCAACCCCGGCTACATGCCCATCGGCTGCGACGCCACGGTGAGCTGGGGCGGGCCGGACTTCGCCTTCCGCAACAGCCGGGACTATCCCATCAAGATCGTCACCTCCTATAACGACGACACCAACGAGCTGACCTGCACCATTATGGGCACCAAGGTGGATGACCACTATGTGGTCATGACCAACGCGGTGCTGGCCAGCTATGACTACCAGACGGTGTATCAGGAGTCCCCTGACGTGGCGCCGGGCGAGGAGGTCATCGACCAGTACGGCCACACCGGCTACCACGTCCGCACCTGGCGGAACATCTACGACGGCGACGGCAACCTGCTGTCCAGCCGCGTGGAGGCCGACAGCCACTACGACGTGGGCAACAAGATCATTCTGGTGGCCCCCGGTTACCTGCCGGACAACAACGCATAATGAAAGAGGCGCGGCTCTCAGAGCCGCGCCTCTGCTTTTGCCCCGTTTCTTGCGATTTCCTTAAGTGTTTCCGCCGAACCCCTTAAATCGCCGCCCCACCCGTTGCGTCCCGCTGCAAAGCGGGTATAATCGACGTACAGACCGACACAGAGAGGAGGCACAGCCATGTGCAAGCTGGTGATCGACACCGGGGCGCTTGCCCGGAATCTGGAAAAGCTGCGGCACTATACCTCCGCCCGGATCATCGCGGTGGTCAAGGGCGGCGGCTACGGGCTGGGACTGGTGCCCTACGCCCGCTGGCTGACGGCCCAGGGCGTGGACATGCTGGCCGTGTCCTCCGTGACGGAGGCCGCCGCCCTGCGGGACGCGGGCATCACGGCGGATGTGCTGATGCTGGCCTCCACCGCCCTGCCGGAGGAGGTATCCGCCCTGCTGGCCCGGAACGTCATCCTCACCGTCGGCTCCCTTGAGGCCGCCCGGACGGTATCCGCCGTGGCGGAGGAGCAGGGCGTCACCGCCCGCGTCCATATCAAGCTGGACACCGGTATGGGCCGCTGCGGCTTCCTGCCCGGCGACGTCCGGGAGGCCGCCGCCCTGCTGCGGTTCCTGCCCGCCCTGCGGGTGGAGGGCGTATTCACCCACTTTGCCGAGGCCGCCGACCGGAAGCGCACCGCCCGGCAGTACCGCCGCTTCGCCGCGGGCGTCCGCATCCTGCGCACCGCCGGCATCGACCCCGGCCTGCGCCACGTCTGCGCCTCCACCGCGTTCCTGCGGTATCCGGAGCTGCATCTGGACGCGGTGCGCCTCGGCTCGGCGCTGTTGGGCCGGCTGTCCGTGCCTGACCCGCTGGGGCTGGAAAAGATCGGCTGGCTGGAGACCCGTGTGGCGGAGCTGAAAATGCTGCCCGCCGGCTGGTCGGTGGGCTATACCGGCGCCTACCGCACCAAGCGGGAGATGCGGCTGGCGCTGCTGCCGGTGGGCTACACCAGCGGTATCGGCGTAACGGAGGAGCCCAACGCCCTGCGTCTGCGAGACCGACTGCGCCGTGTGCTCCACGCCGGCCGCCGGCTGCTGCATGCCGACGGACTCACCGTCCGGATCAACGGACACAGCTGCCCGGTGCGGGGCGTGGTAGCCGCCGCCCAGCTGGAGGCGGACGTGACAGATCTGCCCTGCGCCGTGGGCGACACGGTGCGCGTGGAGGTGCGCCCCAAATTCGTGGACAGCGGCATACCCCGGGAATACCGATAAAAAAACCGCGTCAGGCGTGAGCCTGACGCGGTTTTTCGTTGTTGTCACCGGCACAGGAAGCTGTACCAGCCCTCGGAGTCGTGCTGCTCGATGACGGTCCAGCCGTCGGCGCGCAGCTTGGTAAAGACCTCCTCCGCCCGGTCGTCGATGATGCCGGAGCACAGGAACAGTCCGCCCTCCTTCAGGAAGGGCCGCACCTTGTCGGAAAGACCCATGATGACGTCCGCCACGATGTTGGCCACCACCATGTCGTAGCCGCCGCCGAACTCCGCCTGCAGCGCCTTGTCCGTCAGTACGTCGCCCCACCGCACGGTGTAGCGGTCACGGCCCACGCCGTTGAGGGCGGCATTTTCGTAGGCCACGTCCACGCACTTCTCGTCGATGTCGCAGGCAAAGGCCTCCTTTGCGCCCAGCACCAGTGCGGCGATGGACAGGATGCCGCTGCCGCAGCCCAGATCCAGGATCTTCTCGCCGCCCCGGATGTACTTGTCCAGCGCCTGTAAGCACAGGCGGGTGGTGGCGTGGCTGCCGGTGCCGAAGGTCAGCCCCGGGTTCAGCACCAGCTTCACCCGTCCGTCGTCCCGGGCCTCCTCCCACTGGGGCACCACCAGCAGCCGCTCCCCGATCTCCATGGGCTTGTAGAACCTCTTCCAGTTGTTCTCCCAGTCCGCGTCTGCCACGTTGTCGATGGTCAGCAGCAGCGGGCCGCACTCCGGCCGGGCCTTTTTCAGGTCGGACATGGCCATGCGCACCCGTGCGATGACGTCCAGCGCCGCCTCGTTCCGCTCCAGATAGAAGGTGACGCGGCTGACGCCGGTCTTTTCCCGCAGCAGCGCCTCGTCCACATAGTCCCAGTACTGCCGGTTGTGCTCCAGAAACTCCTTGAAATCGGCCTCATCGTCGATCATGACGCCGGTGACGCCCTGCTGCTCCAGCAGCTCCGTCACCGCGTCCAGCCCGGACGGCGAGGTGTCGATCTTCAGCTCCAGCCATTCCATGTACGTTCCCTCCCGATGTGCGATGGTGTCAGCGCTTGGTGCCCACGAAGAACAGACCCATGGTGTTGGGGCCGGTATGGCTGCCGATCACCGGGCCGATGTAGTTGATGTAGACCTCCTTCACGCCGTAGCGTGCCTTCAGCTCCTCGGCCACGGCGCGGGCCTCCACCTCGCAGTCGGCATGGCAGATGAACATCACCTGCTCGCTGGGCTCGATGCCCAGCTCCGCCACCTTGTCGATCAGGGCCTGCAGGCTGGCCTTGCGGCCCCGCGCCTTGCTGACGGGCACCAGCTTGCCCTCATCGGAGGTGTGCATCACCGGCTTGATGGACAGCATAGTACCCAGAAACGCGGTGGTGGCGGACACGCGGCCGCCCATCTTCAGGTAGTTCAGGTCGTCCACGGTGAACCAGTGGTCGATGTGGAGCCTGTTCTCCTCCACCCACTGCACCAGCTCCTCGGCGGACAGACCCTCCCGCTTTTTCTGCACGGCCAGATACAGCAGCAGACCCTGACCCAGCGACGCGGACAGGGAATCCACCACATACACGCGGCTGTCAGGGAACTCGTCGGCCATGGTCTTGGCGGCGATGACCGCGTTCTGATAGGTGGCGGACAGGGCGCTGGAGAAGTTGATGGACACGATGTCCTTGCCCTGCGCCAGCACGGCGCGCATGGCGTCCTCAAACTGCCCCACGTTGGCGGCGGAGGTGGTGCCCAGCACACCGCTGCGGATGTTCTTGTAGAAATCCTCAAAGCTGATCTCGCTGCCGTCCAGCAGGTTGGCGTAGTCCTTGCCGTCCATATGTACGGTCAGGGGTACCACGTTCAGCTCCAGCTCCCGGGCCATGTGGTCGGTCAGGTCGCAGCAGCTGTCGGTCATGATGATATAGTCACGCATAGCAAAAGCCTCCTTTATCGGATGGATGTCCGTTTTGTCACGATACCCCATGGTATCACGAAAGCCGCCGTATGAAAAGGGCAAAACAGAAAATTTGCACACAGTTCACAAACGCGCGGTCATTTTCCTACGCAGAACCGGGAGAAGATGGTGTCCACCAGATCCTCCCGGATGCGCTTACCGTTCAGCTCGCCCAGCGCCTCCAGCGCCGCCTCGCAGTCCGTCAGCACCACGTCCGGCGTCATGCCGATGCGCAGGGCGCTCCGGGCCTCCGCCACGGCGCTGAGGGCACGGGACACGGCGTCGGCCTGCCGCGCGTTGGTCAGCAGCTCCCCGGCAGGCGTCTCCCCAGCGGGATACAGCGCCGCCACGGCGTCCGCCAGCGTGTCCAGCCCCGCCCCGGTCTGGGCGGAGATGCTCAGCACGTTGTCGAACCGGTCGGCCAGCCGCCCTATGTCCAGCCGACGGGGCAGGTCGCTCTTGTTCACCAGCACCAGCAGGTTGGGTACACGCTGCGCCGCGGCGATGGCCTGCTCATCCTCCTCCGACAATGCCTGCGAGCCGTCCAGCACCAGCAGCGCCAGCGACGCCCGCTGCGCCGCCTGACGGCTGCGTTCCACGCCCATGGCCTCGATGCGGTCGCCGCTGTCGCGGATCCCGGCGGTGTCCGTCAGCCGCAGCAGCACACCGCCTACCAGCACCTTTTCCTCCACGGTGTCCCGTGTGGTGCCAGCAATGTCGGTGACGATGGCCCGGTCATAGCCCAGCAGGGCGTTGAGCAGGGAGGACTTTCCCGCGTTGGGCCGCCCCAGAATGACGGCGGGCACCCCCAGCTTCAGCAGCTGCCCCCGGGAAAATGTGGCCAGCAGCGCCTCCAGCTCCTGCTGGGAGGTACGCAGCGTGTCCAGCATCTGCTGACGCTGCACGTCCTCGATGTCCTCATCGGGGTAGTCCACCACGGCGTAGAACCGCGCCGCCATATCCATCAAGCCATCGTAGATGCGTCCGATGGCCCGGCTCAGGGCGCCGTCCAACTGACACACTGCGTTTTTCGCCGCCTCCGCCGTCTCCGCGTCGATGAGGTCGGCTACGGACTCCGCCTGAATCAGATCCATCCGCCCGTTGAGGAAGGCGCGGCGGGTGAACTCGCCGCCCTTGGCCTGCCGGCACCCGGCGGCGAACAGCGCGGCAAGACCGGCGTTCAGCACCACCGGCGAGCCGTGACAGTGCAGCTCAGCGCAGTCCTCGCCGGTATAGCTGTCCGGGCCGGGGAACCGGACGCACAGCACGTTGTCGATGACGCTGCCGTCCTGATCCAGCAGGTCGCCGTACACCATGCGGCGGGGCGTCTGCTCTCCGGCGGCGCGGCCGTTTCTGGCGCGGAACACCCGGTCCAGCGCGGCCAGCGTGCCGGGACCGGACAGGCGCAGGATGCCGATGGCGCTGGGCAGCTGGGGCGTGGCGATGGCGGCGATGGTATCGGACATAGACGGTGCCTCCTTGCGGTCATTTTCCCCAGTATAGCACGGCGCGGCAAAAAAGGAAAGGGCGGGGATATCCCCGCCCTTTCCTTTTCAGTCAAGATGGTCCATGGCATACTGCGCCTCCTCCGGCGTAAACTGCTCGCCGTATTCGGAAACCAGCTGGTCATAGATGGCCCCACGGGCCATGTGCATCGTGTCCCGGTAGGAGCGGGCCTTTGCCAGCGCACTCGCCTGATGGTCTGCGGCCAGATTGTCCACCGCGTACTGCGCGGCGTCCGCCGGGAAATTTTCGCCGTATTCAGAGACCAGCTGGTCATAAATGCCCTTTTTTGACATGTGCATCATGTCGGCATAGGACTGCGCCCGTTTCAAAGCGGCCTCATATGCTCATGTACGGTAGAGAAGCACAAAGCAAAACAAGGATAGCCAGCCCTGCCA
>OIXG01001176.1_pt1 | contig 26777 bp, 25 predicted proteins | sample 1587731 | NCBI WGS metagenome assembly OIXG01 (sample SAMEA3888908, study PRJEB22519) | human gut metagenome | biome: human gut; feature: human-associated habitat; material: faeces | place: Denmark | collected 2010
CTGGTCAAGGATGGTTCCCTGTCCGCCGGCCACGCGCGGGCGCTGCTGCCCGTCAGCGCCGCCGCAGCCACCCAGAGCAGCGCGGCCAGGCGGCTGGGCAGCCAGTTGGCGGCATCGTCCAATTTGGCGGCACAGCGCCCAAAATAAAGATATTTTTCGTTTTTGTAGCCGAGCATGCTGTCCATCGTGTTGATGGCCTTGTAGGTCAGCGCCAGCGGTGCCCCGCCAAGGAGCATATACAAAAGCGGCGCAATGACGCCGTCGCTGGCGTTCTCGGCCACGGTCTCCACGGCGGCTCTGGTCACGCCCGCGGCGGTCAGGTTTTGCGTGTCACGGCCCACGATGCGGGCCACGGCCCTGCGGGCCGCGGGCAGGTCACCCTTTGCCAGTTCCTTGTACACATTGCGGCTCTCCTGTGCAAGACCCTTGGCAGCCAGCGCCTGGCCGCACCAGAGCATTTGCAGCGCCAGCCCCAGCGCCGGATGGAGCCTTGCCGCGGCCCAGCAGGCAAGCCCGGTAACGGCCAGCGTGCCCAGCGGCAGCACCGCGGCCACCGCGGCCCCGCCGACCAGCTCGCTCCGCGGCGTTTTGGGCAGTGCGGTGCGCAGGTGCTTTTCCAGCGCCGAGATGCACCGGCCCATGAGCACCACCGGATGCGGCAGCCACGCCGGGTCGCCAAACAGAGCGTCCAGCAAAAAACCGCCCAGCACCGCCCAAAAAATCAGCATGTGCTCTCCTTCGTGTACTGCACAGTCTTGACCAAACGCAGCTCATGTCGCGCCGCCCAGTCGCGGGCGTCCAACACATAGCCGCCCGCGTTGGGGCCGCACCACCGGTAATAGCTGCGGCGCGGCACGCCGTAGCGCTCCAACGCGGCCATCTGGGTGCCGCCGTGGGCCAGGATCACCAGCATTTCCTCGCCGTCGGCCAGCGCCTTGTCCACCAGCGCCGCAAACGTGCGGCATACGCGGTCACTGAAATCATCCTTGCGCTCACCGTCGGGGCAGCTGCTCTCGCAGTTGGCGGCAACCCACGCCTGATAGTCGGGGTCGTGCTCCATCTCAATATAATTGCGGCCTTCAAAGCTGCCGAAGCACATCTCCTTCAGCCCGTCCACGGGCACGAGCTCCGCGTCCGGGAACAGCACCTCCGCCGTCTGCCTTGTACGCTGCAGCGTGGAAATATAGACAACCTTCGGGTCAATATCAGCCCGGCGCAGCTGGGCCAGCCCCTCGGGCGAGAGCGGGATGTCCCGCTGACCCTGATAGCGCTTCTGGGCGTTGTACTCGGTCAGGCCGTGCCGCAGTAAATAAATCAGCATTTCGGAAGTTCTCCTTTCAAAATCGTCGGCAGACCGCAAAACATCTGCACAACGCAGTCCGCTCGTGCGGCCAGCAGACAGGCCAGACGGCCCGCCGCCTCCCGCGCGGCACGCGCGGCGGGGTCAATCGGCACAACACCGCCGCCGACCTCCGCCGCGGTCACAACATCATAATCTGCCAGCTCGTCGGCCAGCCGGTTCAAATCGGCGGCGTCGGCGGCCAAATCCTGCACGTCGTACACCTGCCGCCCGCCGAGCTTTTGCGCAAAGGTGCGCTTGCCGCTGCAGAGCGGCCCTGTCACAAACACCATTTACAGCACCCCCAGCCATTGGCAGGCGGCCAGCGCCGCCAGCATCCAGATCTCGCATTTTTGCAGGAACCACCCGGCCAGATCACCGGTCACACCGCCAAACTGTTTTTTGGCAACAACGTAGTACCGCGCAAAAAAGCAGCCTGCGGCCAGTACCAGCGCCCAGCCGCCCAGTGCAGTCAGCCCCACGGCCAGCATGGCGCAGAGCACGGCCAGCACCTGCCGCACGCGGACGCGGTCCGCCGCCGTGGCAAAGGTGTGGGCAAGGCCGGTGTTTTTCGCCAGCGGGAACGCCGCCACGGCCAGCCCGGACAGCGCCCGCTCCCCCACCAGCGCCAGCGTCCAGAGCACACCGACCCGCGGGGTGAACGCCACACAGCCGCACAGCGCAAAATACGCCGCAAAGTAGCTGCACAGCCGGATGACCGCGAACGCGCCGCAGTGGGGGTCCTTTAAAATTTCCAGCTTCTTCGCGGTATCGCCGTAGCTTGAAAGTGCGTCGCAGGTGTCGGCGTAGCCGTCCAGATGGATGCCGCCCGTGACCCAGACCGGCACAAGGCAGAACCCCGCCGCGCGGGCCGCCGCAGGCAGCGGCAGCACGCCGCAGACGCACCACAGTGCGCCGCACACCACCCCCACCAGCGGGAAGGCGCAGAGCGCGTACCGCATATTTTTTTCGTTCCAGTCGAACTGCGGCATCGGCAGGGCCGAGAACATGGCGAACGCCACCGCAATCGTCTGTAAAGCTGTCACGGACCTTCACTTCCTTTGTAATAGACGGGGATGCCGCAGACAACGCGCACCACGCGGTCTGCCCGCGCCGCCGCAGCGTTGTTGACGGCGGCCAGTGCGCGCAGATAGCGGTCCGTATCGTCCGCATAGTCTGCCCCACCGCTGAACACCTCATTGGAAACCATAATCAGATTATCACATTGCAGCAGCATCTTGTCAATGCCCCGCAGGATCGCCGCCGCGGTTTCCGCCCCTGCACCGTCGGGGTCATACAGCTCATTGGCGGCCAGGTTGCCCAGGTCCTCCAGCAGCACGGTGCCGCGCCGGGGCAGGGCCACGCGGTCCAGGTGCAGCGGGCACTCTACCGTGTCGAACTGCTTTTTGGCCCGCATGGCGCGGTGCTTCGCCACGCGGGCGGCGCACTCGGCGTCCCATACCTGCATCGTCGCCAGATAGGTGCGCGGCAGCGGTGCACGCAGGCAGAGCGACTCCGCATAGGCGCTTTTGCCGCTGGCCGCGCCGCCGATGACCAGCGTCAGCACTGCGGGGTGTACGGCGTGATGCCGCCCTCCGCAAACGAGTAGCAGCCGTTGTAGACGGCCAGCGCCATATCCCACAGCGGCAGACTGGCCACCGCGCCCGTGCCCTCGCCCAGATGCAGCTCTGCGGTGATAAGCGGTTTTTTGCACAGCGCGTCCAGCACAATATGTGCGGCCGGCTCGCTGGACACATGGCTGGCGAAAACGGCCTTTTCCGCCGCGGGGCAGAGCCGCACCGCGCACAGCGCCGCCACGCCGCTGATGAATCCGTCCATCACGATGGGCAGCCTCTCGAGCGCACCGCCCAGAAACACGCCGCACAGCCCGGCAATATCAAAGCCGCCCAGCGCCGCCAGCACCCCCAGCGGGTCCGCGGCGTCGGGGTGGTTGCGGGCAATGCCGCGTTCAATCGCATCTATTTTGCGGTGCAGTCCTGCGTCGGAAAGTCCCGCGCCGCGCCCGGTCATCTCGGTCACAGGGCGGCCCAGCAGCACGCTGGCCACGGCGCTGGACGTCGTTGTGTTGCCGATGCCCATTTCCCCCGTCGCCAGCAGCTGTGCGCCGTTCTGCTTCTGCGCGCGCACCAGCGCGATGCCCGCGGCGATGGCCTGCACGGCCTGTGCGCGGGTCATAGCCGGGCCGGTGGTAAAGTCAGCCGTGCCCGCAGCAATGCGGCAGTCCGCCGCGCCGGGCACGGGTGCGCCCGCAATGCCCATATCGACGGGCACGACGTCGCAGTGGGCCGCAGCGGCCATGCGGCAGACGCTCGTGCGGCGGGCGGTCAGGTTTTCGAGCACGGCGCGGGTCACGGAGGCATCGGTCTGGCTGACGCCCTGCGCCACCACGCCGTTGTCCGCGCAGAGCACCAGCACCGCACGGCGGCTGACATCCGGCACGGGGTCGCCGGTCAGCGCGGCGGCGTCCTCGACCATGGCCTCCAGCCGACCCAGTCCGCCCAAAGGCTTTGCCAGCGCAGCCCAGTGGGCGTGGGCTGCGGCGCGGGCGGCCTCGTCCGACGGGGTAACGGCTGCAAGCAGGTTTTTCAGTTCGTTTTCGGTCATGATGTTTCCTTTATATAATGTTCGGCTGCAGCCGCAAAGCGCTTCGGCAGCGGCGTACCTGCCCAGTAGAGATGCGGAAAACCCGCGTAGAGACTTGCATTGGCAAAGCCGCACGCCCACTGCCGCCCGTTTGCCTTGGCAGCGGTGAACGCATCGCCGTTTTCGGTGGAGTCCCAGTGATGGAACTCGTGGACGGGCAGGGTCTCCCCCGCGCGGAACAGCATACTGTCGGCGCGGGCGGTCAGGCGGGCGTAGCCGAACCGCACAAGCCGCCCGACCTTGAAGCCCTGCCCGGGCAGCACGCCCGCCATCGGGTGGGGCGTGCCGTCGGCGTCCTGTAATGTCCGGCCCAGATACAAAAAGCCGCCGCACTCGGCCACGGTGGGCAGGCCGCTCTGCACGGCGCTTTTTACGGCGGCGCGCAGGGGGGCGTTCGCGGCCAGCCGGGCGGCGTACAGCTCTGGGTAGCCGCCCGGCAGGTAAAGTCCGCCGATGTTACCCGGCAGCGCCGTGTCGACCAGCGGGCTGAAAAAGCACAGCTCCGCGCCGTTTTCCCGCAGTGCCTCCAGCGTTTCGGCGTAGGTAAAGCAGAACGCGGCGTCCCTTGCCACGGCAAGGCGCACCCGCGGCGGGGGCACCGTGCACGGCACAGCGTCGGGCGCGGGGCGGTCAAACAGGGTGTGCAGCAACGGCCAGTCGATGGTTTGCTGCGCGGCATCGGATAAGAGCTGTATCTTGCGCTGCAGATCGTCGATCTCGGCGGCGGTTTTCAGACCGAGGTGGCGGCTTTCTATCGCAGCTTCGGGCAGCGGCGGCAGGCAGCCGACCACGGGCAGACCGGTCTCTTTTTCGAGCATCGGCTTCAGCAGAGCGCACAATCCTTGCGTACAATCATTGAGCAAAATTCCCGCAATATGGTGCGGTGTGCGGAACGCCGTCAGCCCGCGCAGCTCCGCCGCCAGCGTCAGGCTTGCCCCCTTGGGCCGCACAACGAGCAGTGCGGGCATGTCCAGCGCATCGGCCAGCTGCCACGCGCTGGCCGTGTCGGTCACGCCGCCAAGGCCGTCATAGTAGCCCATGGCCCCCTCGACGACTGCCGCGCCGTGCCCCGCCGCGTGCCGAGCGTAGAGTGCGCGGGCGGTCTGCGGTGCAGAGAAAAACAGGTCGAGATTGTGGCTTTCGACGCCCAGCACCGCGCGGTGGAACATCGGGTCGATGTAGTCCGGCCCCGACTTGAACGCGCAGGGGGTCAGCCCGCGGGCAGTCAGCGCCGCCAGCAGCGCACAGGCTGCCGTTGTTTTTCCGCTGCCGGAGCGGGGTGCAGCCAGAACCAATTGCAGCATTTTTACTCCCTCGCGATCAAGAAAACCGGGTTGTTCGCCATGAGCAGGTGCAGGCTGCCCGCCGCCCGGCTGCGGCTGACTGCGATCTGTGTGACCTGGGCAGTCAGGCCGTGAGCCGTCAGGGCCGCAACGGCCTCCTGTAAGGTTTCCAGCGCAATGGCGCTGATACAGAGCCGTGCATCGGGGTTCGCGGCCAGCGCGGCATCGACAACAGCCCGCAGACTGCCCTTGCTGCCGCCGATAAAAACAGCGTCCGGCGCGGGCCAGCCTGCCAGTGCGGCGGGAGCAAGGCCCTCGGTAAGGTGCAGATTTTGCACCGCAAATTTTGCGCGGTTCTGACGGATAAGGTCACAGGCTTCCGCGTCGCACTCCACGGCGCAGACCAGGCCCGCGGGGGCGGCCAGCGCCAGCTCCACACTGACGCTGCCGGTGCCCGCGCCCACATCCCAGAGGGTATCTGTGGGGCGCACAGCCAGCTTGGCCAGCGCGGCAGCGCGGACCTCCTGCTTGGTCATCGGCGTTTTGCCGCGGATGAACGCTGCATCGGGCAGGCCGGGCGTGCGGCGCAGGGGCGCGGGCACATTTTCCACAAGCAGGACACTGAGCGGTGCAAAGCGCTGTGCGGCCAGCTCCAGCGCCGTGCCGGTCACAAGCCGCTGGGACGGCGTGCCGAGGTTCTCCCCCACCGTGGCCGCAGCGTCGCCCAGCCCGGCATCCGCCAGCTGTTGGCAGAGCGTCGCGGGGGTCTCGCTGCCGCCGGTCAGGAAAAAGGTTGTCCCGCCCGCGCGGCAGGCGGCCACCGGGTCACAGGCACAGCCGTGGGCGGAGACGAGCCGCCAGCCCTGCCACGGGCGGCCCAGCGCCGCGGCCAATAATTGCACGCTGGAAACGCCGGGCAGCACCGTGTACGGCAGACCCGCGTCGTCCAATGCGCGGCAGAGCGCCACCGCGCCGGAGTAGAAGCCCGTGTCGCCGCTGAAAACCACCGCGGCCTCCGCGCAATCTGTCTGCCGCAGCAATGCGCAAATTTCGTCCGTTTTATAGAGGGCCGCGCGGTTTGCCGTGCAGCCCTCGGGCAGGTTTTCCAGCAGACGGCGTGCGCCGATGATCAGCTCCGCTCCGCGCAGCGTCTCCAGCCCCGCCGCTGTCAGGCTGCCGGGCGCTCCGCTGCCCATGCCCACCAATGTGATCCTCATAAAAGCTCCCTGCATCGCTGTAAAATTGTGTCAGTGGTCTCGCCCGCGTCGTCCGGACGGCGCAGCACAATGAGCTGCACGCCGCACCGGGCGGCGGCCTCGGCCTTTTCGGCAAAGCCGCCCGCCGCGCCGCCGTCCTTCGTGACCATATAGTCGATATGGAACTGGTGCAGCAGTGCCGCATTTAATTCTTTCGTAAAAGGCCCCTGCATCGCAAGGATATTGCGGTGCGGAACGCCCGCTGCCTCGCATGCTGCGACACCTGCCAGCGTCGGCAGAACGCGTGGGTAGAGCCGCGCCGGGTCGAGCGCTGCGAAGGCGGGCAGCTCCTTGGCACCCGTTGCCAGCAGGACGCGCCCCGGTCTGTCTGCCAGATACGCGGCGGCCCGGGCGGCATCGGCCAGCACCACACTACCCGCAGGCAGGGGGCTGGCGGGGCGCAGCAGACGGTGATATTCAACTCCCGCCGCCGCTGCCGCCGCACGGATATTGCGCGTTGCCTCGGCGGCATACGGGTGGGTCGCGTCAACGCAGAGCGCCGCACCGCGCAGCAGCGCCGTCATTCCTTCGGCGTCCAGCCGCCCGGTGCGCACCGTGATGCCGTCAGCGCAGCCCTGTTCCTCGGCCCCCAGCTCTGTCGCCACACAGACCGTGACCGCCGCGCCGAGCGCCGCCAGCGCGCGGGAGAAGCTGCGCCCCTCCGTTGTACCGCTGAAAACCACCACATTCATACGCCGCGATACCCCCTTGGCGTAACCATTCTGTCCTGTAAAATCTGCGTTGCAGCGTTGCCGACAAAGACCGTTGTGAACATATCCACGGCGGTATCCTCCAGCTCGGCCAGCGTCAGCAGCCGTGCGGTCTGGCCGTCACGGCCAATGCAGCGCACCAGCCCGCAGACCGTGTCCGGCCCCTTGCCGTTGTCCCGCAGAATGCGTACGGCCTTTTGCAGGTAGTCGGCGCGGCCCCTGGACGACGGGTTGTAGAGCGCCAGACAGAAATCCCCCGCCGCGGCGCAGGCCAGCCGCTTTTCAATGACGGCCCACGGCGTCAGACGGTCCGACAGCGAAATCACGCAAAAATCGTGTGCCAACGGCGCACCCAGCACCGCGGCCCCGCTCAAAGCGGCGGTCAGGCCGGGCACAATCTCGATCTCTACCTCCGGGCAGTGCTCCGCCAGCTCCAACAGCGGGCTGGCCATGCCGTAGACCCCGGCGTCACCGGAGCAGACGAGCGCCACCGTCTTGCCGCCCTTTGCCGTTTCCAGCGCCCAACGGCAGCGGTCAAGCTCCCGCATCATGCCGGTAGCGTAAACCTCTTTCTCCGGGTAAAGCGGGCGCACAAGGTCGATGTAGACCGTGTAGCCGCACAGCACATCGGCGGCCTGCAGGGCAGTCTGCGCCTGGGCGGTCAAAAACTGCGCACCGCCCGGGCCGAGGCCCACCACATACACAAGACTACGGTTCATCATTTTTCCATCTCCAATCCGGGGCAAAGGGGGCCAGCGCCACGGCAAGGGTCACGCCGTCCCGCGCCCACTTCGGGATGAACAGCACCCCGTTTGCAGCCAGCACCGCCGCGCGTTCACAGACATTGTCCACGCCCGTTATGCTCTGCACAAAGCCGGAGGACGTAAAGCTGCCTTTAGCCGTGCGCAGGGCAGCGGCGGTATAAAAGTCCATCTTCCAGCCGTGCGCCCGGCAGAACGCCGCCAGACCCGGCTCATCCTTTTTCAAGTCAATGCTGGCTGCGCGGACAATGCCCTGCGGGGCAAAATGGTGCTCTGCGCAGAAGGCCGCAAAGGCTGTTTCCAATTTTTCCGCCGTCGTGCCGCGCTTGCAGCCGACACCTAACACCGCAATGCGGGGGATCAGGTGCAGCGCCTCACCCGTCGGGGTCAGCGTCAGCGCAAAATCTGCGCGGTCAGCGGCGGCGGCAGGCTCCACACCCGCGGGCGGCGTGCCGGAAACAGCCCAGTCTGCGGCATAGCAAACGCTCTGCCCGGCCAGCAGTGCCCCGCTCACGCAGCGGATGCGCTCCGGCTCGGCCACGGCGCAGTTCTGGCGCTTGGCCCACTCGTCCACGGCAAAAACGCCGCGTCCGTCGGTGGCCGTCGTGATGACCGGCACGGCATGGCAGACCGCCGCCAGCCGCTGCGCCAGCTCGTTTGCGCCGCCCAGATGCCCCGACAGCAGCGGAATGGCGAACCGCCCACCCTCATCCAGCACAACGACGGCGGGGTCTGCAGCCTTGCTGCGGCAGTGGGGCGCGATGGCCCGCACCGCGATCCCGGCAGCTCCTACAAAAATCAGTGCGTCGCTTTGTGCAAACTGCGCAGCGGTCCAATCGGTCAGGCGGACGCCGTCCGCACCGCCGCGGGCCACGCTGCCGGGGCAGGCTGCCGCCAGCTGCTGCGCCAGCGCCAGTCCCCGCGCCGTGAACGCAATGTACGCGCAGGTCATCGGTCCGTTCCCCTGCGGAACTCCGTTGTGAACGCCGGGTCATACAGCTTGCTGCGGTCATATTGTGCGGCTAAAAAGTTCCCGACAACGATGAGCGCCGTCTTGGTGATGCCCGCCGCGCGGGTGCTTTCGGCCAGCGTTCCGACGGTGCAATGTACAATTTTCTGTTCCGGCCACGTCGCCTTGTAGACAACGGCGGCAGGGGTCGCGGCGGTGTACGCGCCCTGCAGAAGCGCGTCCTGCACCCTGTCGATCAGGCCGACGGAAAGGAAAATGACCATCGTCGCCCCGTGGGTGGCCAGCGCGGCCAGCCGCTCACCTTCGGGCACAGGGGTACGGCCCTCCATGCGGGTGATGATGACGGTCTGGCTGACGCCGGGCAGCGTGTACTCGGCGTTCAGCGCCGCCGCCGCACCGCAGAAGCTCGACACGCCGGGCGTATCGTCGTAGGCGATACCCATGGCGTCCAGCGCGTCCATCTGTTCCCGGATTGCGCCGTACAGGCAGGGGTCGCCCGTGTGCAGGCGCAAGGTGGTTTTGTGCGCTGCTTCGTTTTCTTTCATGACGGCAAGCACCTGCTCCAGCGTCATCTCGGCGCTGTTATAGATGGCGCAGTCCGTCCCCGCCAGCCCCAGCAGCGCCGGGTTGACCAGGCTGCCCGCGTAGATGATGCAGTCCGCCGTTTGCAGCAGGGCCGCGCCGCGCCGGGTAATCAGGTCCGGTGCGCCGGGGCCGGCCCCCACAAAATGTACCATGTCAGGCTTCCTTCCACGATTTCAACAGTGTATCGGCAGTTTTTGTCTGGCCCAGCGGGCCGTTCCGGTTTGAGAACAGCACCGCGCCGACCTTGAACGCCCCCGCCGCGCGGCGGTCCAGATGCGTCTGGATCGCTGTGAGCAGGCTGGCCATGACCGGCTCCCGCAGCTGCGCGGCGTCCAGAATGTCCAGACAGGCGTCTGTCGTGGCGGCGTCCATCAGGGCGCGGCAGGTCGCCGCGTCCGCGCCGCAGAGCGCCGCATGGGCGCAGAACAGCTCCGTGCGGCAGTCGGCACAGCGGGAGTGGGTGTTCATGATGCCGCCCGCCAGCTTGACGAGCTTGCCCACATGCCCAACGAGCAGCACCTCCGCGAAGTGCTCCGCCGCTGCCATATCCAGTGCCTCGCCGATGAAATTTGAGATTTTTACGACAGGGATCTCGTGCAGCGCGGGGTAGTTGGCGGCCAGGTAGTCCAGCCCGTAGTTGCCGGGGGCTAAAATCAGGCGACGGCTTTTCAACGCTGCCTGGTGGATTTCGATTTGAAGCGTATCCAGAAGCGCCTGCTGGCTCATCGGCTCCACAATGCCGCTGGTGCCCAGCACCGACAGGCCGCCCTCGACCCCCAGATGCGGGTTGAAGGTGCGCTTGGCCGCAGCCTCGCCGCCTTCGATGGAGATAACCACCGCGAACCCGCCGCCGTAGCCGACGGCGTCCGCCTCCCGCAAAAGCGCCTCGGTTATCATCTGCCGCGGCACACGGTTGATGGCCGCCGCGCCGACGGGCTGGTCGAGGCCGGGCTTTGTCACACGGCCCACCCCTGCCCCGCCGTCAATCGTAACGGTGCGCGGCGCGTCGGGCAGCAGTGTGACCGCGGCAATGACCGGCAGACCCGTCGTGGCGTCGATGTCGTCGCCGCCGTCCTTGACGATGGCGCACGCGGCTCCGTCTGCCGTCAGGCGGCAGAACTGCGGTGCAACCTCCACGACGATACCCTTGGGCGTGCGCAGACCAACGCTTTCCGGCGCGTGTCCGGTCAGCAGCAGCCGCGCCGCGCCCGCCGCCCCCAGTGCCGCGCAGGTGCCGGTGGTGTAGCCGCAGCGCAGTAAACGCTGCCCGCTGCGGATGTAGTGCTCAAATTGGGGCTTCGGCTTTGCGCCGCTCCCGGCAAACAGCACCGCGTATTGGTCGGTGGTCAGTCCAAACAGCGCACAGATATTGTCCTGTGCAAAGGCGTCCTGCGGTGCCAGCACAGCGGACACGCCTGACGGCGCAACGCAGACAACGGCGTCGGCCAGCCTTTGGGCCAGCTCCAGCTCATGCAGCGTCACGATGACGGCCACATTCTTCTCATGTGCCAGCACTTGCAGGATGTCCATGAGCTCCGCCTTGCCCTTTACGTCTAAAAACGACGTTGGCTCGTCCAGAAGCAAAATTTCCGGCTGCTGGCAGACCGCGCGGGCCAGCAGCACGCGCTGGCGCTGGCCGTCGCTGATCCTGGCAAAATCGCGGTCCTCCAGCTCCTCCGCCCGGACAAGGCACAGGGCGTCATGCACCTGCTGCCTGTCGGCATCGGACAAAATGCCCAGCCGCCCTGTGTAGGGGTAGCGCCCGGCGGCGGCGACCTCAAAGCAGGACGTCAGCTCGGTGCGGGCCGTGTGGGGCAGCATCAGCGCCAGCTTGCGCGCCCGGGCGTTGGGGGTGTAGGCCGTCAGGTCTTGCCCGTCCAGCAGCACCGCGCCGCCCTGCGCCGCCAGCTGCCCGGCCAGCGTTTTTAAAAGAGTGGATTTGCCCGCGCCGTTCGGACCGATGAGCGCCAGAATTTTGCCGCGCTCGGCGTGCAGGGCAATGTCCCGCAGCAGCGGCGCACCGTAGCCGACGGCGAGATTTTGCGTTTCACAACAGCTCATACCGTGCCCTCCCCGCTGTGGCGGCGCACAAGCAGCCAGATGACCACCGGCGCACCGAACACCGCTGTGACCGAGCTGATGGACAGCTCGGTGGGTGCAAACAGGCTGCGGGCGATCAGGTCGCACAGCAGGCAGAATGCCGCGCCGCCCAGTGCGCAGCCCGGCAGCACCCGCAGCGGTTTTGCACTGCCCAGCGTATGTTTTACCAGATGCGGCACCGCAATGCCGACGAAGGAGATCGGTCCGGCAAATGCCGTGACGCAGGCCGCCAGCAGGCTTGACAGCAGCACAAGCACCACGGAAAACGCCCGCACCGGCACGCCGACGCTGGCGGCGTAGCTTTCGCCCAGCTGGTAGGCAGCCATCGGCTTGGACAGCAAAAACGCGGCGGCCAGGCAGGGCAGAACGATGGCCGCCGCCGTGGCGGCATTGCCCCAGGTCATGCCGGAGAAGCTGCCCATCGACCAGTTGTGCAGGTTGACGATGTTGGAATCCTGCGCGAAGGCGACGACAATATCGGTGACGGCCGAGCAGATGTAGCCGATCATGACGCCGCAGATAACCAAAATGCTCATCTGCTGCACGCGGCGCGCCACGGCCAGCACAAACAGCATGGCCGCCATTGCCCCGGCAAACGCCGCCAGAATCAGCGTCAGTGAGCCGGTGAGCAGACCGCGGTTCAAAAAGACGACCATCGTCAGCGCCACAGCCAGCTTGGCCCCGCTGGAAATGCCCATGACGAACGGCCCGGCAATCGGGTTGGCAAAAAACGTTTGCAGCAGATACCCGGCCACCGAGAGCGCCGCCCCCAGCAGCACGACCATGACGGCGCGCGGCAGGCGCAGCTGCAGCAGGATGTTGGCCGCCAGCGCGTTTGTGCCGCGGCCCAGCAGGGCCGCCGCGATGTCCGCCGGGGAGAGCTCAATGCTGCCCCAGAACAGGTTGAGCGCAAACAGCGCCAGCAGTGCCGCCGCCATGGTGAGATATGCAATTGTCATGCGTTTGGAGGTGTGCATGCGTGGTTCCCTTTGCGGCGGGCGGCAATGGTGCGGGCGGATATCGAATCCGCCCCTGCGGATGCGCCACGGTTTTGTGCGCCCGTTTTTGCCGCCGCGTTAAATTTTCAGTGCAGCTTCGTCAAAAATGTCAATTCGCTGTCGTCCGGGTCATCCTCGGTGAACACCCTGTTCATATCCAGGATCAGCTCCGGCAGCTCCATGCTCTGCTGGAAAAGGCTCTGCGACGTACACCAGACGCTGCCGCTTTGCACGGCCTTGAAGTCCGCCAGCATCGGGCATTTGGCGAGCAGCTCATCCATTGTGCGCAGCTCGCCCTCAATCGTGCTGTTGTAGAGCAGCACATCGGCGTCACGCGCCCCGGCGTAGAAATCCTCGAGCGAGATATTGACAGTCGCCAGATTGTTGCCGCTGTCCGTCAGGTCGGCAAAGACGTAGCTGCCGCCCGCCAGCCCGATCATCTTGGCGACGTAATCGCCGCCCTTGCGCACCGTGGCGAGATTGTTTGAGGTGATGGAGAAGAACGCCGCAGTCTTACCGGTGGGTTCCTCGTCCAGCAGCGGTGCAATGCGCTGCACAGCGTCGTCAAAAACACGCTCGGCCTCCTCGGTTCTGCCCAGCAGGATGCCGTACAGCTTGACCCATTCCATCCGGGCCAGCGGGTCGCTCTCGTAGCTCGAGCGCTCGACGAGGACCGGCACGCCGAATTTTTCGAGCTGCTCCTTCACCTCGGGCGTGTGGTAGATCATTGTGTTCTCGATGGCAAGGCCGCAGTTAGCGGACAGGATCGTCTCGTAATCGGGCGCACTGTACTTGCCCGCGTAGGCGATCTCGCCCTGCTCCATGGCAGTGCGGGCCGCGTCGAGGTACCAGTTTTCGGCCTGCGTGCCGGACAGCGCCACAGCCCCCAGCCCGCCAATGCTGATGATGGGGTCCATCGCGGACGACGACACAAGGTAGATATTTTGGATAGGCTGCTGCAAAACGGTGATGTCTGCGTCCAGATTGGCAGGCGCAGCGGCCCCCTCCGGCACGACGAGATAGCGGCTGCCGTCAATCGTGATGAGGTCATAGCCGCCCGCACACACATCCACCGTGAACTGCTTCGCATATTCCAGCGGATAGCGGTTTTCTATCGTCAATGCGTCCGTTTGCGCGGGAGCCTGGGATGCAGCCGCGCAGCCTGCCAGCAGCAGAGCGGGCAGGGCAAAAGCTGCCGCGCGCCTCATTCGGCGGCGGCCAGCGTCGCGCTGTCAAAGGTCAGGGTATAGTCGATCTCGTGCGGGGTGCTCATGGCGACGGTGTCCGCCGTGACGGCCAGCGCGGTATCCAGTGCGGCAACGGGGATCTCAAACGTCGAGTTGCCGTCGGTGTTGACGGGCAGGTACTTTTCGCCGTCGACGAGCATATAGTCATAGTTCGGGCTGCTCCAGACGATGGTCGCGGTCATAACGCCGTCGGCCACGGTCAGCGCGGCGGGGCTTTCGACGGTGGCGCGCCCGCTGCCGCCCTCCAGCGTCACAGCGCAGGTGTAGCTGCCGTCGGCGGGGATCTCAACGGCTGCCGCAGCCGCATCCTCTGCCGCAGGCTCGGCATCGGAGACGCTGACCGTATGGTCATACCAGGTGCCCTTGGTGCCGAGGATGGCCAGCTGGAAATCGGCATCGACAGCCGCAACGGGGATGTCAAAGCCGTATACTTCGTCGCTGGTGCCGTCGGAGTAGGTCACCGTGTCAACGGTAGGCTGCAGCCAGTCGCTCTCGTGGGCGGGGGCGTCGGTGGCCATGCCCGGATACAGGTTGACGATCTTCTGGGACTGCAGACTGACGTGGAAGGTCATCGTGCCGTTTTCCACCGTCAGCGTGCCCATGCCGTCCACGGCTTCGTTGGCGTGGAACATACTGCTGTCGGTGTTGAACTTAGCGGTGTATACGCCGTCCGGCAGCGCGGCAGCGGGGGCCGGGGCTTTCGTGACGGAAGGGGCGGTTTCTTCCGTGGAGACCGCCTCGGACGTGCTCTCGGCGGTGGACGCTGCGGACGCACCGCAGCCCGCCAGCAGCAGGGCAGCGAGAGTCAGGGATGCGAGTTGGAGCTTTTTCATGCTTTCCTTACCTCATTCTATATATATTTATCAGGCATTAGCGGGAGGCGGCGCGGGCGGATATGGAATCCGCCCCTACGGCGTGGCAGGGCATCACATCGGCCCCTGCCATGCTTTCCCAAAAAACAAAAAACTGCCCGGAGCTTACCCTCCGGGCAGAATGGGTCTTTCTCAGCCGTTCAGGGAATCGATGGCGGCCCCGGCATGGTCAACGTAGAGCTGCTGGATGTCGCCGATCTCGCCCAGACCTGCGATCTGGGTGTCGACGCTCTCAAAGCAGTCGGCGGCGTTGAACTGGCTCAGCCAGGAATCGTCATCGGCACCGGCCATGTCGTTGTTGGCGTGGTCACCGGCGACGACCATCAGCGGGCGCAGGATGACCTTGGTGTAACCGGCCTCCTTGACCTTCTCGATAACGGCATCGCAGGCGGTGTCCTCGGGCTCACCCTCGACGGTGCCGATAAAGACGTTGTCATAGCCCAGCGTCTGCATCGCGGTCTGCATCTGGCTGTAGCTGACCTTGGCGGTGTGGGACGTGCCGTGGCCCATAAAGACAAAGGCGGTGCCGTCCGCAGCGGCGGCAGCGGCGTCGTCATACCCGGCGGTCTTGACGGCCTCGGCGGTGATGGCGGCGGCTACGGCTTCTTTGTCGGCGTTGATGACGGTGGCATCTTCGCCGACCTCGCCCAGCAGGGGTTCGGCAATGGCAACGCTGTCGAACTTGTCCCTGTACTGCTCAACCGCCTCGCACATCTCGTCGTACTCGGCGCCGTGCATCAGGTGCGTAGGCTGGACAACCAGATTCTTGACGCCGTTGGCAACGGCACGCTCAAGCGCCTGGTCCATGTTGTCGATCTTCTCACCGTCGCGGGCCTGAACGTGGTTGATGATGATCTGCGCGGTGAAGGCGCGGCGGACGCTCCAATCCGGGTAGGCGGCCTGCAGGGCGTCCTCGATGCCCTTGATGTCAGCGGCGCGGCTGCCGTTGAAGGAGGTGCCGAAGCTGACGACCAGCAGCTCATTCTCGCCGATGTCGTCGGCATTGCGCGGGTCGTCCTTGCCGGCGTCGCCGGTGTCGCGGCCAAAGTAGTCGGGGTCTGCGTTCTCGCCCTCGACCAGTTCCTTCTGGGTGTCGGTCAGGGCATCCCAGGCAGCCTTGGCGGCCTCGCACTGGGCATCGGTGTCGGCGCTGCGCTCCTGCACGTAGATGGCGTCGATCAAATCGGCGCAGTTCTTAGCGGCCACTTCGTCTGCATCTCCCTCGTCTGCGGTCTTTTCTGCATCCTCTGCGGTGCTTTCGTCGGCGACGGTGCTCGCGGCAGCGCTGTCAGTGCTTGCGGCGGTGCTGCCGCAGCCGACCAGCAGGGCGGCGGACAGTGCTGCGGCCATGGCGACGGCGGCAGCTTTCTTGTAGGTGATCTTTCTCATGTGTTCTTACTTCCTTTCCTTGTTTAAAGCTGGGAGACAGTACGGGAGAGAACAGCAGGGCACACGGAAATTGACCCCGTAAAAAACGAGGTCTTTTGCGTGCAGAATGGCAACACAAAAGACCCCGTATTTTAAGCAGGTGCTTTGCGGTACAACCAATTCCTCGTGATCTGGGGCGGTGCGCCCCCGTACCCGGCAGCAGGCAGGTTTCCTGGCTGAAAGCTCAACGCCTGCCGCCGCCTTCCCGGGTCAAAACCCAGTGACCGGTGCAAATGCACCCTGGCGGCAGGCTCCCTTATCACAGTGACGAGATCGTGCGGGATTTGCACCCGCTTCCCTTTTACCCTTTCCCATGCGCCGAACGGCGGCATAAAAAGGCACCTGCTGTCGTATTCAGTTTTACGGTGTAAAGTATAGCACAATGCGGTGAGAAACGCAAGAGTGCGTCGGTTTCAATTTTGCCTTTATACACTTTATACGATTGTGAACTGGCACGCCCGCATGGCGTCCAGCGCCGTTTGGTGGGACTGGGGCGTGACCCCGGCGCAGCAGTCGGACAGGATCTCAATTTCCGTCTCCGGGAAGGCCGCGCGCAGCACCATGGCGTTGCTGATGACGCAGATGTCGGTGCAGTAGCCGTAGATGACGATCTTTTCAATGTCGTCCACGGCCTTGTTGTGGGCCATCAGCTCGTCAAGGATCTCGCTCGGCAGCATGTAGCTGCCGAAGGTCGGCTTGTTGACGATGTGGCAGACCTCGGGCTCGGTACCGTCCAGCGCGTTCTCCAGCTCGGGCGCAAAGTTCCAGCCGTCCTCGCCCTCGATGCAGTGCTCCACAGGCAGGTGGCGTCCCTCCCGCGTGGCAAGGTAGTTGTCGGGGTGGGTGTCCCGCGTCAGGAACAGCCAGTGCCCGGCCCGGGCATGGGCCTTAACGGTCTCGGCCAGGTGGTCCACGTTGGCCTGTGCCTGGGGGTTCGCCAGCGCACCCGTGATAAAGTCCTTTTGTACGTCCACAACAATATCCAGAATCATAGCGACAGCTCCTGTTTTTATAGTTTGCTATAGTTTGCTACCAGTATACCGCAGACGGTGCGCGGTGTAAAGTGCGCGTTTCTCTGGCCGCAGGGGTGCGGATGTGGTATAATGGAAGAAAAATTTCAGGAGGCCCTTCATGACTCCGCGTGAAGCGTTAAAACGATATTTCGGCTACGACTCCTTCCGCCCCGGGCAGGAGGAGATCGTCAGCGCCCTTCTGGCCGGGCGGGACGCGCTGGCCATCATGCCCACCGGCGCGGGCAAGTCGCTCTGCTATCAGGTCCCTGCTCTGCTGCTGCCGGGGCTGACGCTCGTCATCTCGCCGCTGATCTCGCTGATGCAGGACCAGGTCAAGGGGCTGAACGCAGCGGGCATCCATGCGGCATTTATCAACTCGTCGCTGACCGAGACACAGATTGCCCGCGCGCTGGACCTGGCCGCCGAGGGCAGCTACAAGCTTGTCTACGTCGCGCCCGAACGGCTGGAAAGCCCGGTGTTCCGCAGCTTTGCCGCGGGGGCGGACATCTCGATGGTCACGGTGGATGAGGCGCACTGCATCAGCCAGTGGGGACAGGATTTCCGTCCGAGCTACTTAAAGATCCTCGACTTCATCGACAGTCTGCCCCGCCGCCCCATCGTGTCGGCGTTCACGGCCACGGCCACGCGGGAGGTCAAGGACGACATCGTCTGCACGCTGCGGCTCCACGACCCGAAGGTGCTTGTGACCGGCTTTGACCGGCCCAACCTCTACTTTCAGGTCGAGCGCACCCGCCGCAAGGACGATTTTGTCATCCAATATCTGCGCGACCACCCCGGCGAGAGCGGCATCATCTACTGCGCCACCCGCAAGAATGTGGACAAGCTGCAGGAGCTTCTGACCGAATACGGCTTTGCGGCCACAAAGTACCACGCGGGCCTGTCCGCCGAAGCACGCCGCAAAAATCAGAATGACTTCATCTACGACACCGCGCCGGTCATTGTGGCGACGAACGCCTTTGGCATGGGCATTGACAAGTCCAACGTGCGGTTCGTGCTGCACTACAACATGCCCCAGAGCATGGAGAATTATTACCAGGAGGCGGGCCGTGCCGGGCGTGACGGGCTGCCGTCGCAGTGCGTGCTGCTTTTTTCGGCGCAGGACGTCATCATCAACAAATTCCTGCTGGACAAAAAGGATTTTGCCGAGATGGACGACGAGGAGGCCGACCTTTTGCGCCAGCGCGACCTGCAGCGCTTGCAGACGATGGAGCGCTACTGCCAGACGACGGAGTGCCTGCGCAACTACATTCTGGCCTATTTCGGCGAGCATCCCACCGCGCCGTGCGGCAACTGCGGCAGCTGCAACAACGATTTTGACGAGGTCGATATGACCGACGCCGCCAAGTGGATGATCAACTGCGTGGCCGAGCTGCGCGGGCGGTACGGCAAAGCGATTTTGTTCGGCACTTTACAAGGCGCGAACCGAGCGCGTCTGCGGGAGCTGGGAGCCGAGCGCTTCAAGAGCTACGGCCGGATGAAGGACACCCCGCGCGAGACGCTGGAACGCCTGCTGGCCCAGCTGCTGGAGGATGGATATTTGGTGCAGAGCGACGACCAGTACGCCGTGCTGCACATCGGGGATATTGCCCCGCTGAAGGCCGGCGGGCAGGTGCTGGTCAAGCTGCCGCCGCAGCGTGAGCCGGAGCAGGCCCGCGCACCGAAGCCGAAGCGCCGCAGCCCGATGGACGCGCTGACGAGCGCCGGACTGGAGCTGTTCAACCAGCTGCGCCAGCTGCGGTTTGACACCGCCCAGCGCGAGGGACTGCCGCCCTACGTCGTGTTCGGTGACAAGTCGCTGGTGGATATGTGTCTGCGCGCGCCGCGCCGCGCGGAGGATATGCTGGGCATCTACGGCATGGGTGAGCGCAAGTATGAAAAGTACGGTGCCGCGTTCTTTGCGGTCATTGACGCCTACCGCGCCGACCACCCCGACGCCGTTTTGAGCCTGGACCCGCCCGCACCGGAGCCGGAAAAGCCGCTGCCGTCTGAGAAGAAGAAAAAGCCGCCGAAGGCCGAGCGCCCCGCGTTTTACCTGACGGCGGAGGACGCGCGCAGCTTCAACTATCAGGACAGCTATACCGGCGCGGAGCTGAAGGCCGCGCTGATCGAGGCTGCCGGTGACCCGGATGTGAAGGCACCGACCATCAAGGAGATTGACGAGTGGCTGCTGGCGCAGCGGCTCATCGGCATGGAGCGTCTGCCGACGAAGGGCTTTTACTACGTGCCGACCCCTGCCGGTGTGGACGCCGGTCTGCGCAGCGAGGACAAGGTCAGCGCCCGCGGCACGCCGTATTCAGTGCTGCTGTTTACGCCGGAGGCGCAGCGGATGGTGGTGGAGCATTTTATAAAACCAGAGGCTTCCCCCTCGGGGGAAGCTGTCACCGAAGGTGACTGATGAGGGCGAAGTTTACGGCTGCAATCCGTTTGCGGACGGTTATGGCACGCCTTTCCCTCATCCGGCCCTGCGGGGCCACCTTCCCCCAAGGGGGAAGGCTTAGGGCTTTTTCGTCATCTTGTCCGTACTGCGCAAATTTTCTTTGTCATATTCGTCGATTGCGGATTTTTTGACACGATGTTAAAATGTTAGCAGAGACCGTATACCAATTTATAAGGAGCACCCCATGGACAACGTGAAAATTCTCGAGGTCAAGCAGAGCATCTTTGCCTCCAACGACGAGCAGGCCGCCGCGCTGCGGGCTGAGCTGAAGCAGGAAAAAATCTTTCTGCTGAATTTAATGAGTGCGCCGGGATCCGGCAAAACCACGACACTGCGCCGCACGATTGCTGCGCTGCAAAATGAGCTGCGCATCGGCGTGATGGAGGCCGACATCGACTCCGACGTGGACGCCCGCGCCATTGCCGAGACCGGCGCCAAGGCCATTCAGCTGCACACCGGCGGCATGTGCCATCTGGACGCCGAGATGACCCGGCAGGGACTGGCCGGGCTGGGCACCGGGGGTCTCGATTTGGTGATTTTGGAAAACGTCGGCAACCTTGTCTGCCCTGCCGAGTTCGACACCGGCGCGGTGAAGAACGCGATGATTTTGTCGGTCCCCGAGGGTCACGACAAGCCGCTGAAATATCCGCTGATGTTCCAGGTCTGCGACGTCGTTCTTGTCAACAAGATCGACGTGCTGCCGTATTTTGACTTTGACATGGACAAATGCCGCGAGTATGTGGCTCTGCGCAACCCGAACGCAAGGGTCATCCCGATCTGCGCCCGGACGGGCGAGGGCATTGACGAATGGGCCGATTGGCTAAAAGAGCAGGTTAAGGCGTGGCAGGCGTAAATAATCCAGCCGCGTTGTAGGGGCCGCACATGTGCGGCCCGCGGCCTTGCCGCAATCGCCCGTCCGCCATTTACAACCGGGCTGGGCATGCCCGGCCCCTACTGTGCAAAAAACGGAGCAACGGCACAAAAAAGGAGCACACCATGAGCAAACCCACTGCGTTCCCGCTGGATGAGAGCAGGCTGCCCTTCGAGATTCCGAGGGACGAGCCGTACCGTGAGAAAATTGCCAGGCTGGGCCAGATGATCACGGACCGCATCCCGGCCAAAAAGGGCATTCTGACGAAGGATGACCCCGAATACTGGGGCCTGGCGTCCATCGTGACCGACGAGATGGCGGACGTTGCCTTAAAAATGAAGGTCCGCAAGCCCATGACCCTGCCCGAGCTTGTTAAGGCCACGGGCAAGCCTGCCGGGGAGCTGGAGCCGCTTTTGCAGCAGATGGCCGTCGTCGGTCTGCTGGAGTACAACTGGGAGAATCCCCGCCGCGAAAAGCAGTACATCCTGCCGATGTTCGTGCCCGGCAGCGCAGAGTTCTTCAACATGAACAAGCAGCAGATCGCCGACCACCCCGAGGTGACGGCCTTCTTTGAGCGGATGACGTTTCTGCCGCTGGAGCACATCACCGCCATGGTGCCCCCGGGCGGCGCAGGCATCGGTATGCACGTCATCCCGGTGGAAAAAGCCATCGAGACCGAGAACCGGTCCGCCGACATTGAGCACATCTCTCACTGGCTGAAAAAGTACGACGGCAAGTATGCCGCCGGTCCGTGCAGCTGCCGTATGTCCCGCGCCGCCATGGGCGAGGGCTGCGGCGACGACCCCGACGACTGGTGCATCGGCGTGGGCGATATGGCCGACTACCTCGTCGAGACCAACAAGGGGCATTACGTGACCTACGATGAGGTCATGCAGATTTTGCAGAAGGCCGAGGACAACGGCTTTGTGCACCAAATCACGAACATCGACGGCGAGAACAAGATTTTTGCCATCTGCAACTGCAACGTCAACGTCTGCAATGCGCTGCGCACAAGCCAGCTGTTCAACACGCCGAACATGAGCCGCTCGGCCTACGTGGCGCGTGTCGAGCCGGAGAACTGCGTGGCCTGCGGGCGCTGTGTGGAGTACTGCCCCGCGGGCGCGGTCAAGCTGGGCCAGAAGCTCTGCACGAAGGACGGCCCCATCACCTACCCGAAGCAGGAGCTGCCCGACGCCGTGAAGTGGGGCCCCGACAAGTGGGCCATCGACTACCGCGACAAGAACCGCATCAACTGCTATGACACCGGCACGGCCCCCTGCAAGACGGCCTGCCCCGCGCACATTGCCGTGCAGGGCTACCTGAAAATGGCCGCGCAGGGCCGCTACCGCGACGCGCTGGCGCTGATTAAAAAGGAGAACCCCTTCCCCGCCGTCTGCGGGCGCATCTGCAACCGCCGGTGCGAGGACGCCTGCACCCGCGGCACCGTGGACCAGGCCGTGGCCATCGACGCCGTCAAAAAGTTCATTGCCGAGCAGGACCTGAACGCCGCGCACCGCTATGTGCCCGACGTTGTCCAGCCGTCGCTGCAGGGCCCGTGGCCGCAGAAGATCGCCATCATCGGCGGCGGCCCCGCGGGCCTGTCCTGCGCCTATTTTCTGGCAGTGCAGGGCTACAAGCCCACCGTGTTTGAGAAAAACGAGCGTCCGGGCGGCATGCTGCGCTACGGCATCCCTTCGTTCAAGCTCGAGAAAAACGTCATTGACGCCGAGATCGACATTCTGCGGGAGCTGGGCGTTGACATCCGCTGCGGTGTCGAGGTCGGCAAAGACGTCACGCTGGCCGAGCTGCGCCGACAGGGCTACCGGGCGTTCTATATCGCCATCGGCTGCCAGGGCGGGCGCCGGGCCGGTGTGCCCGGCGAGGACGCCGCGGGCATTGAGACCGCCGTCCACCTGCTGCGCACCGTCGGCAGTGACGAGAGCCGCAAAATGACCGGAAAGACCGTCGTCATCGGCGGCGGCAACGTTGCCATTGACGCGGCGCGTGTGTCTCTGCGCTGCGGTTCCGACGGCGTGACGATGGTCTGTCTGGAGCCGCGGGACAAGATGCCGGCCTCGCCGGAGGAAATTGCCGAGGCCGAGGAGGAGGGCACCAAAATCACCTGCGGCTACGGCCCGAAGGAGTTTCTCTCCGAGAACGGCCATGTGACCGCCGTCGTGCTGAAAAAGTGCACCGGCCTTTACAACGCGGAGGGCCGTTTTGCGCCCACCTACGATGAAAACGATACCATCACCCTGCCGTGCGACAACGTTGTTTTAAGCATCGGCCAGTGCATCGAGTGGGGCGATTTGCTGAACGGCGAGGCCGTGCAGCTGGGCCGCGGCCAGGGCGCTGTGGCCGACGCGCTGACCTACCAGACCGCCCAGCCGGACATTTTCGTCGGCGGCGACGTCTGCACCGGGCCGCGGTTTGCCATTGACGCGATTGCTGCGGGCAAGCAGGGGGCAATTTCCATCCACCGCTTTGTGCAGCCCAACACAAGCCTGACGATTGGCCGCAACCGCCGCGACTTCCACGAGCTGGACAAGTCGAATCTGGCGCTGGGCGAGTATGACCGCGCACCGCGCCAGTCCGCCGCGCTGGATGCGGGCATTGACGCGCACCGTTCCTTCCGCGACGCGCACCTGACGCTGACCGAGGATCAGGTCAAAATCGAGACAGCGCGCTGTCTGGGCTGCGGTGCCAGCGTTGTGGACCCGAACAAGTGCATTGGCTGCGGCGTCTGCACGACAAAGTGCGAGTTTGATGCCATCCGCCTGCACCGCGACCTGCCCGAGTGCAGCAAGATGGTCAGGAGCGAGGACAAGTTCAAGGCCATTCTGCCCTACATGGCGAAGCGCGAGATCAAGATCCGCTTTGCCAAGAAGGAGAAGTAATGCACGAGCTTGGCATTGTATTCCACATCATCCGCACGGTGGAGGACGTGGCCCGGCAGAACAACGTGACGCGCATCCGGCGCGTGACGCTGCAGCTGGGCGAGGTCTCCGGCGTGGTGGAGAGCTATCTGCAGGACTGCTGGAAGTGGGCGGCGGCGAAATCGGAGCTTTTGCCCGGCGCGGTGCTGACCGTGGAGACCATCCCCGCCGTGACCGTGTGCGAGGACTGCGGCCAACAGTACCCCACCGTGCAGTTTGGCCGCACCTGCCCCCACTGCCAGAGCCCGCGCACCCACCTTTTGCAGGGCCATGAGATGTTGATCAAAGAAATCGAGGCCGTGGAGACAGGACACACCGCCCCGGAGAGAGCGTGAAGCTGCATGAAATACAAAATTTTCCGCATTGAGGAACAGATGTACGGCTGCGAGGAGCCGCCCGCCGACCAACCGATTCTGGTTGACGTAGTGCTGGAAGGTTCTGACGGCACGCGGCGCGTGCTCCCCTACCCCGACGAAGCGCTGCGCCGCGGCGGAATGGAGGAAGGCGACAGCGTCGAATTGACCGACGGCATCCTTCGCAAGGTATAATTTTTCCAAAAACAAAAGGGGCTGTTGCGTGTGCAGCAGCCCCTTCAGCGTTTCAAAAACCTCCCTCTGCGAGACAGACTCCCCCGGTACGGGGGAGGTGGCGCTTGCGCCAGAGGGGGAGCGGTGCCCCGCAGGGGCGGAGGGAGAGAACCTTGCCATAACCCGAAATATTTCGGGCAACCGTACAGTTCTCTCCCCCACCGCCTGCGGGCGGAGCCCCCTCGCAGAGGGGGCCAAGGGGGTGAACGCCCCTTATATTTTTTACAAAGGTTATTCTTCCGTAGAAATATCGCGGCCAAAGTATTTTTCGCTCAATGCCTTCAGCGTGCCGTCGGCGCGCAGCTCGTCAATGGCGGCATCAATGGCCGTGCGCAGGGCGGCAGTCTCGTCGCCCTTGCGCATCGGGATGGCGATCTGGTTCGCATCGTCGGTCAGCACGGCGATCTTCACATTCGCGTCGGGGTGCTCCTTCGTGTAATCGTAGAAGGTCATCTCGGCGTTCAGCGTCGCGTCGATACGCCCGCTCAGCAGCAGCTCAAACGTCTGGTTCAGGTCGTCAACGCCCGTCACCGTCGCGCCGTACTGCTCGGCCAGCTCGGCGTAGGTGCTGGAGATCGTGTTTGCGGTCTTTTTGCCCTTCAGGTCCTCCAGCGTGTTGATGCTGTCATCGTCGGCCTTGGTGATGACGGCGGTGCGGTTGAAGGCGTAGGGCGTCGAGAAGTCGTATTTTTCGGCGCGTTCGGGGGTGATGTCCACGCCGTTGACCATGATGTCATAGCGGCCCGCGTCCAGACCGGCCAGCAGGCCGTCCCACTCGCCCTCGACAAACTGCGGCTCAACGCCCAGCTTCTTCGCGATCTCGGTGGCGACCTCGACGTCGTAGCCGACGAGGTTGTCGTTTTCATCGTGGTAGGTCCAGGGTGCCCATGTGCCCTCCATCGCAACCGTGATGGTACCCTTGGCCTGGATCTCGCTCAACAGGTCGCCGGACGCGGCCTCGGCGGTGCTCCCGGCGGCGGATTCCGCTGCGGGCGCGGTGGTGGCGGCGCTGCTGCCGCAGGCGGTCAGGACCAGCGCGGCGGTCAGGGTCAGGGCGGTCAGCTTGGTCAAGTTCTTCATTACAATAGGCTCCTTTGCTTGTAGGTCTGCAAAAATTCTTTGGTGCGGGGCTGCTGCGGGTCGTTGAAGAACGCCTCGGCGGCGTTCTGCTCCACAATGACGCCCTGCTCCATGAACACCACGCGGTTGGCCGCGTGGCGGGCAAAATCCATCTCGTGGGTCACGACCAGCATTGTGCGGCCTTCCCCGGCCAGGCTGCGCATGACGGCCAGCACCTCGCCGGTCAGCTCGGGGTCCAAAGCGGACGTAGGCTCGTCGAAATAGATGATCTCCGGGTCGGCGGCCATGGCGCGGGCAATCGCCACGCGCTGCTGCTGCCCGCCGGAAAGCTGGCTGGGGTAGTAGTCGGCGCGGTCATCCATGCCGACCTTGACCAGCGCGGCGCGGGCGATCTCCTCGGCCCGGCGGCGCAGCATTTTGCGCGCGATGATAAGCCCCTCGGTCACGTTTTGCAGCGCGGTCTTGTTGGCAAACAGGTTGTAGCTTTGAAAGACAAATCCCGTGCGGCGGCGCAGGGCGTTGGCCTCGGCGTGGGTGACGCGGGCCAGGTCTACGCGCTGGTCGTCAAACAGCATCGTGCCGCCGTCGGACTTTTCCAAGAAGTTCAGGCAGCGCAGCATCGTTGTTTTTCCGCTGCCACTGGGGCCTAAAATGGCGACGACGTCGCCCTTGTTCACGTCCAGATCGATGCTCTTGAGCACCTGCAAATCGCCAAAGGACTTGCGCAGATTTCTGATTTGCAGCATAGTTCAGCTCCTTTGCGCGCCCTTGCTGTTGAGGTACCGCTCGCCGACGGCCTGCAGGCGGGTCAGCACGGTGCAGAACAGCAGGTAAACCAGACCGACCTCCATGTAGAGGGCCAGCGGCTCATAGGTGCGGGCCACAATGCGCTGGGTCGTCATGAACATTTCGGTCACGGTGATGTTCGCGGCCAGCGAGGTATCCTTGACCATGGCGATCAGCGTACTGGCCAGCGTGGGGAAGGCCGTGCGCAGCGCCTGCGGCAGGATGATGCGGCGGATGATCTGTAAGTAGCTCATGCCGACGCACTGCCCCGCCTCCATCTGGCCTTTGGGCACGGATTCCAGCGCGGCGCGGATGGTCTCAGCGCAGTACGCGCCCTCGTTGATGGAAAAGACGAGCACCGCCGCGGGGAACGGCTCAATCAGGATGCCGACGCCGGGCAGGCCGTAGAACACAACGAACAGCTGCACCAGCACGGGCGTGCCGCGGATGACCCAGATATAAAACCGGGCCAGCCGCTGCAAAACGGGCACATGGGCAAACTGCACCAGCGCCACCGCCACCGCGATGATAAGCGCCAGCGTGAACGAGATGGCGGTCAGCGGGATGGTGACGGTCAGGCCGGGCAGCAATATTTTACCAAAGGAATCCACAAGGATTCCCCACAGGCGTTCGGACATGAGGCGGAACTCTCCTTTTTTGGGTTGGGGTTGCGGGAATATTTCCCACTAAAACGGTATGCTATGAGATTGTAGCACACTTTGCCGGATTTTGCAAGAGTGAAATTTGAAGTGAAGTTTAAGGTTGGAGCAGCGTGTCGAAACGCTCTTGTAGGGGCGAGCATTGCTCGCCCGTGCCCGTTTGCCTTGTATGAA
>OIXG01001192.1_pt1 | contig 26333 bp, 34 predicted proteins | sample 1587731 | NCBI WGS metagenome assembly OIXG01 (sample SAMEA3888908, study PRJEB22519) | human gut metagenome | biome: human gut; feature: human-associated habitat; material: faeces | place: Denmark | collected 2010
AGGTCACAGGGGATGTTCTCCTCCCGCTCACCGGCGGGCAGCAGCTGATCCCGCACGGCGATGACGTCGGGCAGATCCAGATTGTAGAGCCTGCAGGTGCCGTTGTCGCACTGCCGCCCGGTGTCGTCCAGCCCGCAGCCCAGATTGACCACCGCCGCGTTGGGGTGGTCCTTCAGATAGTCCCGCACCTCGAAGGCCAGATCGCTCTGCCGCATGGCCGCCTCCAGTATGCCGAACCGCTGCATCAGGCTCCCGGACTTCTTTTCCAGCACCGTGAAGTCGTAGTCGATCTGGTCGATGAGCCGGATGGCCGTCTCGTCCCGGTAGAGGGCGGGATAGCGCTCCGAGCACAGCTTCCGGCCGTACAGCGGGATGACCAGCGTCTCCTGCACCGTGTTTTTCGTGATCTTGTACTTCATATGCCCCTCCTGTATCATTTGGTTAGAGTCAACTAACCCGCATCCAAGAAAAAATGCCGTTCCTGCCGACGGGCATATTATACACGCTCCTGCCGCAAATTGCAACCCGCATCCGGGAGGCGCTGCGCACCCCAAAAAGGAGGAGGTGTGACCATCGGTCACACCTCCTCCTTTTGTGTTTTACAGCCGGGCGGGACAGGGAGAGATCTGCTCCGGCTAAGGGATCACTGCGTGCTTACTTTTTCAGCGTGGCCAGACGGCGGACAGCCTCCTTGACGGTGTCCTCCTCAAAGGCGTAGCACATTCTGAACCAGCCGGGCCTGTCGCAGCCGAACAGCTGGCCGGGGGACACGTTGATCATCAGATCGTTGTAGATCTTCTGCCACAGCACATGCTCCTCGGCGAACTCCTGCTTGTCCAGATAGGCGGAGAAGTCGGCCATGATGAAGATACCGGCCCGGGCCTTTATGGTGGGCACGCCGATGTCCGCCAGACCCTTGGTGATGATCTCGTAGGCGGTCTTCAGCCGCTGGCGGGACAGATCCATCACGCCCTCCAGCTCCGGGGACTGCAGCAGCGCCGTCAGCAGGGACTGCGTATGGGAGGATACGCAGGAATAATAGGTGATGGAGCCGAAGCCCTGGATGATGGCGGGGTTGAAGGAGAAGCACATACCGGTGCGGAAGCCGGACAGCACAAAGTCCTTGGCAAAGCTGCTGGTGACGTGGACGCGGTGGCGGTAGCTTGCGGGCACCAGCTTCAGGGTGCTGACGTAGTGCGCCTCGGGATCGAACACCGTCTGGGCGTAGATCTCGTCGGAGATGATCTCCAGATCATGGGTCATGGCGAAGTCGATGACGTGGCGGACGGCGTCCTCCTTGTAGACGATGCCGATGGGGTTGTTGGGGGAGGAGAACAGCACCGCGCGGACGCGCCGGCCCTCCTTCGTCACCTTTTCGTAGGCCGCCTCAAAGGCGTCACGGTCCAGCGTCTCGTCGCAGGGCACGCCCACGGCGATAACGCCGGCGCGCTCGTTGATGTCGTCCACAAAGCTGGAGTAGTAGGGCGCGGGGATGAGGAACACATCGCCCGGCTCGGCCAGCAGGGTGGCCAGCGTCTCCAGCGCCACGGTGCAGCCGGCGCAGGTGGCCACGTTGTCCTTGGTCAGCACCACGTCGCTGTCCGCGCCGAAGATCACCTTCTGCCAGTGGGCGGCAATGGCGGAGCGGAACTCGTCGCTGCCCTCGAACTTGTTGTAGTGCAGGTTGTAGCCGGTGAGATCCATGCGGTCCGCCGCCTTGCGCAGCAGGTCGCATACCTCTTTGTTCACAAGGTGGCTCTCCGCGGTACCCATGTTGATAAGGCCGCCGGGGTTCGTCTCCTTGTCGTACATGTTGTAGAAGTTGTCAAAATGCGCTTTCACCAGCGGGGGCAGGGTGCGCACCCATTTCTTGCCCCGTTCGGACAGATACTCGATCATGGCGCACCTCGCTCAGTTGTGCTCCAGGCCGGCCTCCGTCTGGATGCCGGGCCGGGTGCCCAGCCCCATGGTGGCGTCGATGTTGGCGCCGTGGAACAGGGTGGACTCGTCGCGCAGCAGCTCGCCCAGCCAGAAGGCGATCTCGGAGGGCTGGATCAGGCGCTTCTTGGCCTGCGCGGCGTCGAAGGCCTTGCGCTCCTCGGGGGACATGTTCTTCAGGGTGCTGGAGTAGAACATGGGCGTCTCAATGGCGCCGGGGCTGATGCAGAACACGTCGATGAGGGTGTGGGTGTTCTCGGCGGCCAGCTGCTTGGCCAGATACGCCACGGCGCACTTGCTCATGCCGTCGCTGAGGGTGAACTTGGGGAAGCAGGCGATGCCGCCGCCCACGGAGGAGATGAAGATCAGCTTGGTCTTTTCGGTCTTGGCCTGCAGCATCGGCTCCATCTTCTTGTAGATCCACAGGGGGCCAAGGGCGTTGACGGTCATCAGCGCCATGTCGTTGGCGGCCTTCAGGGGATCGCCCTGATCGGCGTACTCCTTGACGGTGCCGGAGCCCAGGGCGGCGTTGAAGATCACGCCGTACCACTCGTTCTCGACCAGGAAGTCAGCGTTCTCGATCTCCTCGATCTTGCCCTGATCCAGCTTGTGGGCGAACAGACGGCCGGGATTGGCTGCCATCAGCTCCTCGGCCTTGCCGGCGGAGCGGCGATAGGTGATATGAACCTCATAGCCCTGCTCCAGCAGGAGCTTGGCAGTCTCCAGACCGACACCCTGGGTGCCGCCGGTCACCAGTACCTTTTTCATAGTGCTTACCTCCATTATCATAAAATTTTTGTGTTACGCGCTTTTTTTCTTCAGCAGGACGTTGTTCTCGTCGAAGTCCTCGTATTTCCGCTTCTTGATGTACTTGGTGTAGATCATGCCCGCGAAGATCACCAGACCGGCGTAGCCGGAGATGGGATAGATGATGCTGATCATGGTGGAGGTGGACTTGCCGATGTCCGCCAGATAGGGCACCACGCCGGTGACGGTATAGGCGCCGTACATCAGGCCGGAGATCACCCAGTTGCTGAAATTGGTGTGAACGGTGATGGTCTGCAGGCTGGCGTCCGCCTGGGCGATGCCCTCGGGGTTGCTGGCGATGGAGATGACGCCGATGACGATGGTCACCAGCAGCAGCACCGGGGAGATGTAGCCGATGATCTGCACCAGCTTGTTCAGACCCAGCAGCACCGTGGCCAGCGAGGCAATGATCATGATGGCCCGCCCGATGTTGCCGTTGACGCCGTAGTACTCCGAGAAGGTGGAGCCGGCGGCGGAGATCATCATCGAGTAGACGAAGAACAGCATGATGGGGGTGAACCATTCCAGTGCAAAGCCCAGATACTTGCCCAGATAGAAGTTGAACATCTTGCCGGAGTTGTTGAGTCTCAGGTAGCGGCCGTCCTCCACGATGGTGCTGACGAACCACACATACAGCAGCAGTGCGATCAGTCCGGCGCCCACGCTTTTCCACACGCCGAAGCCGGTGAAGTACTGCATGCACTCCTGGCCCGAAGCGAAGCTGGAGCCGATGACGAAGCCCATAAAGGCGCCGCCGATCGCAATGACCTGCTTCATGCTTACTTTTTTGTCTTCCATGAACAGTGCCTCCTTTGTTGTGATTGTATATTCAGTATAAAGTTTGTTCGTTTTCTTGACAATTGAACCCGCTTGACCTTGTTGTTAAAAAACTACCAAACTTGAATTCTTGAAATTCAAGTTTGGTAGTTTTTCACAAAAAGAAACTTTTACAGATACCGCAGCAGGTCCTCCGGCGTCAGCTTGGTGCAGTAGGGCTGGCGCAGCATCCGCTCAAAGCTGACCTGAAACGCCTCCCGCATCCGGGGATCCATGGAGATGTGGAAGTTGCCGTGGGCGTCTGACCGGGCGTTCTCGATGTACACGGAGATGGTGTCGATGAACAGAGACGGCGCCCGGACAGGCACCGCCCCTGCACCCGGGCGAACTCGGCCACCACCTCCCGGTCGCTGGAAAAGACGGCGGCGGTCTCGCCGCCGGTGTTCCACAGCAGCTGCATGCAGAACACGTCGTTGATGATCAGGATCTCCGGCAGGCCGGCGCTTCCCGCCAGTATGGACATTTCGATGTAGTCCAGCCCGCCGATGATGTCCAGCAGACTGTCGGTATAGAACCGCTGGTCGCTGTCCAGCGCCTCCGCCAGCGCCCGTTCCTTGACCTCCGCGCCGTCCATAAGGGAGCGCAGCGTTTTTCCAAACAGATTGTTCAAAGCACACCTCCTGTGATCCGGGTACGGGATGAGGTCGATGATACCGTTCAATGATAATTGATTATACCATGCTTGTCAAACGCTGCGCCGGAAGCGGCAGACCCCCGGCCGATAGCCGGGGGTCTGCGCTCTGCCGCTGTGTGCCTCCGCCGCGCCGCCGTGCCCGGCGCAGGGGTCTTACGGGGTGCGGCGCCACCTTATTATAATATTACTCCATTACTCCGCGCCTTCGATGGTACCGCCGCCCAGCACCTCGTCTCCGTCGTACAGCACCACGGCCTGTCCGGCGGTAACGGCCCGCTGGGGCTGGTCAAACACCACCCGCACGCCGCCGCCCTCCAGCGGATAGGCGGTGCAGGGCGCGTCCACATGCTGGCTGTACCGTGCCTTGGCGGTGCAGCGCACCGGCGCCGCCGGCGCGGTCCCGGCGATCCAGTTGACCCGGGAGGCCGTCAGCGTGTCGGTGAACAGATCGGCGTCGTCTCCCAGCAGGATGGTGTTGTCCGCGCCGTTCTTCCGCACCACATAGACGTGCTTCCCGGCGGCGACGCCCAGCCCCTTCCGCTGGCCGCTGGTGTAGCAGGGCAGTCCCTTGTGGCGGCCCAGCACATGGCCGTCCTTATCCACAAAGTCCCCCGGCGTCAGGGCTGCGCCGTGCTGCCGCAGGAAGCGCACATAGTCGCCGTCGGGGATGAAGCAGATGTCCTGGCTGTCGGACTTGTCCGCCACGTTCAGTCCCGCCTGCCGCGCCTCCTGCCGGATGGTGTCCTTGTCGAACTCCCCCACCGGCAGCAGCAGGTGGGCCAGCTGGAACTGGGTGAGCTGATAGAGCACATAGCTCTGGTCCTTCCGCCGGTCACGCCCCCGCAGCAGCCGCCAGCGTCCCGCCGCCTCGTCGTAGTCCACCCGGGCGTAGTGCCCCGTGGCCAGATAGTCGTAGCCTATCTCCAGCGCCCGGTCCAGCAGCGCGCCGAACTTCAGCTCCCGGTTGCAGTCGATGCAGGGGTTGGGCGTCCGGCCCGCACAGTATTCGTCCACGAATTTCTGCATGACGCAGCGGGAGAACCGCTCCGTCTCGTCCAGCAGATGGAACTCCATGCCCAGCCGCTGTGCCACGGCCCGGGCGTCCTCGGCATTCTGGGCCGACAGGCGGTCCACCTCAGGATCGCGGTACAGGCGGAGCATGGCTCCGCCGCAGGTATAGCCCTGCGCCTGCAGCAGCGCGGCGGCGGTGGAGCTGTCCACCCCGCCGGACATGGCGATGAGTACGCGCTTGTTGTTCATCATGCACCTCATTAAAAAATATGTGTATAAACCGGCAATATCTGCTAATAATAATCCTATAAAAAAGCAGCTCCTCCGCGCCGGGCGGAGGAGTTGCGGTATGCGCAGGTCAGCCCCGCCGTCGGGGATCGTCTCCCCTCGGGAGATACACGGTCTTATTCGTCGGAATGTCTCTGCAAAAACGCCTCAAAGGGCAGGCCGTCCGCCAGCCCCACCAGCGCGGGCTGGAAGCCTCCGGCGTAGTCGAAGGTCACATCCTCCACCACGTCGCCCGCCGTCTCGTCCGGCAGCGCCAGCGTCACGGTGGTGCCCTGCCCCTCCTTGCTGTCCAGCAGCAGCCGCCCGCCGTGGCCCTCCGCAATGCGGCGGCACAGCGGCAGACCCAAGCCCAGTCCGCTGGGCAGCACCGTCAGCCGCTCCGGGTGGAGATAGCCGTCAAACACCGTCTCCATGTCCCCGGCGGGAATGCCGCAGCCGGTATCCGTCACGGCCAGCAGCACCTGCCTGTGCCCGAGCCGCAGGGACACGGTGATGCTGCCGCCGTCCGGCGTGAATTTCAAGGCGTTGGACAGCAGGTTCCACACCGCCTGCTCCAGGCAGTCCCGGTGGATGGCCGCCGTGTGGTGCTCCGTGCTGCACTGGAACGTCAGCGTCACGCCCCGCAGGGCGCACAGCGGCTCCGCCTGCCGGCACAGCCCGGCCAGCCACTCCGCCACGTCGGTGTTCTCCTTCAGCAAAGGCTCATCCGACAGCAGCATGGGCGCGTTGGACAGGTTGTTGGCCAGCCGCAGCAGCGAATAGTAGTTTCGGTTCAGCAGGGCCGCGTCCCGATCCAGGGCGGTGTCCCTGTCCCGCCTGTCAGGCGGTGCCAGGCGGCTGACGGCAATGTGCATCCCGCCCAGCGCCGTCCGGAGCTGAGCTGCAACATGGAGCAGCACCTCATTGAGCAGCCGCTCACGCATCGGCTGGTCCCGCCGTTCAGGACGGCCCAGTCTTTCCGGTGCGCTGTCTTTCCGGGGCCTTTCCGATATCATACGCACCCTCCTCTCCGGACGTAGTGTGTGTCTTGTAGCACCAACGCGATACATCCAGTTCTCGGTTGGTAGACCACACTATACCAAAGGGCCGGAGAAAAAACAAGGTTTTTTATTCTTTTTTGCCGAAACAGAAATTTTTTTCAAAAAGGGGGTTGCATTTTTCAAAATAATGCATATAATACTAAACATACCATACATTTGATATATTCCATCAGAGAGGAAGTCTTGATTTATGAGCATCAAAGTCGGTATCAATGGTTTCGGCCGTATCGGTCGTATGGTCATGCGCTGCTGCGTGAACCACCCCGAGATCGAGATCGTGGGCATCAACGATCTGTGTCCCGCTGATTATCTGGCCTATATGCTGAAATATGACACCATGCACGGCAAGTTCGCCGGCGAGATCGGCAGCGCCGAGAACGCCATCATCGTCAACGGCAAGTCCATCCCCGTGTTTGCCGAGCGTGACCCCGCCAACCTGCCCTGGGCCAAGGTGGGTGCCGAGTATGTCATCGAGTCCACCGGCCTGTTCCTGACCAAGGAGAAGGCCGCGGGCCACATCGCCGCCGGCGCCAAGCACGTGGTGATGTCCGCCCCCTCCAAGGACGATACCCCCATGTTCGTCATGGGCGTCAACCAGGACACCTATACCTCTGATATGCAGTTCGTCTCCAACGCCAGCTGCACCACCAACTGCCTGGCGCCCATCGCCAAGGTGCTGCACGATAACTTCGGCATTGCCGACGGTCTGATGACCACCGTGCACTCCACCACCGCCACCCAGAAGACGGTGGACGGCGTGTCCCTGAAGGACTGGCGCGGCGGCCGTGCCGCCTCCGGCAACATCATCCCCAGCTCCACCGGCGCCGCCAAGGCCGTGGGCAAGGTCATCCCCAGCCTGAACGGCAAGCTGACCGGTATGTCCATGCGCGTTCCCACGCTGGATGTCTCCGTGGTGGATCTGACCGTGAACCTGAGCAAGCCCGCCACCTATGACGAGATCTGCGCCGCCATGAAGAAGGCCAGCGAGAACGAGCTGAAGGGCATCCTGGACTACACCGACGAGGCCGTTGTGTCCTCCGACTTCCTGGGCAACACCCACACCTCCATCTTCGACGCCAAGGCCGGCATCGCCCTGACCGACACCTTCGTGAAGGTGGTCAGCTGGTACGACAACGAGATCGGCTACTCCGACAAGATCCTGTGCCTCATCGAGCATATGCACAGCGTGGATCACAAGTAAATCGCCAACATCCTTTCAAAAAGGTTTTCCTTCTTTTTTGTTCCGGAAACAGCGCCGTCCCGCCGGGACGGCGCTGTTTCTATCCATCGTTCCCCTGAAATCGCCGAATCACAAGGGTTTTATCAAAAATAGGACTATCTTTCCGTTGATTTGTATGGTACAATAGGTACAACTCATAGGAGAGGGAAAGGGATCCCCGACATGGAACAGAATCCGATCTTGCACGCAAAGCTGTCGATGGACAGCGACATTCCCCTGTATGCCCAGCTGGTGGGCATCATCAAGCGCAACATCTCCACCGGCGCGCTGTCCGTGGGCGACCTGCTGCCCAGCGAGGCCGAGCTGTGCCGCTGGATGAATATCAGCCGCAACACCGTGCGCCAGGCCATTGGCGAGCTGGAGGACGAGGGCCTGGTGGTCCGCAAGCGGGGCCGCGGCACCTTCGTGGCCGACCCGGCCACCAACCGCCGCGGCGTGCGCTACTCCTTCACCACCGAGGTATCCTCGCTGGGCAAGGTGCCGTCCTCCACCCTGATCGACTTTGACGTGGTGGTGCCCGGTCAGGCCATCTGCGAGAAGATGGAGCTGCGGGAAGGCACGCCGGTGTACTGCTTCACCCGTGTGCGCAACGTGGACGGCGAGCCGCTGATCCTGGAGACCAGCTACTATCCCCAGTACATCTACCCCCACCTGACCCGGGACATGCTCCAGACCCACAGCTTCTACAGCCTGCTGTACCATGTGGGCATCGTGCCCTTCGCCGCCGACGAGAGCTACGAGGCGGTGGTGCTGGACAGCGAGAAGGCCAAGCTCCTGGGCGTGGCCGGCGGCAGCTGCGCCTTCTATCACCAGCGGCGCACCCGCACCGAGGACGGCCGCATCTACGAGTACACCAGAAGCTACATCCGGGGCGACCGGGTGCGGTTGGACGTACATATGCAGAAGAGCGGCATGAACTTCGTGCGTACCATCGACTGACGGATCCGCAGACACATAAAAAATACCCGCCCAACAGGGCGGGTATTTTTTGCGCGTCAGTTCAGGTGGCGGCGGTAGTTGCCGCCGGTGCGGATGCCCTCCTGCACAATGAAGAACGCCTTGGGGTCGATCTCCTGCATCACCTGCTGCAGCGTGCCCACCTCGTACTTGGACAGGCACACGCACAGCACCTGCACCTCGTCGCCGGTATAGGCGCCGTGGGCCGTCCAGTAGGTCACGCCGCGGTCCAGCTTGTCCATGATGAAGCGGGGCAGCTCCGGATCGTTCTTTTTGGTGAAGATCAGCAGCTCCACGTTGACGTTCTGCTGGTGCAGCCGGTCCAGGAACAGGTTGTTCAGGATGTTGTAGATGGCGGAGTAGATGGCCGTGGTGGCGTTGAACAGAATGAAGCACAGCGTGTACAGGCACACGTTGAAGCAGATGCAGAACCGTCCCACGGTGAACTTGGGGTTCTTCTTGCTGAGGTACAGGCCCAGGATGTCCAGTCCGCCGGTGGAGCAGCCGCAGCTGAGCACCAGTCCGGCGGCGAAGCCCACGCCGATGCCGCCGATCAGACAGCTGGTCAGCGCGTCCTCGATGATGGGCGCAGCCGGGGAGGGGATCAGCGCCGAGAAAATGGAGTTGCACACGGTGACGATGGTGGCCTTGACGAAGAACGTCCGTCCCAGCCCCCGGTAGGCCAGATAGAACATGGGCAGGTTCACCAGCAGGTACAGAAGGCCCGCCAGATCGAAGGGCAGCGACAGTCCCGCCCGGGTCACCAGCAGGGTGCGGATGACCTGACACAGGCCGTAGGCGCCGCCGGCGTAGAAGCCCTGGGGCACGATAAACAGGTTGATGGCCGAGGCCATCAGCGCCGCGCCCAGAATGCCGCCCAGCAGCCGAAAGCCTTTTTCGTGGAGCAGCCTATTGTAAACGGACAAGTTGTCCTCCCTCCTCTCATTGGAACAACTGGCATTATATGCATGTATACATGCAAAGTCAAGAGCTATTTTTGATTTTCAGAAGCTATATTGCAAGATGTGATGCAAACGCCGGCGCGCGCGGCACAGCGTGCGGGAGACGGTGGACTTGTTGACACCCAGCCGGGCCGCGATCTGCACCATGTTCAGCTGCTCATAATAGTACAGGTGCAGCATTTCCCGCTGGCGGGGCGTCAATTCCTCCGCCACGGCTTTCGTCAGGTTGTGCAGCAGCCGCTGCCGGCGGCGGCTGTTGTCGTCGGACTCCTCCTGCATCCACAGGTGCAGGCCGGCGATGTCCATGGGATCAAAGGCGGGATGCATCATGGCGTCGGTCACTCCTATCGTAATAATGTGCGGTCAGCTGCGCCAGCTGGCGGCACTGGCGCAGCATGGGCTGCAGCTCCGTCAGCCGGCGGCGCAGCCGCCGGACGCTGTCCGGGTCGTCGGTGGTGCGGAGGCGGAGCCGCAGCTCCTCCATCCGCGTCTGGATGCGCCGGGCACTGTCCTCATACAGCGGTGACAGCTCGACAAGCTTCATGTGCGATCACTCTCCTTTTTCCTGCGTAAAAATATGGGACGTTCGAAGAGTGTCAAGAAGAAATTAGGCAAATGACAAAAAATATCAATCTATGATGTAACACAGGTGCGTCTCCGGGCATCTGGCAGCTGGCGGCGGGCTGTGTTACAAGCGGTATCGCTGCGCGATGTAGCATAGAAACACCTCGCCAGTCAAGACCATAAAAAAGCAGCTCTCACGGGGGAGCTGCTTTTTTATGCAGAGCGCCCTTACGGGCGGTCTTGACAGACAGGTGTTTCCCTGCGTTGAGTAACCAACATGGCCTGCGCGGCAGGCCATGCTGACGCAATTTCAAATGATGGGAACGCAGGCGCGAAGCGTAACACGGAACTTACTGCAGCACCGGCGCCAGGATCCTGAAATTGTGTTACAATAGGAAAACCACGAACTATCCTGAAACATAAGGGAGGCTCTCATGGGACATTACATGACGAAAGAGGAACGGATCATTCTGCAAACGCTGCTGGACGAGAAAAGGCCGGTGAGCTACATAGCCCGGAAGCTGGGCTGCTGCCGTCAGACAGTCTACAACGAGATCAAGCGCGGGCAGTATCTCCACGACTACGGCTACTATGACAAGCTGCGGTATTCGGCGGAGCGCGGCCAGCAGAAGCACGACTACAACCAGACCGCCAAGGGCAGACCGCTGAAGATCGGGAACGACCACACCTTTGCGGCCTACATTGAACACAAGATCATCGTAGACCGGTATTCACCTGCGGCTGCTTTGGCGGCGGCACGGCGATACCGGTTTGCTACTTCCATCTGCGTCAGCACTTTGTACAGCTACATCGACAAGAAGGTGTTCTACGAGCTGGGCAACCGGCACCTATGGGAGAAATGGAAGAAGCGGCCCAAGAAGAAAGAGGGCGAGGAACGCCGGGTAGTGCATCCGAAGCTCCCCAGCATCGAGATCAGGCCGGGGCATATTGACCGGCGCGAGGAATACGGACACTGGGAGATGGATCTGGTAGTCAGCGGCCAAGGTGGAAAAAGTGTGCTGCTTACTCTGACGGAGCGCCGGAGCCGTCAGGAGATCATCGTCAAGCTGCCGGATCGGAGAGCGGAGACGGTGCGGCGGGCCATAGACCGGCTGGAGCGGAAAACACCGGGATTCCGGCAGAAGTTCCGCAGCATCACCACCGACAACGGCAGCGAGTTCATGGAGTATGACAAACTGAGACGTTCTTGCAGGTGTAAAGGGAATCGCTTTGACATCTACTATTGTCACAGCTATTCCGCATGGGAAAAGGGCAGCGTAGAGAATCACAACCGCATGATCCGCCGTTTCTTCCCCAAGGGGACGAACTTCGACACGGTGACGGCGGCAGACGTGCGAAGAGTGCAGGATTGGATGAACCATTACCCACGCAGGATCTTGGGCTGGAAGTCTCCCACAGAAGCCGCAGCATAGGCAGGGGCCCCGCGCGGCTAAAGCCTTGGCGCGGGGCCCCTCTGTAACACATCCTCCGGCTGCTGCCGGCTGCGATCAGATCCGCAGCGAGCCGATGTTGTGTTACTTCCTCAATTTTTTCTGGTTTTTCCTCCATGCACGGGAGGGCTTCACCACGCCGTCCATGTTGGCTTGCTGCTCGTTCCGGCGCAGAGACAAAATTTCCTCCTCAGACAGCATATCGCCCTCCTTGAAGGACTTTTGCAGATTGCCCACACAGGCCAGCGTATTATAGGCGTTGTAGTCCTTATCGGTCACGAACCAGCAGCGGCGGGCTACCGGTGTCAGCAGCCGGGCATTGGTGGCGTTTTCCATCTCCCAAGCATCATAGAGGTTTTGCCGCTGAAACCGCCATAGCTTGTTGCAGTCCACCACGCAGCTTGTCACCTGCCGGAGCAGCGCATCCACATGGCCAAAGCGCTGGGCGGTGTAGAACATGGAAATATGGTAGTGGCGGCAGGTCAGCAGAGTATTGAGGAACAGCGGATCAATGTTGCTCTTGAAATTCCGGCTGTTCATCTGGACGCTGAACTCATCGCCCAGCACCAGCGTAACGGTGAGGGTATCATGCTCCTTGTCATACTGGCCGTTCTTCTCGGCGCAGTAGACCACCTGCTGGAGGGAAACGAAGTCATCATAGGGAATGGACAGGGCTACATTGGAAAGCACCTTTACCCGCTGCTCCACCCACATCTGGCGTTCCTTATCCCAGACGGCTTTGCCGTCGTACTGCTCATACATGGATACGACCTTATGGACAGCGGAAAGGGTCTTGCCCTTGCCGAACAGGCCCACATAGGCCACCAGCTCGCCGGTGCTGCACTCGTTCCAACGCTGGTACTTGATATACTGGTAGAGATCGACCACACCGTATCGCACCAGCTTGATGGGATGGAAAACGGCGCAGCGCAGCGTGGGAAAGGAGAAAAGGCACAGCGCGACGATGACCATGATGATAAACGTCATCAGAACCTCCGCCAGTTGACCAGCGCAACGGCGATGGCTGCCACGAGTCTGAACACACAGACGACCAGCACCACGCCGATGAACACCGTCAGCAGGTACGGGATCAGCTCGGCCATATTGGTGGGCGGGACTGCGTCCACGCCCGCAACCTGAAAGAACTCAGCGATGATCGTTGCCATTAAAACACCCCCTTGATGATCTTCCACAAGGCCCGGCAGAAGCCCAGGATCAGAAACAGCAGCAGAAAGCCCTCGGTGACGGTGTACTCGTCAAAGGCTTTAGATAGGAACAGGCCGTTGTCTGCCTCATCGGCAGCCGCGAACAGAGACGGATCCGCCAGCAGCTCCGGATCATCCGTATAGCGGAGGGTGCCGTCCGAATCATAGATCGTGGTATAGCCCCGCTCTGATGTCGGATCATCCTCCGGCTCCAGCGCCGGTACGAGTGCCCAGTCCGGAATGTCTGCGGTCGGGGAATCACCGTCGACCGTTACGGCATAAACGTTTACCGTCAGCATAAGGCACAGCAGCAGAACGCTGCATAGTAGTTTTATGTACTGCATCAGCTGTCACTCCATTTGCAAATGAGATAGACCACCGCACCGGCCACAATGAGCCAGAGGAAGATCTGCCATAGGGAAAACGTAAAGCCGTCAATGCTGAACTCTACTTGGAGCAGCTCCAGACACGCAACGAGAACTTGTCCCAGGCCCCGCATCAGAACACCCTCCTTTTGATGATGACGCCGATGACCAGGATGATCAGCGCCGCCTCGATGATAGCCGTCCACTCGGCAGGGATGAACGGGAACAGGCTGCCGCCCAGATCAACAAAGGCCGTGAAGAAGCCGGACACGGAATCCACCGTATGATCCAACAGACTGTCCACGTCATCCAGACCGTCCAACAGATTGAGGATGAAGTGCAGGGAGCCGACGATCAAGCCGTTGATCAGACTGGTGACCATGTTCAGCAGCGCCCGCAGCGGCTCAAGCAGAATTGACATTAGTACCCCTCCTGTAACACAAGATAGATCTGCAGCCGGTTTAGATCAGCGCCGCAGCTGCGCCGGTTTGTGTTACGAAAACAATAGCTTCTTGCCCACGGCACCCAGCGCCATACAGATAACGGAAAATGTCAGCGCTATTTGCAGTTCAGCCGGAATGATTCCCCAAAGGCCGGTGAGCCACGTTGTATAGCTGCCGCCGAATCCGCTGATCTGCGCGGTATAGTCGTTGAATTTAGAGATGACATTGTCCACGCTGGTCAGAGCCTTATCCAGCAGATGCACGAAAAAGCCGATGAGCTTACCGACAAAAGTGCCCAGCTTGGAAAACACCTTGACCACCAGCTTGGAAATAGTAGTGTCGCTGTAATCCTCGTCCGGCGCACCGTCTCCGGTGTGATCCTCGTAGGTGCGCTCACAGCGGGAGCAGGTATAGACATCGTAGGCGGAGGACGTCTCCTCGCCGGTGTCCGGATCGGTAACAGCGTCCACATGGGAGGACACGACCCAGTCGTGGCCCAGCGGGTCTACGATCTCCGAGTAGCTGTCTCCGCATTGGGAACAGGTGGAGATCATCAGGCCGGGGAGGGTACAGTCCGCTTCCTGCTCCATGTGCTGCGTGTAGGTATGCTCACAGCTGGCGGAGCCGGAAGAGCTTTGCAGCTCGGCGAGGATCAGATCGAGGCGGGAGGTGACAGCGGTCAGATCGGTGGTAACGGTGGGTGTGGTCATGCCGGTGATGGCGGCGATCAGACCTGAATCATCATAAGGCGGGATATTGTTGATAGCCGCGATGATGTCTGCCGTCTGGGTGTAGCTGTCATACGTCTCATATTTGCCGGTGATGCGAACATTATACGAGGATATATAGCTGCTGCCATCGGGGATAGCAATGGTGGAGGGATCGAACATACGAACAGAAGGCGTCCACCCCAGTGAGGGATCGGGAACGTACAAAAAACTGAACTGCGGAGATAAATTGCAAAACCAATTACGAAGATTACCCAAAGCACCTTTAGTGCTCGTAACAATAAGAAACCGGTCTTCGTAAAAAACAAAGCAATCAAGAAGCGAATCAACATTCGAATCATTGTTTTCCCAGCGCCAGAAAGGGGCTTGATATGGAACAGGTCGATATGAAGAAGACCAGTTAGAATTGAAAGCACTATCGTAAGGAACAGGAAAAACAGGCAATGTTATACAAAATAGCTGGGTATTTCCTCCTCGCTCCAAATAACAACAGTCATCAAAAGAAATAGAATCCGAAGAAAACGCGAAATTTTCAACCCGCTGCACATACTCGCCGGTGCTGGCGTTATACGTATCGCTGATGATGTAATCCGTGCCCTTGCGCCACACACCGGCGTAGAGTACCGAGTCATTGGCGATATAGGACGGGACGGAAGAACCAAGATTGACGGAACGAAGCGTCAGACCGTTGACGGTAGTCTTTTCATCGTTGAGGGAATATGCCACGCCATCAGAGGAGACGAACGTGTTATCCACTTTAGCCGTATCGACCCAGAACATAACATCTTTCAGTTCACCGCCCACAGCGTCCTTGATCTGACCGCCGTTGATGGCTGCGGTATCCAGCACCACACTATTAACTTTGCTATACATGGAAATGAGCTTGTCCAGCCGAGCTTCCAACGGCGTGGTATTGATCTGCACCTCGCCGTTGGTGATGACGCTGTCCAGGCGGGAACCGATACCGACCACGCCGGAATAGATACGGTTTTCGACGTCCAACTGAGAGAGGGACACGCTGTAAGAATACTCTAAAATATCATAGATAGCGTTCAGATTTTTAACCGTACTGATAAGGTTATTATTCACGGCTTCCAGCGCAGGAGCAACATTACGCTCCAAACTATGTACAACGTCAATCAAAAGCTTCGATTGAAAGTTAAGCCAGTCGCAAACCAGACTCAAATACTGAACCCCAAAATCAACTTTCGAATAAATTGCTTTTAGAGTATCAAGAGCTTCCCAGTAAGACGGGGCCGTGCTGGATGTTGGAGTACGAGTGGAGCCGCGAGACGATGGATTGATGACGGTGTGGTTATAGTTATAGGTGTTATTGACTGTGGTGTTACCACCAGATGCATCCTTTTCGGCAACATAGACTTTACCGTCTGAATTGCCCAATAGGCCATACAAGGAAGTCATGTCGAATTTTTTCGCATCAACAGCATCATCACTTACAAAACCGACATATACCGAAAGTGCGGTGTTATACGCAAGCGTAGTAGACAAACCATGTTCATTGCAATAGTAGACCAAATCCGCCAAACTATCATAACTAATTGTGACAGATGTCAATGTTGAAGCACGAGGAGAAATATTCTCAGCAACGTAGACAGCTTTCTTATCAAAAAGAAAATTCGGAATAAGCCGCATAGAATAAGCAGCATAGGCGCGAGTAGAGAGCGACAATGCAACCAAAATACTGAAAATCGCACCAGTGAGGGCTTTACAATTCAATTTTCGTAAAGTATAATTCATAAAAACACCTCAAAGGAGAACAATATGTTTATTCCGAATGACCCCTACCTAATAGTTAATTTGGTCAGAGTTCTTGTAAAAATAGCCATAATAATATTAGTAGTCATCTTGGTCGTCAAAACCATCAAATATTTTAAGCGCAAGGAAGAACGGGAAATCCGCCGTGACTACCGTTCAGCGCAGAACACCATAGATGAAATCGAACGAGAACTGAACGAAAAGAGAGATCGGCCATGAACACCTACATACATGCACAGATATTGAACATGCAAGCTATGGTGCAGACCTTTGAGCGCTCCTGCGAAATGGCGGCTATGAAAGACGATGGTAAAATCAGCCGGGACGAAGAAAAGCAGCTGAAGAAAATCAAGGCCGCTGCACAGGCATTCTACAAAGAACTGGACAAAGTGAAAAATATGTGACCACTAATCCCTCGCCGTTGGCGGGAGATTTACATTATCCAAGGGAGCTGGTCTATCTCTGCAAAATAAGTTTCGGAGCAGACGTCGAAATACTTGCAGGTCAAGCAGCAGCCATGGCACCAAAGAAATCGCTGACAGCGCAGCCAAAATTTCAAACGAAACAGCATAGCATACTCCTACGGTACAGATTTTGGGACACCTCATCCGGCATAATGTGCCGGAGAGGAGGTGAACCAGTGACCGAAGTCTTATGTAGCACGGCGCTTGTCCTATGGAACGCGATCAAGATCATCATCAGTAATCCCCTACTGCTGATCTTGGCGATCATATCCATTGCAAGGCGAAAACTCCGCAGCTAACTTACTTGAGAGCAGCGCCCATTTGGGCGCTGTTTTCTTGCGTAACACAAATTTTAAGATCCTGGCGGCGCAGCTGAGATCTATCTGTGTTACGCATCTTCCTCGTCCTCTTCCTCGACGATCTTCTTGACCTTCTTCGGCTTCTTCACTGGCTTTGCCTTGGGGCCGAAGCGCTGAGGGAACAGCCAGCGCAGCAGACGGATGATCACCCAGACCATCAGGCACAGCACCAGCACCAGAATAAACAGACACACCATGTAGACCGCACAGGTCACCAGAACCTTGAGCATAATAGCACCTCACTTAGTATCGTTTTGTACCGCGATAGATATATAAAAACAGACCCGCCACCACGGCCAGGAGCATAGCCGTCATGAAAAAAGCAAGCAGCGGCTCCGAAAATACAGCCTCGAATATTTTGGTGATCATATGACAGCAGCCAGCCAGAAACAAACTCATAGTTACCTCCATGTGTAAAGGGGTGTGGGGCGATCCCCACACCCCTTACCTGCGGCATCAGCCGCGAGCGGCGCGCTTGGCCTTCCGGTAGAACGAAAAGCCAAGAGTCACCAGAGACGCGCAGATGAACACCAGCAGCAGCGGATTGCTGGTCATGATGTCCCACACGTTCTTGACCATGTCGGCCAGAGTGCTGGTATTCTCCAGAATCTTGGCGACGGTGATGGCGGAAGAAGTCTCGGCAATGCCCTCCTTTCTTAGATTTAATGGTTGCGGGGGGAGGAGTCGAACCTCCATCTCCGGGGTGAGAACCCGGCCAGCTACCTTTACTCACACCCCGCCATGTAACACGCTGCGGAGCTGCAGCCGGAGCCGATCCGCGCCGCAGCATGCGGTTGTTGTGTTACGACTGTGCGTCAAACAGCCTGTTCAGATCACGGAGCCGAACCTCCAGAGCATTGAGAAACTGGACGCCGGTATAATAGCGGTCTTGCAGCTTGTTCAGTGCCTCGCGCTTCTCCTTGATGAGCGCATCCAGCCTTTCGGCCTGCGCCTCCTTCTCCGGCAGCAGCATATAGCAGTTGTAGACCATGCGCTCGAACTTCTGGGTGAAGTTGTCGCCGATCTGCTGGTTGATGATCTCTATCATCTCGTCCGAGAACCGGACGGAACGGATGTTGTTCTTTGCCATTTTAGCCTCCTGTAAATTGACGGAAGTACTCAAACAGGAACCGGCCCAGCATATAGCCGAAGCCGCCGATCATGGCCCACTTGAGCCTGTCCCAGAATCTCATGATCTTCCTCCTGTACTTGTACCAGGCATGACGCAGAAACCGCCACACCGCATAGAATATTTGAAACTCATTCATGTCATATACTGTCCGGCCAGCGCCGAGAGCCTGTTCATCCTGTACTGCTGCACCAGCCGGTCATACTTGGGATTCGGCGAGGTGGGCCGTGTGGCGATCATGTGCTGAAAGTCGTAGATGCCATAGATCTTGATGAGAGCGTCGATGGCATTGCCCGCCTGATTGATGACGTACTCGCGGCAGCGGTCAACGTTGTAGTCCATGCCGGGAGCCGTGTATATCTTGATGGGTGTTACGACCTCCAGCATATCCAACCAGTAGTCCGTCATCTGCCAGCGCCATTTGTTGCTATCGGTATCCTCCGGGATGACATACCGCAGATAGTTCAGCAGCACACCGGAAAATGCCTCACCAACAGACAGCGGGATCTTACTGAATTGGAGCGCCCGGTCATCCCGGAGCTGAAGCTCCACGCGCACCCAATGGGTGCCCGGCTCGCAGTTCCGTTCAGCAGCTTTATCATAGATACGCACCAACACCTTGCTTTTGGGACTGCCGATCTGTACCGTAGAGCCTTTAGAACTGAGCACCGTTTCCCAGTAGTCGCTGCGGCTGACATAGCGCTGCTCTCTGGTATCGTCCACGATCTCGTCGATATTCAGCACACCGGTATGATCGTCAAAGGCCACGTCCAGACGGGTGATCTTCAGCTGCTGGGCGGTGATCCAGCCGAATACGTCCTCCCAACTTTTGGTTGAGAGGGATTCAAACGTCCGGCAGCCCTGGCCGGACATCTCCACCCAGACGCCCATATCCTCCCGGCCATTGTAATGGACGCTGATACAGGAAAAGTATTTGCGATCCCGGTAACCATGCGCTCCCTTTGTCTCCTGCCATGGGCAGGCTGTCAGGCCCAGCGCCTCTATCAGCTGTTCCGGGGTATGTATCTTGCTTGTAAATGACAGCCAGTCGTAAAGAACAATGTTCTCCTTTCCTTCCATAACTGACCCCCTAACCGGCTATCTTGTAGGTAGTGACCCCCTGTTAGCGGGGGGGTCACGCCGGGAGGAGCGACCTCCCGGCGCGTTGCGGAGATGAGGGAAGTATATGGAAGCCTTACAGGGAAACCTCGCTCAGTTCGACGTAGACGCCGGTAGACGCAGCCAGCGACACCCGCTTTTTCTCATCGAAATACAGATTGACGACTTCCAACGGCGTGAGATCCTTCCAAACAGCATTGGACACACAGCGCAGCTTTTCGGCCTTCAGGCCGTTGGCGTTGTAGTTGTCCGATTTGTAAGAACTCACCGGAGACAGTACAAACAGCTGATAGTACGGCTGCATGACGGGGTTGCCCTTATCATCCGTGCGGTCTGTCTCCATCTGGCCCTCGGCCCAGCCCGTTACGACCCACTCGCGTTCTTTAAATGTGTACAGCTTATCGCTCATATAGAGCCTCTCTTTCTGCCCATATAGGGCTATGTAATGTTAAGGACAGGTCTGGGTCAGTTGATCCAGCCTGTCCATTTACATATTAGACCCTGCAAATATGGGACGTTCCAAACTTTTCTGTTGACAAATCCGGAATCATCTGTTAGAATAGGCCACGCTGATGGAGATGCTGGTGTAGCTCAGCTGGTAGAGCAGCTGATTTGTAATCAGCAGGTCGGGGGTTCGAATCCGTCCACCAGCTCCAAACTTCATATATGGGGGATTTCCCGAGTGGCCAAAGGGGACAGACTGTAAATCTGCTGGCAACGCCTTCGGTGGTTCGAATCCACCATCCCCCACCAAAAATACCGATTGTCCGTCAGGACGGTCGGTATTTTTATGCTCGCCGCCGTTGCGCGCCGCCGACATTGCGTGTATAATAACTGCATCACGCGGTTTTCCGCGTCCTTTAAGGAGGAACGGCCATGAAACGCATATCCTGCCTGCTTCTTTCCCTGCTGCTGGCGCTGCTGTGCGCCTGCGGCGGCACCGATACGCATACGCCGTCCGACCAGACGGAGCCTGACGGCGGGGAGGGCCCCTCCGCCGTGCCAGCTGTCTGCGCCCTGTACTACGACTACGCCGGGCTGGAGGTCATCGCCCCCACCGACAGCAAGCTGCCGCTGGCCGCCGGGGCGTCCCACGGCGCACCGGACTACCTGCCCCTATGGCACAACGGAGAATACGGCCAGCTGGCCGCCTCCGGTGGGGAGGGCTATACCGTCCCTGAGCTGACTGACGGCAGAGCCAGCGAGGAGGGTGCCTACGGACGGTTCTGCTGGAACGGCGAGCTGTACCACTGCATCCACATCAAAGCGGACAGCAGCTATGTGCCCAGCCTCTGCAGCACCTCCGGCGGCATCCTGTGGCTGGAGCTGTCCGGCGACTGCTGGGCCGACACCGGCTGGGATGAGATCGGCCACTTCGGCGGCTTTGACACGGTGGTCATCACCGGCAGCGGTACCCTGACCCTGTCCCAGCGGCTGGAGGCGGGCACCGGCAAGGAGAAGCTGCCCGCGCTGATCGTGGACGGCGTGGCCGTCGCCTGCCCGGAGGTCACCCTGACCGCCAACGCCGCGGCGGAGGACACCGCCAACCTGCTCCTGCTGTCCGGTTCCCTCACCGCCGACCGTGCTGCCGTCTCCGGCGACGTCTGTATCGCCGGCGGCACCGCCGATCTGGGGCTGCTGCTGGACTGCCCGCGTCTGGTGTGCCGCAGCGGCGAATGCGTCCTCCGGGAGGGCTGGGGCTTTACGGATGAAAACACCGACGCCGTCCCCGCCGTCCTGCTCACCGGCGGCACGCTGACCGCCAACGTCTGGATGCCGGAGAATATCGTCTACCAGCTGTGGGAGGGCGCCATCACCGCCCCCGGCATCCGCTATTGGCCGGAGACCCGTGTGCTCAGCGACGCCGTGACCATCGTCGATCCGCTGGATGCGGAGGCCGCAGACGAGTGAACATCTGTGCGCCGCCGCCCGAGAGGGCGGCGGCTTTTTGTCGCCCCAAAAACCAGTTTTCTTGTTGACGTGCCCAGCATATCACAAGATTCTTGTGATGTCAAGCATAAAATCTCAAGTTTCTTGTGATAATGGATTGACAAAACCAAGAAACTGGGTTAGGATAGAGTCAGAATTTGTCGAAAACCGGCGAGGAGGCGTTCCCATGAGTTTTTGTGAGCAGCTGCGCAAGCGGCGGGAGGAGCTGGGCATGACCCGCTCGGAGCTGGCGGACCGGCTGGGCGTCTCGCTCTCGGCGGTGGGCAACTACGAGACAGGCGTCAGCGCCCCCAAGGAGGAGGTGCTGCTGCGCCTGTTCGACGCGCTGAAGGTGGATCCCAACTATCTGTACCGCGGCAGCTTCCGCTGCGTCAGCGAGGCGCCCTCCGGCGAGGAGCTGCACCTGCTGGAGAAATACCGGCGTCTGCCGGTGACGGGCCGGCAGACCGTCCACACGCTGGTGGACGCCCTGGGCGTCATGGTGGAGGAGGAGCACCGTCTCCGTCCCCGGCAGGAGCGCCGCACCATCCCGCTGTACCAGTCCCCGGCGGCGGCGGGCTTTGCCGCCCCCGTGTTCGGCGAGGACTACACCCTCATCCCCGTGGAGGGAGAGGTGCCCCCCGGCGCGGAGCTGGCTGTCCGCATCCAGGGCGACTCCATGGCGCCCCACATTGCCGACGGCGCCGTGGTGTACGTCAACCACGATCCCCTGCAGAACGGCGACGTGGGCATCTTCTGCGTGGACGGCGACATGCTGTGCAAGCAGTACTGCCGGGACGGCTTCGGCATGGTGTACCTGTTCTCCCTGAACCGGGCCAGAGCCGATATGGACGTGGTCTTTCACCGGGGCAGCGGCCGCAGCCTCACCTGCTTCGGCCGCGTGATGCTCCACAACCTGCCCCTGCCGGAGCAGCACATGTAAACAAAAGAGAGGGCGCACGGCTCAGCCGTGCGCCCTCTTGCACATCGTATCAGAGAATGAAGCCGCCGTCGGCGGTGAGCACCTGCCCCGTGATGAACGAGGCTCGGTCGCTGGCCAGAAACGCCACCGCCTCCGCGATGTCCTCCGGCGTGCCCAGACGGCCCAGCGGCGTCTCCTCCGCCAGCTGGGGCAGCACCTCCGGCGGCAGGGCGTCCAGCATGTCGGTGCGGATGACCCCCGGTGCCACGCAGTTGACCCGGATGCCGGTGGGGGCCAGCTCCGCCGCCAGCGAGCGGGTCAGCCCGATGAGCGCCGCCTTGGTGGCGGCATACGTCACCTCGCAGCTGGCGCCCCGCAGGCCCCAGATGGAGGAGATGTTGACGATGCAGCCCGCGTGCTGGTGCAGCATGTGGGGCAGCACCGCCTGCACGGTGTGGAACGCGCCGTCCACGTTGACGGAGAAGTAGCGGTGCCACAGCTCGTCCGTGATGTCCTGAAACAGGGCCTGGCCTGCCACACCGGCGTTGTTTACCAGCAGCGATACCGGGCCGAAGGTGTCCTCCACCCGATGCACCATGTCGTTGACCTGCTGCCGCTGGGACACGTCGGCCTGTACCGTCATCACCCGGCAGCCCGCCGCTGTCAGCTCTGCCGCCAGCGCCTCGGCGCAGTCCTGCCGCTCCCTGTAGTTGATGCAGACGGCGCAGCCCTCCGCTGCCAGCCTCCGCGCCACGGCGCGTCCGATGCCCCGGGATGAGCCGGTGACCAGTGCGATCCTCTCCATATGTTGACCATCTCCTTGCGCGTATTTGCCGCCAGTATAACAAATTTCCGGCACGATGGCAAGAAAAGTGTTGACAATAAGCCCGCTTTGCGGTAATATACTATCGTTGTCTGCGCGGTTAGCTCAGCTGGTAGAGCACATGCTTGACGTGCATGGGGTCACAGGTTCGAGTCCTGTACCGCGCACCACCTGAAAACCTTGGAATCACAATGGTTCCGAGGTTTTTTCTTTGCCTTTTTCTGGAAGAAAAGAGCCTCTCCGCTTGTGGTATTTTGGGGTATTTTCGGGCAATTTCGGGGCTTCTTGTTGCAAAAGTGTTGCAAATTTTTTCGGCCCTCTATCCGTTGTGCCACAAGGGTTTGCGGGATTTTTGCGGATATCATCTGTTGCAAATTTCTCAAGCCGACTCCTTCCGAAATGCTTCACGCACTTTCTCGATGGTTTGTTTTTCCCTGCTTTGACGATCATAATGCGTGTAAACACGCAAGGTCATATCCACAGTACTGTGGCCAGCAAGATACTGCACCTCTTTGATGTCCAATCCAGCTTCAAACAATCTTGTGATATAAGTGTGTCGCAAAATATGTGCTGTCAGATGCTTATTCGGTAGCTCTCGTTCCACCAATCTCCACATACTGCGGAACGAGCTTTTCGTCAATGCCTGATGATTTTCCATCGCTACCACAAACTGCGAATGAGATAGCGGCTTCTGCTGTAAAAGCCATTTCTCCAGCGCTTCCGGAAGCGGAATGTTGCGTATTGCCGCAGGAGTTTTTACTTCCGCATCAACCTCTGTTTTTCCCTCTTTCACAAGTGCGTTACTGCTAACGTGGATAATCTTCTCTCGGAAATCAATATCTTTCCAACGGAGTGCTATAATTTCGCCACGTCGCATTCCAGTGTTCAGAGCTATCATCGCAAAAGTTTTTGCCCTTTTATTTTTTATGCGGGATAAAAGTAGTTCACTTTCTTCCGGTGTTAGAGCTATCTTTTCTTGAGTCTTCTTTCCACCTGCTCTCAGCATTACGCTGACAGGAGATTTTGCAACGAGCCCATTTTCCTGTGCAATGCAGAAAATATTGCGGAGAATAGCCAGAACCTTGGACTGAAGAGATTTACTTTTACTTGAAAGCGCTGCCATAAGAGCCTGCACTTGCATAGCAGTAATATCCCGCAGACGATAGTTCCCAAAGTATGGAAGGATGTGCGTGTTGAGACTGTTTTTAATAGACAAAAGACTGTTTTCCCGGAGGTACGGCTTTTTATAGATGTCATACCACATCTGGGCAAAATGTCCGAAGGTCTCCTCGCTGCAAATATCCACTCCGGCATTGACCATGATCTGCGCCTTTAATACCTTTTCTTCCAGTTCCTTCTGGTCTTTCCCACGGATGTATTTTCGCGTTCCATCTGGAAGTTGAATTGCTTTTGTCAGGTAAGTATATTTTTTCTTTGCTTTTGTTGCCATGTGGCGTTCTCCTTTCAATAACGCCCTGTGATACATAACCGCATTATATCGCTGAACACGGTGTAACACAAGAAATTATTTTAAATGCGTATGGCAAAAAACAAGGGGTCATGCTTAGCGTTGCCGTATATTACTGGATCTTCCAACACCTTTCCGGCTTGCTGGCAGGGGTGTATGCCTTTGTTTTTTGAATTGCCCCTGACAGGTATTCTTCTAAAGCTTCAATTGCCACGAGATATTTTTTCCCAATGCGAGCACTGGGAACCGCACCTGTACGGAGCAGCGTCCTGATAGCTGTTTCGGTAAGGCAGGTCTCAGGGTCTGTCTCCTTGAAATAGGCTGCCGCCTCACGAATCGTTCTGGTTCGAATCATGGTACTCCCTCCTGCAAATATTCAGTATTATAGGACAGAAAGAGCAAGCACCCCGGTCGGGGGTGCCTGCTCTTTCTTGACAGCTTCAATCATACCATGACTATGAGGGAAGTTACAAGAGCCTTATACGGGGAAAAACGAGGGAACTTTGTGGGAAAAAGGGGGAAGATCAATCAGATTACTCCTGCGGCAAACTCATACATGGCAGCAAGTTCTTCAATCGCATGGTTCCGAATAGCACGAACGGTTTTTGTGCTATACCCCATTTCCTTGCAGATCTCCGGCAGAGATTGACTATCAAAGAAGATCCTCCGAATAACCTCGGTCTGCCGCGGTTCCAGAAGTGCCACATAGTGCTCCAGACGGTTGATCTCCTGCTCCAGCGGCACAAGGCGGCTGACCAGATCGTGTGTCAAAGCGGCATTTGCCTCATCCGCCGCGCTCTGGAAGTTCATGGCGATGTAAAGCGTCTTGTTGGACACACTGCCGGAGGGCCGACCCTCGCCGTCCCCCTTGGCAAAATTCATGGCCTCAATCATTTCATCCGGTGTCACTCTGGCCGGATGCTCCAGCTCATAGCGAAGCTGTTCAATCTTGCGCTTGGTGGCGCGGTAGTTCTGCAGCAGAGAAAGGACCTGATCCTTTGCATTGTGGTTCATATTCATATTTAAAACCTCCAGTTTATTTCAGATAGATACTTGTGGAAACATTCAGAACCTCATCATAAACGGAGGCCCTCTGCACCAGAAAAGCGAAAATCCGCGACAAGACAGAGGCTTATGCCATGTCTTGTTCGCGGAAATTTTTATAACAGTGGCCTTTTTTGATGGATACGGCGCAGAATATCCCTATGTCGGTCATATAGCCCGTGTCCGGCAATGGGCGGGAAAAACCTCATACATCGGTAGTTACCGATAAGAAACACAACGCGCATAGCTGTGCCGCCTTTCCTGTTGAACGGTGGTTGGCTAAAGCTGCCATCTGTCCTATATATTTAATAATATACCATAAATGCGTTATTTCGGGGAGAAAGCGGCACAAAGAAGAGGGTGTTCACGCTAATGTGTTAGCCCTGCAAGGAAAAGGTTTGAATGAAGCCAGCGCATGTCTGCATCTGTCCGGAGGGTTAAAGTGCTTCTCATAACAAACCGAAAGAGGATGTGCAGCCTTTAACCTGTGGTCTAAAAATCCGCAACATCACGAGCCAACAAAATGTTTTGCGGTTTGTAATCGCGAAACATTTTGGCTTTTGACAAAATTGCGGTATACCATCCACAGACAAAGAAGGTCACAATGATTTTCAGACCTCTGTATGTAGATAAGATCATGGCGTACTGAAAGAAGAAACGGTGTAACTCCGCAATTGGGGTTACACCGTTTCTTTGTTCAAAACGCCATTATGGGTTTTGGCTCACTTTTCATGCAGCCCTCTTTGCCCGGATTGCCTGAGCGCGGAAGGACAGCTCCTGTGATAAGAGCTTCAGGGTGGCGAAATCATCGTCCAGCCCATCCAGCTCAC
>OIXG01001194.1_pt1 | contig 26286 bp, 12 predicted proteins | sample 1587731 | NCBI WGS metagenome assembly OIXG01 (sample SAMEA3888908, study PRJEB22519) | human gut metagenome | biome: human gut; feature: human-associated habitat; material: faeces | place: Denmark | collected 2010
TCTTGCACGCTCTATTTGCTCTTTTGTAACGTAGTTACTTGGTTTAGATTTAGAATAACTCATAAAAAGCTCCTTAAAAAAGAAAGCAACGATTTCCTCTTTTTCAGAGGTTGTCGTTGCTTGTTAACAAAAATATCACTGTAAAACAGGCGATAGATCGCTATATAGAAAGCAAAACCGCTGTTTTATCCCCATCTACTATCTACGGTTACAAAAAAGCAAATCAGCGTTATTTGTATATTTTGCACGACGTTAAGATAGCTAAACTTGACCAGGAACTTATTCAGCGAGCAATCAATAAATTATCTTATTGTTATTCACCTAAAACGGTACGTAATGCGTATGGTTTATTGCACGCCTCTTTGCAAATGTTCGCTCCCGATTTTGTCTATCGTATATCACTACCGCAAAAGATAAAATCATCATTTTATGTACCGGATAAAAACGAAATAAAAGTAATATACAAACTAATCAAAAATACAGAGCTTGAGATTCCATTTTTATTAGCCCGTCAATGTGGATTGCGTCCTTCGGAAATATGTGCATTGACAAAGGATTGCGCATTACCGCTGACGGATTAGAAATTCGCAAAGCAGTTGTAATAAATGAGCATGGCAGAGAAGTATATAAGCCGCCTAAGTCATACGCCGGATATAGGACAATACCAATATCGCCCTTACTGCGAGATAAACTCATGAATACTCCGGATAAAAAACGGATTTGCGTTATATCTTCAAATAAAATAAGCCGTGATTGGAATTCATTTCTTCGTAAACACGGGCTACATATATTTAGATTCTATTCTTTGCGACATTATTACGCCAGTCAAGCATTATTGCTTGGAATACCACAGAAATATATTGCGGAATTAATGGGGCATTCATCGACTGACATGATTGAAAAGGTCTATCAGCACACCTTTCCATCTGCGATGGAAGAATTTAAGGTTCGTATTGCTGATAACATAGAAAAACTTTTTGGGGTAATAAGGGTTCGAATCCCTCTTGGCGTGCCAACCGCTTTGATAATCATTATCAAAGCGGTTTTTCTTTTGCAAAAATAATGCGGAGCGATGTTCATTCAGATCATCGCTCCGCTTTTTGTTGTTTGACGGCACATTATACCTGTTTGTCCGAAAATTCGTTTTTCAGTTGATCAAGCCACTCCGTATGTTGCTTAATTACAATTTCACCGTTTTTATATTCGCCTGCGTCGATAAATCCGTTTTCATTGTCATAAAAATGAACCTCATCGCAGTACGGAAGAACTTTGATCACATCGTCAAAACGTTTTGCAAATCGCTTTGTAACATCTTCTTTCGGAATATCGTGACCGCCTTTTCTTACACGGTTTTCTATTCTGATACAGCTTTCATTAAGCGAGCTCAGAGCCACATAGTACATCCTGATATAATAGCCGTTTTTCTTTGCTTTTTCCAATGTACTGAATATTCTTTTTCCCGATAATGTTGTTTCCTGTGTGAAATTGATTTTCTTATCAAGACAGTCGTTTATAATCTGTATAGCTTTTTTACCGCCTTTGATATTTCCGCCGCATTTAGCCGAGATAGCATAAACGTCAACTATAATACCGAGGTCGGAACGTTCTCCCTTGAGAAGTCCGGTAAGGCTGCTTTTACCCACGCCGTTGACACCGGCAATAATCGTGAATATGCTCATTGTTCCTTCTATCCTTAGTATTTATTTATGATACCTTTTCCCTGCAATAATACTATACGCCCTGTAAATCTGCTCCAGAAGCATCACCCTTGCAAGCTGATGCGGAAACGTCATCTTCGACATCGACAGCTTTATATCAGCCATCGCCTTTATCTTTGGCGCAAGCCCGAACGAGCTTCCGATTATGAAGTTCACCGCCGACTTTCCCTGCACCGCCGTATCGCTCAGCTTAGCGGCAAGCTCCTCGCTTGAAAGCTGCTTTCCCTCAATGCACATAGCAACGGTAAGAGCGTTCTTCGCCAGTTTCTTTTCTATCATCTCAGCTTCTTTCTCAAGTGCGTCCTCTATCTGCCTGTCAGACGGCTCATTCGGCAGTGCGACAGGCTCAAGCTCATATATCTTCAGCACACAGGAGCCTCCGAGCCTCTTTTCGTATTCCTTGCAGGCATCTCTCAGATAGCTTTCCTTCAGTCTGCCGAGGCAGATTATATTAACACCTTGCATCAGCGTCTTTTAGCGTAGCTTTCAAAGCGGCGCTTCTCCTTTGATGCCAGCTTTCTGCGCTTGGAGTTTTCTATCGTTCTTGTAACTATAAAGCAGATAAGCAGTACAACTATTCCGACAGCCGAAACCTTGAACCACGGCTTGTCGAACTCGTCCTTTGCTTTTTCTATATAATATTCCACGTCCGATCTTGCAACGTTGTTGTTTGCCACAAGGTTCATCGTGGCGATAGTTTCGCCCTTGAATTTAACGTCCATTACGCCGAGTATATCGCCCTTTTTCACGGGAGCCTGTACGCTTTCGTATGCTTTAAAGACCTTCTGCACTCCCGATTCCTTTACCGATTTCGGCATAAGTGCAGTGTAATCGCTTTCGGGTGTCAGTATAACGTGCGTTGCGCTCTCTCCCATTTCGACCTTGACTTCGGTTATCTGCTCGTCCTTGTTTACTACAGTAGCCATTTCAAAGTTTGTGAATGCCCACTTGTAGAGGTTGAGTGCGTCGATCATCGAATACCAGTCGTCATAGTATTCGCCGTTCTTGTCCTTTACCGGTGCGCCGAGCGTCACAAGGATATAGTTGTACTGATTCTTGGCGGCTGAAACAAGGCATCTTCCGGCTTCGTCCGTAGTGCCGGTCTTTGTGCCGTATGCGTATTCATATTCGTAAACACTGCCGGGACGAAGAAGTGAGATAGTGCTGTATATCGAGTAACCGCTGGGGTTAGCGTCATTTTTCGGCATCTCATATTCATAGGTGCTTGTTATTTTCTTGAACAGCGGAAATTTGTCGTAGGCGTATTTTGTCATTTTATACAGGTCTTCCGCAGTTGTGTAGTTGTTGTCGTTATGCAGACCGTGAGCGTTCACAAAGTTTGTTCCGGTACAGCCAAGCTCCTTCGCTTTTTCATTCATCATTCCGATAAACTTTGTGATGCTTCCTCCGCCTATATTATAGGCAAGAATGTTTGCCGCTTCACAGGCAGACGGGAGCATAAGCGCATACAGACAGTCCTTGTATGTCAGGTTGTCCTGCAAAGGCTCTATCGCCGCATTTGACGGGTCGCTGTAGTTCGGGTCCTCGTAGAAATCGTTGAAGCAGTCATAAGGCACTTCCACCTTCTTTGATAAAGAGCCCTCGGACAGATGCTCAAGCGCAATTATGCAGGTCATTATTTTTGTGGTTGAAGCAGGGTACATTTTCTTGTTCTCGTTCTTCTTGTACACCACATCTCCCGTATCGGTGTTGACCATATACACAGCCTCGCTGTATATCTTGTCGGTGTTCGGGTCAAAATCATATACCTCGTCGTCGTTTTCCGCAAAAGCGGTAACGGAAAGCGAGCATAACAGCATAGCCCCGCAAAGCAGAGCAGACGCAAAGCGTAATATCTTCTTCATAATTTATTCCGTTCCTTTTCATCGGAGATTTTTAAATATGTTCCCTATTATTGTATCACATATCGCCGAAAAAGAAAAGACTTTTTTGCTTGTTAATATTTTATTTTGCGTATTCTCCTTGTCGGCTTTCCTTTTTTGTGTTAAAATAGAATAAGAATTTTCTTACAATTCGGCAAGAAAGCCGTATCCGCCGAAAAAGCGGAGTAAAATACAAAGGGGTGATAGTATGAACGGAAATGTGCGGAGAAATGCCAAAACAGCTTTTGTCTGCGTATTGTTTATAATAATAGTTTCTTTGTTTTTCTATCTTCTTACCGCAGGCACAATGCCGGAATCTGTCGATATACCGTCTGCGGACAAAATAGCTGATGTTGATTTATCAAAGCAAGGTGTCGGTATAGATATATCCTCCGGCGAATATTACACAGGACGGCTGTATACCCCGGACGATTTTGCAAAAGGCGATATATCGCAGGGCGATCCCGATGATAAATATGCCACATTCCGCATAGTACTGCCCCTTGAAAAAGGTGTCGCCTACGGACTTTCCGGAGAAACGGCGACCTATGCGCAACAGGTCTATATTGACGGAAAACTGCTCAGCGAGGTCGGTAAGGTGTCCGACAATGCCGAAGAATTTGTCCCTGCGACAGACAGATATACGCTATATTTCACCGCACAGGCGGATACTGCGGAGATAATAATCCGTCACGCTTGGTTTAATCACAGGACAGGCACGATACAAAAGCTGTGCCTTGCAAAAGCTCCGCTTATATCCGCAAATGACAGGGCACAGACCGTTTGTGACGGACTTATTGCAGGAACTCTGCTTGCTATGGCAATATTCTTTTTCGGAATGTTCCTTCTCGGAAACAGAAAACGCAGTATGATGTGGTTTTCACTCACCTGTCTTACTGCGGCTCTGCATTATCTCATATACGAAAGCAAGCAGATAGGCGTACTGTTCCCCTATCTTGACTGGTACACTGAGCATAAACTCGAATACATCACGAATATACTTTACTTCGTGTTTATACTGCTCTACGCCTTTGCCGCACTCGGATTAAGACCGCATAAGCATTTTGTTGTGACCTCCGTATGCTCTGCAGGTGCGATATTGCTGTTCTACATCTTTACACCGTCAACCGTTTATACGCATTTTACCGTTGTTGCAGGCGCTGTTATGGCGGTATATCTGATTCTTTCTTCTGTATATATCTGTGTTACGGCGGTAAAACACAGGCTTATGGGCTACATTGACAGCATTATAGTATGCTCAACCGTTGTACTTACCACAGTCGTTTATTTAATAGAAGGGCTTACCTACTTCACGAAGATATTCTATATCCGCTCCTATGCGACTATATTGTTCGTGTTCTGTAATGCGGTCATGCTTACTATAAATCTTTCAAGAACAGAGCGCCGCCTTGACGAATCGAAACAGCGTGAATCGCAGGTCACCCATATGAATGAAACGCTTGAAAAGCTCGACAGGCTGAAAACCGATTTTATGCACAATATCGCCCATGAAATGAAAACTCCGCTCACGGTAATGAGCGGATACGCACAGCTTACCGAAAAACAGATAGAAAAGAATGTCGTAAACGATGAAACATTGTCAAATCTTGAAACGATTTCAAGTGAGGCTCAGCGTCTGTCCGATATGGTGACAAAGCTGCTCTCGGTATCTCATAACGAGGTCACGGCAATGGAGCTGAGCAGGTTTGCCGCAAGGGACGTTCTTTCCGATGCGGCGGCGGTTTGCAGACCTATACTTGCAAAGCACGGCAACCGACTTGTCACAAGGGCGGATAACTGCCCCGATATAATAGCAAACCGTGAAATGCTGCTTCAGGTGCTTATAAATCTGGCTGTAAATTCGGGCAAGCATACCGAGAACGGAACAGTGACATTTTCAGCAGAAAAATCCGCCGACGGTGATAATTTCGCCGTGTTCACAGTATCCGATACCGGAACGGGAATATCCCGTGAGGCGCTTGCACATCTGTTTGACAAAGGTTACAGCACGGACGGCGGAAACGGGCTGGGACTTTATATCTGCCGTGATATTATAGAATCGACAGGCGGCGAAATAACCGCAGACAGCAGTGAAAACGGAGCGGTGTTCCGCTTTACCGTACCGTGTGGAAAGGAAGATGCAAAGTGAGTACGATTCTGCTTGTAGAGGACAATCCGCATATAATGAAGATAAACAGTTCGTGTCTTTCTATGGAGGATTACAGCGTTCTTGAGGCGGCAGATGCGGCGCAGTGCCGTTATATGCTGTCGAATAACGATGTCGATCTTGTGATACTTGATATAATGCTCCCTGACGGTGACGGAATATCGCTTTGCCGTGAGATAAAGGCAAAATACGATATTCCGATACTGTTCCTGTCCGCACTCAGCGAAAACGATGATATTATAACGGCACTGAGAGCAGGCGGCGATGATTATCTGCCGAAGCCCTACGATATTCAGGTGCTTATTGCAAGGGTAGAGGCAAGGCTTCGCTCAGTACGGAAAGACAAGCGTTATATCTCATTCGGAAGGCTCAGACTTGATACGGTTTCAATGGCGGCATATTTTGCCGACAACGACCTGCTCACCACCCAGAAAGAGTTCTCGATTCTGCTGATGCTTGCCCGTAATATCGGCAGTACAGTGCCGAAAGCCGAACTGTACGAAAACGTGTGGGGTCTGCCGTATTCCGACAACGCAAATGCGCTGTTCACGGCGGTTTCACGGCTCAATAAAAAACTCGATGATAGCAAAGCCGATGTGACTATCACCTACGAAAGAGGTAAAGGCTACGCACTTGAAAGTATATAGTCAAAATAGAGCCGTCTGACAGGTTATGTGCCTGACAGGCGGCTCTGATATTTGCATATTTGCGGTTAATTCAGGGAAACGCTTATATCTTCGTAGGTGATGCTGTCATAGAAAGAAAAATAAGTAACGGCGTTTATGTCGCATTTGCCGATACGAAGACCGTCTGATGTTTTTTCAAGTGTTATTTCAGTGCTGTCTTTGATGTCGTTGTCTGTACCCCAGTTTTCTTTACTTCCGAAAGAGGTAACATTGATGGTAAGTTTATCACCGTCCTGCTTTGCAGAGTCAAGAATGAGCTTATCCATACCCGTTCCTATACCGCCGGCACCCCTTGAAGCAACATACAGGTTATTATCTTTGTATTCGAAATGTCTTTCGGAATCGGCAAGAAATTCACTCTTCATCTCAGGTGTAAGCATTTCGTCAAGTTCGTTTTCAAATTCATCTTTTGTAGTGGGTGCATCTTTTATCACTTTGTAGAATGTAAGTGTCGTCTTGTTTCCGTTTATCGTTCTGTCTGCTGTTATGCTCTGCGAGGTGTCAACTATATCTTTGTTGATATCGTTTATCGGGAAGAGCTTGTTGTAAAGGCGGCTGTATCGGCTTGCAAGTTCCAGTGCCTGCTCAGTATCTGCGGGTAAAGAGTCCGGCAGACTTACGGTTGAAGAGCTTTCCTGTAAAGCTGTCGATGAGTTTGCAGAGGAAGCATTATCCGATTTTGTTGCAGAACTGCAACCTGCCGAAATAATGAGTACTGCTGAGATTATCGCTGTGATTTTGAGAGATTTCATGGCTTATGTCCTTTCGCTTATTAATATTCATTTGTAAGAATTACATAATCAAGAACCGACCCGTTATTCTTATAAATTTCCATTTGATCTAAATTGCGCTTAGTGCCATCCCAGGGATCTATAATTTGATATTTTCCGTTCTCTTTGCCTATTATCGTTGCCCAATGTTCCGAAGAATATCCATTGACACTGTTATATGCTTCATAATCTAATTGCCGTTTAGTTAAAATATGATTATATTATTACGCTTACATAGGATTATAAAAAAGTTAACTTTACTATATTATACACTGATTTGTTTATAATGTCAATAGTTTTATGGTCGCTTTTTGTAAATTTACCACATATATCAAAACCGCTCCCGTAACACTCCGGGAGCGGTTTTGTATTATCCTTATATTATCAGTTTGCAACAATGTTTACGAGCTTGCCGGGAACAACAATCTCCTTGCGGATCGTCTTGCCCTCAAGCGACTGTGCGATAGCTTCCTTTGCCATCTTCAGCAGCTCGTCCTTGTCGGCAGCTGTAGGCACGTTTATACGAGCCTTTATCTTACCGCACAGCTGAACTACTATCTCAACGGTGCTGTCAACGCAGAGTGCCTCATCGTATGTTACCCACTGCGCTTCGTTCAGTATGCCGTAGCCGAGCGAATTGTACATTTCCTCGGTGATGTGGGGAGCAAAGGGATTCAAGAGTATCAGCAGCGATTTCATCTCGGCATCGTTGATCTTGCCGTTTGCGGTGATCTCGTTGATAAGCGACATCATAGCGGCGATAGCCGTGTTGAATCTCATCTTCTCAATATCTTCGCTGACCTTCTTTATCGTCTTGTGCATTGATGTTCTCAGCTCGTCTGAGTATTCATCGCCACGGACAAGCATATTCTGAAGATTCCATACACGGTCAAGGAAACGCTTACAGCCCTTCATACTGCTGTCGTTCCAGGGAGCCGCCTGCTCATAGTCGCCCATGAACAGAACGTATACACGAAGAACGTCTGCGCCGTATACGTCAACAACGTCATTCGGGTCGATTACGTTGCCTCTTGACTTGCTCATCTTCTCGCCGTCAGGACCTAAGATAAGACCCTGTGCGGTACGCTTTGCATAAGGCTCGGGAGTGGGAACTTCGCCTATATCGTAAAGGAACTTGTGCCAGAAACGTGAGTAGATCATATGACGGGTAACATGCTCCATACCGCCGTTGTACCAGTCAACAGGAAGCCAGTATTTGAGCGCTTCCTGCGAAGCAAATTCCTTGTCGTTGTTGGGGTCGCAGTAACGCAGGAAGTACCAGCTTGAGCCTGCCCACTGAGGCATTGTATCTGTTTCTCTGCGTGCGTCCTTGCCGCACTTGGGGCATTTGCAGTGCACGAATGAATCTATCTTTGCAAGCGGACTTTCGCCGTCCTGACCGGGCTGGAAGTTCTCAACGGGAGGAAGTTCCAGAGGCAGTTCCTCATAAGGTACGGGAACAATTCCGCAGTCGGGGCAGTGTACTATCGGGATAGGTTCGCCCCAGTATCTCTGACGGTTGAATGCCCAGTCCTTCATCTTGTACTGTACGCCCTTTTCGCCGCAGCCGAGCTTTGCAAGTACGCCGAGCATCTTTTCGATAGCGTCCTTCTTGTTAGTGATGCCGTTCAGTTCGCCCGAATTCACCATCTCGCCGTCGCCCGTGTAGGCTTCCTTCGAGATGTCGCCGCCCTTGATAACCTCGATTATATCAATGCCGAACTTCTTTGCAAATTCATAGTCACGGGTATCGTGAGCAGGAACCGCCATTATAGCGCCCGTGCCGTATCCCATCATTACATAGTCGGAAATGTATATCGGAATTTCCTTGCCGGTAACGGGGTTTACGCCGGTAAGACCGTCTATCTTTACGCCCGTCTTGTCCTTGACAAGCTGTGTTCTTTCGAATTCGCTCTTCTTGCTGCACTCCGCCTTGTAAGCGTCAAGGTCGGCAATGTTCCTTATGGAATCCCTGTACTTTTCTATTATGGGATGCTCGGGAGCGATAACCATGAATGTTACGCCGTAGAGCGTGTCGGGACGGGTCGTGTAGATGCGGAGCTTCTCGCCGTTTTCCTTGATGGAGAAGTTTACGAAAGCACCTGTAGACTTGCCTATCCAGTTCTCCTGCTGGAGCTTTACGTTAGGCAGATAGTCGACCGTTTCAAGTCCCTGTAACAGCTTGTCGGCGTATTCGGTGATACGCAGGTACCATACTTCCTTGGTCTTCTGCACTATCTCGCTGTGGCAGATGTCGCAGTGACCGCCCTGTGAGTCCTCGTTTGAGAGTACGACCTTACAGCTTGGGCAGTAGTTTACGAGCGTCTTATCCCTGAATACAAGGCCATGCTCGAACATCTTGAGGAATATCCACTGAGTCCACTTGTAATAACGCTCTTCGGTGGTGTCGATGACCCTTGACCAGTCGAACGAGAAGCCGACACGCTTGAGCTGGCTGGTAAATTTTACTATGTTGTTATCGGTGACCTTACGGGGATGAACGCCGGTCTTGATGGCGGTGTTCTCGGTGGGCAGACCGTAAGCGTCAAAGCCAATCGGGAACAGTACGTTGTAGCCCTGAAGCCTTCTCTTGCGGCTGACTACCTCAAGGCCAGAATAAGCCTTGATATGACCTACATGCATACCTGCGCCGGAGGGGTAGGGGAACTCTACGAGAGCGTAGAATTTCGGCTTGGTACTGCCGTTTTCAGCCTTGAATGTCTGATGCTCGTCCCAGTATTTCTGCCACTTACTTTCTATGGCAGAAAAGTCATATTTTTTCTCTTCCATTTTGCGAGTTGTCCTTTCATACGCCCGATATGGCGGTATAATTCAATTTCAACCTTTATTATAATACAAAAACGGCTGTTCTGTCAAGTAAAGCGGCAAGTAAAGCGGCGACAGTAAATAAATGTAAAATAAAGGCGAAATATGTCATTCGCAGCGTGATGATTTATGATGAACCGGTTTTTACATCGGAATGGGTGTAAACCGTTATGTTATCGGGGGTGACGGCAGATTGACGCAAGAATATCCGAATGATGATTCTTGATGAATATAGATTTTTTCGGCAGAGAGAGGGTTACATCACAAAAACTTGAAAATTATGGGAGGTTTTTGGCGGCGGATTGCTTCGGGCGGATAACACGTTCGGCTTATCAGTGATAATGGCAAATATATAAAATACGTTATATCGGATAGCTAATAGTTGAATTGGAAGTGTCACGAAATGAGGGGGAAGAAAGGAAAATCGCAGAGGGGGGATAACGGAAATAAAAGGAAGATTGAAAATAATATTGCGATTACATTTAACTGTGCAAATGATAATAAAATATAAATATAACTGCTTTTGGTATAATTAGTTATGAATGTAGGAGGCGGAAAATCTCATTGATGGTGGGGATGGTGTGACAATCCCTCCGTCTTGACGGCATAAAAGTTTAGTGAATAAAAAGGCAGATGTGTCGCAATTAAAACGCAACAAGACAACAGTTTGTGCCTTGCCGTCAAGCCACCTCCCTTTGACAAGGGAGGCAAGAACATGGTGTGGGGCAAGGGATTATTGTCCTTTCGCAATGGTTGTGGGGGATGGAGAGGTTGGTGGGTGTAAAGCAATCCCTCCGTCTTGACGGCAGAAAAGTTTGATAAATAAAAAAGGTGGGTGTGTCACAAACAGAAAGCAACAATATCAAGGCTTGTGCCTTGCCGTCAAGCCACCTCCCTTTGACAAGGGAGGCAAGGATATAGTGCTTTTTGAGGGATAGTGCGGTTTTGGGAGGGCTGGTGCAGATAGGGAGCAATCCCTCCGGTAGTCGCCCGAATTTTTTCGGGCGACAGCACCTCACCTTTGACAAGGGAGGCAAGGATATAGTGCTTTTTGAGGGATAGTGCGGGTTTGGGAGGGTTGGCGTGGATAGGGAGCAATCCCTTCGGTAGTCGCCCGAATTTTTTTCGGGAGACAGCACCTCACCTTTGACAAGGGAGGCAAGAACATGGTGTGGGGCAAGGGATTATTGTCCTTTTGCAATGGTTGTGGGAATGGAAGTATTGGGTGCAACGGGAGGAGCGAGCTCCTCCCCTACGAAAAGTGAGGGGGATAGTGCAAATACGAAGCTGTACAAGCATACACAGACGCTCGCCCTACGAAAAGCGAGAGGGATAGTGCTTGGTGATATATTTCACCTGACCGGTGGGTGTAGGGTGCGGTTTTTTGTATTATATGCCGCATTTATGACCGTTTGCGCCGTTATAACAACCGTTCGTGCCAAAAAGTTGAAATCGCAAAGCAAATGAGTTATGATATAATTATAAAATTATAAGGGGAGAAGTATGCTCATCTGCGTTTACGATACCGCAAACGAGGCGGAGATACTGAAAGCGAAAATAACACAGATCGCAACGGCGGCATATCGAAGAATTGCCTACAGGGTATGTCAGAGGTATGAGAGCTTTGTGAATGAGTGTAAGACGGCTGACCTTATAATCGTGCTTGCCGACGGAGCGGACGGTATGGAGGGTGTTATTGCGGCGAAGAATGCCGACAGGGATACGCCTGTAATATGGCTGTCGGACGATGAGGGATTCGGGGCGCAGTCATACAGGCTTGGCTGTACCTATTTCCACAAGAAGCCGATACCGCTTGAAAAGCTGAAGGAGGCACTGCATAAGTGCAGGTGCATGGCATAAGCACGGGTAAATCTACAGGAGGAAAAACATGAAGAAAAAATTTGTACGGCTCATAAGTGCGGTGCTGTCTGCGGCAATGACGCTGACGGCTGTACCGTTATCGGCATTTGCCGAGGGCGAGGCGCATACGCATGACGGCGAGAGCAATGTCATCACGACACCGCTTGATTTCAGAGAAAAGACGGCGGACGAAAGCGGTGACGGCTGGAGCTGGGATCATGACACAAAGACGCTGACGCTTAACGGAGTGAACATTCAGGCGACAACAGAAGAGAATATGATGAGCGTCGTAACAGTCCCTGACGGTACGAAAATAGTGCTGAACGGTGAAAACACTATCGTACAGACCGATACCCTCGAAAGCGATACATACGTTCTCAGTGCCGTAAATAATAAAGAGGTCAATTGTGACGGCACAATGACGATCAGCGGCGACGGTGTGCTGAATGCAGAGAACCGCTCTACAGACAGTATGGCACGCTCTCTCGGCGGATCAATAATCCTGAACGGCGGTACAGTAAACGCAACAGGTACTGTAAAGACAAATTCGCTTGAAATACATAATGACGGTGTGCTGAACGCAAATGCGACAACTGCATCTTTTGAGGGTGTGGCTGTCAATGTCAGCGGCGGCATTACTGTTGACGGCAACGGCAGTCTTACTGCAGTAGGTTGTGCTAATGAATCTACGTTAAACAGTGCAATATTGCTTACCAGTAATTTCGGTGACAAAATTTCCGTCAGCGAAAACGGCAGTATTACTGTGCCTGAAGGCAATGCAGCAAGAGTCGGAATATACTACAGCGGAAACAACGGCGACGGAATGGATGCCGAAATAAGCGGCGGTAAGGTCACTGCTTATGGTGCTAAGTATGGCATTTACAAAGTAAACCTTATAATGAGCGGTACAGGCTCGGTATATACTACGGGCGGTTCATACGCTATCGGTCAAACTGTACCGACAATAGACGAGAATGAATTTGTAATAAAGGGTTCGACCGAGTCCAAGGCTTCAGAAAGCGCTGTAACAGGCGAGGTCAAGCTTAACGGCGGCTATTATGAGATTGACGGAGCGGACGCTAAGACGGTAGTTATAAAGCCTGATACTTCTCCCCGTATAATACTCGGAAAGCAGACAGGAATATTCAAGACGGAAGAGTATGAAATAATTGAAGGCATGGACATGACTGATACCAAGCTCAAGGGTACGGTTTACTTTGATATTACTCTGAAGAATATGAGCGATGAAGAGTTTGCAGACGCAAGAGGCTATTTCGGCGGCGATGAACCCGATTTATTAGCAAGCATAATCAAGACCGATTACGGCTGGGTGTGCATGGTCTGCGATACCGAGTTTTCGACTACATACGACACTGATAATACTCTTACAATAAAGTGCGGAGATATTGTATCCAATACCGTTCAGGTAAAGTCGAATGCAAACCGTTTCAACAAGGTTACACAGGGTGACAACACAAACAGAACGGTTTTCTATACAAACACTTCGCAGGAAGAGAAGGACAATTACAAGCTTGTAAGCACCTATACGGTTGACAGTGAAAGCATAAGCTATAACTGGTACAGTACGAACAGTGCATACAGTGCAGATGAGCTCGGTGCGGCAGTATCCGGAAGCAACGGCGAATTCAAGCTTGCGGATAATATTCCTGCCGGAAATTATGTTCTGTATTGTGATATAACCTATTCAGACGGTGACAGCACAGAAACTGTTACAGAAAAATTTACATTTACATATAAAGAATGTGCACATGAAAACGGTTATTCCGACGGTAAATGCACAAACTGCGGAGCGTTATGTGATCACAGCAATATTGATATTGACACGGGTAAGTGTAACAAGTGTGAGCATCAGTTTGTTGCTACAATCAGCACAGACGGCAATGCGCCGACAGGCTATGACACGCTCGCAGACTGCCTTGACAGCATTACTGCCGATACCGGAAACTATGTTAAGATCTATCAGGATATCGGCGATGCATCGGCAACTGCAATTTTAGATACTATAGATGTAAAACACAATGTTATGATCGACCTTAACGGTCACAAGCTGAACAATATCAAGCTTGGGGTCAACAAACTTGGGGTCAACAAAGACGTCACGCTTACATTAACCGGCACAGCGGGCAGTTATGTTACGCAGGTGTATGTTCGCAAAGGCGGCGGATCATTCATAATTGACAGCGAAGCAAATGTAGAATTTAATACAATTTTTGTTGAGGACAGTGCACGGCTTGCTGTAAACGATGGCGCAAAAGTAACTACAGAACAGTTGACTGTGATAGCATCCGTGAATGATGACGGAACTACAACGACATCTGTAAAGCTTGCTACGGGAATGAAGTTAGGTGGGCTGACATATCATCGCCAAAACAATTCCGGAGTTCTGAAATTAGGTGATCTTCTTGATGTTACCCGGCAGGCACTGCGACGTGAAGATAACGGCAATTATCTTGATCTTTATAAAGAATATGGAAGTATGGGTTATTCCGTTGCGCTTACTGTTGTTGAGCATACTGACGCTGACCACAAATACGGCAGTGGAACAGGCAAGTGCGAGGAGTGCGGAAAGCCCTGCGAGCATGGCGGTGATATAAACACGGACACCGGCATCTGCTCAATCTGCGGTGCGGTTGTGTCTGTCGCACTCTATACAGACGGGGACGGAAACTTACAGTATGTAGATACCGATGAGCTTGACTCTTTACTGAATGAATACAACGGAAGCGGTACGATAAAGCTGTTTAAGGATTATTCTAAACCAAGCGCTCAGTATGACTTATACGGAGAACTTACAATTGACTTAAACGGACGCCAATTTAAAATCCGGAGTATTACTCCTTGCAAAAGCGGAAAGCTTACGATCAAAAACAGCGGCAATCCGGTTATGCTCGGTTGTAATGTATATCCGACAAACGACGCTTCATACGCCGGCGGTACGCTTATAATAGACGGCGATGTAGTTTTAGACACTTCGATCTATGTATATGATTCGAGTACGGTTATACTGAAAGACGGTACATATACTGCCGGACTTTACGCAAGGGACAGCAAGACATTATATGATATGCTCGGCGAGGGTAAGGCTTTCTTCAAGACTGACGGAACTCTTTTCAATGCAAATGTTAAGGAAATATCAAGCAGTGAAACGCTGACAATCAAAGACCACAGCCATACCTATGTTGACGGCGAGTGCGGCTGCGGATATGTATGCCCTCACAGCGATGTTAACAGCGAAACGGGTAAGTGTAACGAATGTGAATATCAGTATGCGGCTGTTATCGTAAAGGATGGGGCTGTAGCTTCCGTTTATGAAGAAAATGAGATGGGAGCGGCTTTTGAAGCGGCTGACAGTGACGCAAACACCGGCTGTACATTAAGAGTATACAAGAATTATACAGGCAGCTATACAACACTCAGCCGTAAGTTCACGCTGTGGATCGCTGAGGAAGCCAATGTAGGTACGTTAACTGTTTCGGGAGATATAACCGTTACGGGATCGGAAAAAAATAATAGTATTTATGGCGATTTCAATGTAGTGGACGGCGGTAAGCTGACATTTGACGAAAACTGCGGCGCTAAGGGAACTGTGTCGGTAGGTGCAGGTACATTTGACTGCTATCGTTCACTCGGCATAATACTCAATATAAACGATGCAAGCAGTGACGTAATTCTTCACGACGGAGCTTTCCTAAAAATACGCTATAACGGCGGCGGGGACAGAGCAAACGCAGAAATACTGACTTTATTGGCTGAGAACCGTATGTTTATGACGTCTTCCGCTGTGCCGATAGACGGCTCAAAAACACTGTTGAAAGACGGTTTTGTAACACCTGTTATTGTAGCACCACATGAAGATCACAGTTACGACAGCACAACGGGCAAGTGCACGATTTGCGGTAAGCGGTGCGGTCATACGGATGTTGACAGCAAAACTGGTGTATGCTCTACCTGCAAATATCAGCTTACTGCGGGCATTTCGGGCGTGGGAACAGCGAAGTATTTTGATAATATAGACGACGCTTTTACTGCGGCATTATCGGCGGAAAACAGCGGTTGTACGCTGACATTGTATAAGCACTGCGAGATAACACAGAGCGTAGATATCGGCAATACAACGGTTACTGTCGATGTGAACGGATGTTCACTCGGCGGAGAGGCAGATATAAGTGTAAATAACGGTGGTGTGCTGTACCTTAAGGACAGCAGGAAAAGCACCTACTACGGATGCATAGACGCACCTTTTAGTGTAAACGGCGGTACGCTTATAAACGGTACTGCAGACGGCGGCAGTTCAGCCGCAGATGTACTCAATTTAGTCATTAACAGTGCTAAGCGTGTCGAAATATACGGCGGCATATTTGAGAATGTTTATATTGCACACGCAAGCGGTGTAGCTTTATACGGCGGAAGGTACAACACCATCTGCGGCGAGGAAAGCAACAGCACACCTGTAAACGATCTGCTTGCAAAGGGTTATGCATTTGCGACCGTACAAGAATTCACAACTCTCCCCGAAAGTATAGTTGACGGCAGTGCGAAGACGATCGGCGACGGACTTACAAATGTCATGGTTGTAGCGCATGAGCATAGATACAACGTGGAAACGGGCAAGTGTCCGTGCGGCGTTTGTGCGCTTGCTATATTTACCGAGACAACACAAAGCTCTGAAACTTATACATTTATTGAAAGCGAAACACAGTTTAAAAATATTGCGGAAAATGAGGCTGACGGTGTATTAAAGCTGACCGGCGATGTAGATTGTATTGTTAAGGGCATAATAATAAACGGCAATAAAACGATCGACATGAACGGTCATACGCTGAATGTTTCGGTCGGTACCGAGGAAATAAGCGCAGTAGCGGTTTACGGAAATGTAACCTTTGAAAACAGCGGAAGCAGCCGTGCAGTTATAAACGCCACCGGCGTTTATTCCTATGGAATGGTAACTGTAAACGGAGATATTGAATTCGATACTTTTGCAACATTTGAAGACGGCGACGCTTTGATCAATGCCGGAGTATTCAAGAGCATTTATGTTCAGGGAAGAAGTGTAATTGAAATACTGGGTAGCGGTAAGGCGCTTGCAAGTGAAAGCGGAGAAATACTGAATGCAAGCGTACAACAAATATACAGAGCAGGCGATAATATATTTGTTACGGCTCACCCGAAGCATACATACGATGATCACGGCAACTGCGCTTGCGGATATAAGTGTCTGCATGACGGCGAGGGTCAGGTAAATGAAGACAGCGCCAACAAGGTGTGCAGTGAGTGCGGTGCGAAAATTTACGCAAAGGTAACTACTGCCGACGGAAAGGTAAAGTATTTCGACGACATAACCGAGGGCTTACGGTATGCGGATAAGGCTGAAAACAAGGGCTGTGTTTTCACTCTTGTAACAACCGGTGGACTTGAGAACGATATTACATTGTCAAGCGGTCAGTTTACTATTACCGCGATCGACGACAATTATATCAACGCTTATACACGGAAGATCAATATTAAGGGTGCAGAAATTACTGTTGAGAACTGCGCTTTTAATTGCTTTGTAGGTTTATATAGCGGTTCTCTTACATACCCTGAAGGCTCGACCTCCGTTTGCATTAACGGTATTAGTGTATTTGGCGGTACTTTAAATATCAGTGACGGCGTAAGTGAAAACTTCGGTGCTAATAAATTTACTATATCAGACACTGCAACGGACGCAAAGGTGACTATAGGCGGCGGTATTTACGGTGAGATCAAACTCGGACAGTATACGTTTAAGGATATACTGGCAAGCGGCACTCGCTTAATAAGCGTTGAATACTCGCAGGAGACTGATGAGATAATAGCTACTAATGAATTATTATACAGCATTGTTTCCGAACAAAACACCTTGGGCGTTGATGATGACAAAGACTATCGGTTTGTCAAGTGCGACCATAAGAATGAGGACGGCAGTTATGCCTTTAATGACAGCGGTATATGCAAATACTGTAACTCTGAGTTTGCCGCAAGCGTAAGCTATACAGACGGCGGCGAAAAGACAGAGCTGTTCAGCGATATATGCGACGCTTTTGACAAGGCTAATGAGATAGGTACGGCTACAGTAACGCTGTATAAGGATATTACAGACAGCGAACGTACACAGGAGATTACCGTTATGGGCAATGTAACGCTTGAACTGAACGGTAAAACACTGGGTGGTCGTTATGGCATAGCGCGTATATCGGTATCTGACGGTGGTACGCTTACTGTAAACGGCGATGGCGATATGGATACACCTATTTACGTTAATGAAAACTCAAAATTAGTCATTAACGGCGGTGGATACTTCAATTCTGTGTCAGTTAAAAAAGGAGGCAACGCAGAAATAGGCGGCGGCACTATACAAGGTCTGTCCGTTCGCGGTAACGTAAAACTCAGCGGCGGTAAATTCAACGACATCGAGATATTTAACGGCAATCTTGAATCTGTTCTGGCAGACGGTTATGCGTATAAAAATGCTGACGGCACTTGGCTTTCGATTGATGAGCGTGAAAAAGATAGCTATTTGGGCGGTTCTAAAGGAGCGTTATCCGTAGAAGAAGCGCCGATAAAGAGCGCAAGTATTGCGTGGGTAGGCGAAGAAGCGCCTGTTATATACCGTAACGGAGAGAAATATTTATACGTCGATATTACATACGAATTGGCGGTCGGTTCAAGGGGTGCAACCTATTCGGATTTCGTAAACGGCAATAATCGCATTAAAGATTATAATTTGTACAATAAATATATGGTACACTGTTATGAAATCGGTAAGCTTGCGGCTAAAGACGGCGAGGTTGAATATTACATTGTACTTAAGTGCAACGGATACGAATATAAGTCGAATGTGCTTAAGCTTACACTTGCAACCTGCTCACACCCGAAGGATAGCTTTTCATACGAAAACGACGGTTTTGTAATCTGCGGTATATGTGATGCATTGATAGAAGCCGAGGTAGTAGATGCTGACGGCAAGTCGTTAGGCTATGCGGATATAGAGAGTGCCATAAAGCTGGCACAGGAGAACGAGGGCAGCACTGTAAAGCTGATGTCGGAAGGAGTATCTGAGTCCGTTACCGTGACAGGCGGCAGGTTTACTGTTGACTTTAACGGTAAGAAGGTATTTTATCAGTTCGATGTCAACGGCGGTGACGTGACTTTCACTTCTTCGGTAAAACAAGCCGATGTAGAAACTCTGATAAGCGGAATCGAAGTAAACGGAACTGACGCTAAGGTTACAATTGACGGTAAAATCAAGCTGGGAAGTGTAACATTAACAAGCGGTGCGCTTGCAGTAAACAGTGCCGAGAGTTATATTAAAGAACTGTCAATAAATGGCGGAAAGACTGTTGTAAACGGTGCAAATATTGATGCACTGAAAGCTAACGGCGGAGACACGGTCATCAATTATGTTACAGCCGATTCTTTAAGCGTGAATATCAACGGGTCCGGTAGCATCTCTATCGTAGCCGGCGAGTTCGGTAGCACCACTTGCAAAACAGACAGCGGTTATACTTTAGGTATGGCAATTGCGAGTGGAAGCAGAGTTTACGACAGTAATATGAATGGCGCTATTATTTACACATACGATGCTATTCAGACCATGACCAAAACCGATAGAATTTTTGTTGATAAGTGCGTCCATAAGGACGGAAAAGGCAGTTATGTGCTTGACGGTAATCCCTGTCCTTACTGCAGTGAGGAAATTGTTGCAACTGTAAGCTATACTGCCGGCGGAAGCGAAGAGACAGATCTGTTCAGCGATATATGTGACGCTTTTGACAAGGCTAATGAGATAGGTACGGCTACAGTAACGCTGTATAAGGATATTACGGACGATATTACAGATACGATAGCTGTTACAGGCAATGTTACGCTTGAACTTAACGGTAAAAGGCTCTCACAACCCGGTACTGATGTATGGTATTCCATAGAAGTAACGAGCGGTAAGCTGACCGTTAACGGCAGTGGCTTAATAAAACGTGTTGCTGTTCGCAACGGCAGCAATGCGGAAATCAACGGTGGTACTTTCTCTGACTTCATAATTAAAGACGGCGGTAACGCTGTAATTAAAGGCGGTCAATTCTACAGCTTACAGGTTTCAGGCGAAGGCAGAAACGTAGGACAGCTTCTTGCGGATGGCTATGCCTATTGGAGGTTTATCGATTCCGGCATCTGGTCTACTATTGCAGAGCGTGAAAAGCAGGATATAGCTAATGTAGAAGTAAAGGAAGCGCCGATAAAGAGTGCAACGGCGACAGCAAATAAGACTGTGCTGTACCGCAACGGCGGAGGTGCACGGCAGATCTCATTTAAATTCAATGTTAAGACAAGCGACGGATACACGGTAAGTGATGCCAATAAGGTCACAGTCGGTTTATATGTCGGCGATACCTTAATAAGAGAGAGCGACTTCGGCGGAAATTCATCTACGTTTGCAAATGCAAGTGAAATTTCCGATACTGACGGCACTGTAAAGGCACATCTTGTTATCAAGCTGAACGGATATGAGTATGTGACGAATGATGTCGAGTTTGAAATAGCGACCTGTACGCATCCGTATGACGCATTAACGACAGACGAGTATGATTACTATTGTTGTTCGTTATGTGATGCCGGCATAAATGCGATACTTGTTAAAACAAACGGCGACAAGGCATGCTATACCGACAATGTGCCCGAAGCATTTGAATCAGCACAGCTTGAGGAGAACAACGGCTGTACATTAGAATTATACAGAGGTGTGAACAGAGACTGTGAGATCACACAGGGCAGCTTTACCGTTTTATTCAAGAAAACGGGAAGTGCATCTGCTGTGATCAAAGTAAGCGGCGGAAATGTCAAGTTCACGGGAGATGACGGCTGTACATTGTCGAAGTATCCGGGAAGCTCTGTGGGATATCTCATAGCTGTAACGGGCGGCACGGTAACGTTTGATAATATAACTATCGACGATGACAGTATCAGCGTAAGCGGCGGCAAGACTGTTATAAACGGCGGTACTTATAATAAGCTGAGCGTCAGCGGAGGTACGGTCACTATAAACAGCGGTACATTCAGCAGCATAGATGTAAGCGCAGAGGGCAAGGCACTGAAAGATCTGCTCGGCGAGAACAAGGCGTTTGCGACAAGCGACGGAAAGCTGTTTGACGCAAGCAAGGTTTCGGAAAGCGATAATTCACTTACGGTAATCGACCACAGCAAGCATGAGTATGACGAAACAGGAAGGTGCGGCTGCGGTTATCAGTGCCCGCATGATGACGTTGATACCAAAGCAGGCGTGTGCAGAGAGTGTAACACAAAGATATACGCTGCAATCACTGTAAAGAGTGAGACCGGAACAACGGTAAAATACTTTACAAAACTTACGGAAGCATTTGAGTTTGCGGCAAAGAACGAAAACAAGGGCTGTACGCTGAAAATGCTCAGAGATTTCTTCGATAGAAATACTGACATTAACGTAAACGGCGGAAAACTTACTGTCGATATGAACGGCTTTGGTGTCTATATCAATAGCTTTAACGGATCCGGAACCCAAATCACTATACGCAGTGACAGTAAGTGTACTTTTGGGGTTGAAAATGGATTTAGCATGGACGGCGGCACTGTTACTTTCTCGGGAGAGGTCAGCGTAGTTTGCCAGAATGTGAAATTAAATGCCACATACTTCTCCTCCTATGTTGAAACGCTGAAAATTGACACGCTGATTTTAGAAGACGGTGTTCTGCTTAAACAGCTGGCAAGTATCACGAATGCTAATATCGCTAATATAGACTGCTCAAGTGAAATTTATCTTTATCAAATTTTAGCGAGCGGCAGCCGTGTCGATTCTCAGCTGTACAGCGCTCTGAAAGCAAACGCTTCGTCAAACTTCGATAACGTAAGAATAATAAGATGCGACCACCCGGACGGTGTGGGCAGAGATAACCGTTGCATATACTGCAATTCATTGATCGCTGCAAGCGTAAGCTATACCGAGAACGGAGCGGAAAAGACAGAATATTTTGTTAAGGAAGATCTGGGAAAGGCGTTTGCCAAGGCAAACAGCGTTGCAAGTGCAACAATAACAATGCTGATGTCTTCCGTTTATGATACAGACTACCTCCCTGTTACAGGTGATGTTACACTTATTGCAAATGGCGATAACGCCATCTTGTATAATACAGTAAAGGTCGCCGATGGCGGTAAGCTGACACTTAGAGGCAACGCCAATATTTTCGCTGTAATTGCCGAGCCGGGCTCCAGGTTGACTGCCGAAGAAGCCACAAGAATCGCATATCTCACCGTAAACGGCGGAGATGTTAAGCTCAGCGGCGGACAATATGATAACATTACGGTAAAAGATGGCAAGATAACAGATATTCTGGCTGACGGCTATGCGTATAAGAAAACAGAGGGCGGTGCAAGGCTGACGCTTAAAGAACGTGAGGTGTCGGAAGCAAGCGGTGTTACCGTTGCTAAGGCGCCGATAGTAAAAGCAACGCTTAGCACAGAAATAAACAAGCTGTATCGCAACAGCAACGCAAACCCCACGCTGAAGTTCAACCTTGCTCTTGCTCACGGCTCGAACCTGAACGACTCGTATGTAAGTAAGAGATACGGTATAAACTCCTATGTAAGCGGAGATATAATTTATAGCAGCTTAAGCGCACTTATAAAGGACGCTAAATTGTCGGCAGACGAAATAATTGATAAGGCGGGCGACAGCGATGCTGCCAAGATATACTTCGTAGTTACTACCGGTGACGGCTATGAAATAAAGTCGAACACTGTAAGCATAGACCTTGTTGACTGTGATCATTCTCAGGTGGTCGATCCTACAGCGGACAAGGAAACCGCAGGTAATATTACCGAGCCGACATATTGCGAGATATGCGAGAGCAAGTTCAATGCAAAGATAACAAAGGGCGACGATGTCAGGTATTATAACAATCTTGACGAGGCTGCGAAAGACGCTCAGAAGAGCGAAAACGAGGGCTGTACCTTATATCCGCTTTATAACAAGAACGGATACGGCGGTCAGTTAGTCATATCCGAAGGTAACTTCACGCTCAAGTACGCAGTTCGTACAGCGTTCTCACGTCCGATCATCATAAACGGCAAGGCAAAGCTGACGGTTACGGGACGTTGTGCGGTGACAGCGTTTGAGAATCAAGACGCATTCATAGTGCAGGGCGGTGATGTCACATTTGACGGGCTTGCTACAGGCAGCAATGTGACCATAAACGGCGGAAATGTTACAATGGCCGCAAACAATATAAATTGCCTTACTATAAACGGCGGTAATGTATCCATTTCGTCAGGTGGGTTTGCCGAAATCGTAACTACGGTCAGTGATAAGGTGATAGCCGATTATATCGATCCCGGCTTCTGGGTACAGGACAGAGGAACAAAAGAGTGGATAGATATATACAGCCTTAATAAGGCAACGGCATCATCGACAAACGGACTTACGGTACGGTTGTGTCCGATGCAGATAATCAAGCCGATTGATACTGTATATTACACCAACGGCTATTATCCAGACGGTATACCGTCACTTCAAATAAGTGCAGTGCCGTGGTATTCAGGCGAGGTCGACGCAAAAGTTGCTTATCAGTGGATCGCCATTGATGAAAACGGCTACGAAACAGTGATAGAGGGCGCTACAGACAGAAAGCTGTCGCTCGAAAATCTCACAACGGGCAGGTACTACTGCCGTCTTACCTACAGCAATGCTGCAACGGCGGGAGTTTCGATGAAGTCGGACGTTGTAACGGCTACGATAACCGAATGTGAGCATTCCGGAGGAGAGGCTACCTGCACCAAAAAGGCAAAGTGTGAAATATGCGGAGCGGAGTATGGTGAACCTCTCGGTCACGACTATGTTGTAATCAAAGTAGTTGAGCCTGACTATTTCAACAAAGGCTACAGCGTATTTGAATGCACAAGATGCGAGGATACGTATCTCGGAAACTATGTTCCCGTAAAGCCTATTCCCGATGTGGAAGAAATAGCGGTTGAAAAGACGACATACAATGAAGTCGATATAAGCTGGAAGGATATAAGCGACGTTGACGGATTCAATGTCGAATGCTATGTCGGCGATCAGTGGAAGAAGATCGACTGCAGTGCTGAGGGCGACAGAGCAGTGGCAAAGCTGAGCGGTCTTTCGGCAGGCCTTAAATATAAGGTAAGGATAGTGGCTTATGCAGGAAGTGTCATCGGCAAGTACAGATATTTCTATGTAGATACAGTTCCTTCTCCCGTATGGAATATAAATACGGTGAAGGCTACCGATGAAACGGTAAGAATAAGCTGGAGCAGAAACGCCAGAGCGGACGGCTACAAGGTAGAGTGGTACATTAATAATCAGTGGTCCGTAAAGACTGTTACCGGCAACAATAATATATCGGCGGTTATAGACGGACTTTGTGCAGGAACACGATATAAAGTAAGGGTAAGCGCATATAAGGGTGACCTTTACAGTCCGTATACATACGGCTATATCGATACGCTCCCGTCAAAAGTTACGGGTATTACGCAGACAGTCACATCTTCTTCGTTTACGCTTAAATGGGATAAGAACGAAAGTGCGGACGGTTATACCGCTCAGTACTATGCAGACGGTAAGTGGAATGAAAAGACGCTCGTCGGCAATAACAAAACTACCGTTACAATAGGCTCGCTTAAGGGCTACAAAACCTACAAGGTCAGAATAAAGGCTTATAAGGGTGAGCTTGAGAGTACATTCGACGATATTTATATCACTACCGCTCCGACAAAGGTCAGCGGTCTTAAGGTAAAGAGCGCAGTTGACTCAAAAGCAGTAGTTATATGGAATGCGGATGCGAACGCTGACGGATATAACGTAGAATATTATATCGGCGGTAAGTGGGTCGAAAAGACCATAACCGATAATAAGACAGCAAAGGCTGTGCTTGGCGGACTTACACCTTACATCACATATAAAGTAAGGGTAAGAGCGTATAAGGACAATCTGTACGGCGATTACAGCTATACTACGGTTACTGCAGTGCTTTCACCGGTAACCAATATCAAGGTTGTATCGGCAAAAAGCAACTCGATAACCGTTAAGTGGGGTAAAAACGCCAGTGCAGACGGATATAAGGTTGAAATTTACAAAGGCGGCAAGTGGGTCAAAAAGACGTTAAAGGGCAGTACGAATGCTACTGTCACTATTGGCGGACTCAGGGCCGGAAGCGTGTATAAGGTAAGGATTGCGTCTTATAAGGGTGCAAATACAAGCACTTATACTTATGCAAATGTGAAGACAGCCAAATAAGCTGACAGTAAAAAAAGAGAACACCGGGCGACCGGTGTTCTTTTTTGTGTATCAGATGCGTTTTTACTATAAGAACAAACTGAGCCGTAAGCAAGGGTGCTTACGGCTCGATTTGCATAATTATAACGTTAATATCCGCCGGTAACGTAACCTTAGCCGAACTGAAACAGCCGGAACGGCGAATTTGGTGCGGCTCACAGCCGCCGCTTACTTGAAGTATCTGTTCAGCAGACCCTCGAAAGCCTTGCCGTGTCTTGCTTCGTCCTTAGCCATCTCGTGAACTGTGTCGTGGATAGCGTCAAGATTTAACTGCTTTGCTCTCTTTGCGAGGTCGAGCTTGCCCTGTGTAGCGCCGTGCTCTGCAGCAACTCTCTTTTCAAGGTTTTCCTTAGTCGATGCGCTTACAACATCGCCTAAAAGCTCTGCAAACTTTGCAGCGTGTTCAGCCTCTTCCCAAGCTGCCTTTTCGTAGTAAAGGCCTACCTCGGGGTAACCTTCTCTGTGAGCGGCTCTTGCCATAGCGAGATACATACCTACCTCTGTGCATTCGCCCTCGAAGTTAGCCTTTAAGCCTGCGATGATCTCTTCATCCTCAACTGCCTTTGCAATGCCTACCTTGTGCTCGTCTGCAAATACAAGCTTTTCGCTTTCCTTAAGCTCTATGAACTTGCTGCCGGGAACCTTGCACTGGGGGCAGAACTCGGGAGGTGTATCTCCCTCATGAACGTAACCGCATACCGGACATACCCACTTTTTCATAGTAAATTACCTATCCTTTCATAGTGATAAAATCATTATTTTCTTATTGTTTTTAGTGAAATCAGTAACGTTTACTGATTTGTTGATTTTATTATAACCGATACTTCGGCGTTTGTCAATAGGTTTTTGAAAATTTTTTTGTAAAAATTAGGTTAGTCGAGGCTTACTTAGGTGGTTGAGGTTTTGGAAGGGTTGGTGTGGGGCGAGGCGGCGGTGTAGCAATCCCTCCGTCTTGACGGCAGAAAAGTTTGGTGAATAAAAAAGGCGGACGTGTCACAAACAGAAAGCAACAATATCAAGGC
>OIXG01001196.1_pt1 | contig 26280 bp, 19 predicted proteins | sample 1587731 | NCBI WGS metagenome assembly OIXG01 (sample SAMEA3888908, study PRJEB22519) | human gut metagenome | biome: human gut; feature: human-associated habitat; material: faeces | place: Denmark | collected 2010
CGGAGCCGGCCCGGACGTCCGGACCGGAAGCGCCGCGGCATGCCCGCATCCGCCGTGCCCGGCCCGTGGAGCCGCCCGCCCCGGCGGACGAAGCACCTCTGCCCGACGTCCCGCAGGGCCGTGCCCCCGCACCGTCGGTGCTGGACGATGACATCCCCGACTTCTCCGCGGATCTTGACCCCGCCGCCATCGCCGCCGCGCAGGCTGCCGATGACGCCGCCGAGGCCGCAGGCAAGAGCGCCAGCGTTGAGGACTTTACCCGCGCTGCGACCCAGCTGTTTGACGCCAGCGCCGTTGAGGAGGCCGCCGCAGAAAAGGCCGCGCAGAAAACCGACAAAAAGCGCCGCCGCAAGGCCGAAAAGCCCGAGAGCGGGCCGGTGCAGCCCAGCATCAAAAACCGCAGCCTTGAGATCATTGAAAAGAGCGAGCGCCGCCGCAGACGCACCGTTATTCTGGGGCTTGTCGTGCTGGCGCTGGTGCTTGTGCTGGGCGGCGGGGCGCTGTGGCTGTTCCTGCGCTGTGATCTGGGCGCACGCCCCGCGGCCAAAAGCTACGGCACGGCGCTCTACGATACGACCGCCGAGAACTATCTGGGCAAGGCGCTGGAGCGCCGCCCCGGCGTCGTCGGCTATCTGGGCTGGCCCGGGCTGAACGGCGCACTGGTTTACGCCGCCGACACGCCCGACCCGGAAACGCCCGAGAGCGGCGAGGCACCGTCCATCGTCCGCTTTGCCACGCCCAGCGCACTGGACGCCGCCACCCCCGGCAACACCGTGGTGGAATGCACGGGCAGCGACTACAAGGCGCTGGCCGACGAGGATACGCTCAAACAGAACAGCGGCTTCACGCTGTACACGGCGGGCGAGGTCTACCGCTTCAAGGCCATCGCGGTCTACTATTTTGACCCGTCCGAGCAGGGCGCGGGCGCATTTGACCTGTACGGCAGCACCGATCTGTCGAGCTATTACGACTACCTGACCTTCGTCGCGGGCATTCAGGCCCGCAGCCTGTTTGACACCGGCGTTGACGTGGGTGACGACTCCCGCTTCCTGACCGTGACGACCCACAGTGACGAGAGCGGCGTGCTGCTCTGCATCACGGGGCGGCTGATCCGCGAGGGAGAGGCAGAGCTTTTAAACACCTCGGCCATCGCGGCAGCGGAGGAGCCGCTGCTGACGGCAGCCCAGTATGAGCGCAAGGGCCAGCCGATGCCGACGGTCAGCACGCTGGTGCAGGCCAGTGTGGACCGCTACGCCCAGCAGAGCACCGCCGCCCAGGCCGCCCGCAAGAACGGCGGTACGGGCAGCGACACCGCCGCGGACACGGCGGACCTGGCCCAGCGCGCGGACGACCTGCAGGCCATCACGGACAGCCTGCTGGCCAGCACCGACAAGCTGCTGGCGGGCCTGACCGACGTGGCCGGCTCGACCTCCGCCGCGGAGGCCGACCTGAACAAGGGCGCCGAGGGCAGTCTGCCCGAGCAGACCGTGACGGTGGATCAGATCAAGACCAGCGCCACGCCTGCGCCCACCGAGCCCCCGGCGGATTCCGCCGTCTCCGGTGAGACGACGCCCGAGCCGACAGCCGCCCCCACCGAGGCTCCTCAGCCCGACAACAGCGGCACAGGGGAGACCATCAACGTGACGATGAACGGCACGGCCCAGACGATGGATCTGGTGCAGTGCCTGGCCATGGTGGCCCAGAACGAGCTGGGCCCCAACGCACCCGCCGAAGCCTACAAGGCTCAGTGCGTGGCGACCCACTGCTGGATCATCAGCCAGTCGGGCTACCCGTCGGTGCTGGGTGCCGAGCCGGGCGCTGCCGCGCTGGCCGCCGCGCAGGAGGTAGCCCATGTGCTGGTTACCTACAACGGGCAGGTCTGCTTCACGCCGTACTTTGCGTCGGCCAGCACCGGCACGGCCTCCGCTGCCGAGGTCTGGGGCAATGACCGCGCCTGGCTGCAGGCCGTGGACAGCCCGTATGACCAGAGCGTTTCCAGCCACTGGAACACGAACGGCAATTCCAGCGGCACGGCCCGCTTCTCCCGCCAGACACTGCAGGACCGCATCCGCGATGTGATGGACATTGACCTGTCCGGCGTGGACCCCAACAGCTGGTTCACGATCCAGTCCGCCAACCAGTACGGCTGGGTCGCCAAGATCCAGGTCGGCCCCGACGCGGGCGTCGGCACCGTCAGCGGGCGCTGGTTCCGCGAGAATCTGCTGGCCCGCCAGAGCGTTGACGGGCGCAGCCTGCGAAGCCAGTGCTTCACGGTCAGCTACAACGCCGATCTGGACTGCTTTATCTTTGATGTCTACGGCTACGGCCACGGCTGCGGCATGAGCCAGTGGGGCGCCATCGGCTACGCCCGCAACGGCTGGGGCTATCAGGATATTCTGACGCATTATTTCGTTGGGACGACGATCACGACGTATTGAGACATAAGAAAAGAGCGTGTGCACAGAAAAGCACACGCTCTTTTTTTTGCCGCGCGGTAGGGGTCGGGTATGCCCGACCCTCGGCTCTACGGCAGACGCACTGTAACGGGAAGGCGGAGGGCGAGGCATGCCTCGCCCCTACTGTCTGGGGGGGTGGTGTGATTGCCCGTGAACGGGTTGCTCCCGCGAAGCTGCGGGTCGGGCATGCCCGGCCCCTACCGGGAGTTGTAGGGGTCGGCGTCCCCGACGACCCGCTGCCCGTTTATCACAGCGCCAAACTTACCCCATCCAGCACCGCCTTTACCAGCACATCCCCGTCATAGGTCAGCTCTAAATGGAAAAACGGTGCGTCCTCCGCCAGCAGCTTGAAAAATATCTTGTCCCCCTGCCAGATCGGAAGATCCTGCACGGCGGCCTTGTCCACCCACTCTAAGCACCCCTCGTCGCAGTCGGTCATCACGCCGGAAAAATCCGTGCAGGTGTACAGGTGCATCCGTTCGGCGGGCCATGGGTCACAGAAAAAATCCACGATGCCGCGGTAAATCGGCGCGTGCATCGTCAGGCCGGTCTCCTCGCGCACCTCGCGCAGGGCGCAGGCCGGCGCGTCCTCACCCGGTTCAAACTTGCCGCCGACGCCGACCCACTTGTCGTGGTTGACGTCGTTTTTCTTTTTGACGCGGTGCAGCATCAGGTACGCACCGTCCTTTTCGAGATAGCAAAGCGTTGTCTGCAATAGATCCATAACCAAACTCCTTACATATTTTTAAGCACCCCCGCAGATACTACCAGAAAAAACCAGGGGGGATTTTGTATGAGAGAAACCGGAATCGTGCGCCGTATCGACGAATTGGGCCGGGTGGTCATCCCGAAGGAGATTCGGAAAACGCAGCGCATCCGCACCGGAGATTCACTCGAAATTTACACGGACGGCAACGGCGAGGTCATATTTAAAAAGTATTCGCCGCTGGCCGAGCTTGGCGAGCCTGCCGCCGTCTATGCGGACGTGCTGGCCCGGCGGCTGCGCTGCGCCGTGGCCGTCTGTGACCGGGAGCATATCGTCGCCGCCGCCGGAGCGGGCAAGGGCGAGCTGCTCGGCGCACCGCTCCCGCCCGAGATCGAGCCGCTGCTGACCCGGCGCAAGCTCTACACGGCCCCGGCATCCGCCGCGGAGCGGGAGCCGCTGGGCAGCCGGTACCTGCTGTGCGCCGCGCCGATCCTGGTACACGGTGACATCGAAGGCGGCGTGCTGCTGCACGGCACCCTGCGCGAGGCCGCGCCCAACGCCGAGACAGTCCGCGCCGCCGCCACCGCCGCAGAGTTTCTGGCGCGGTGGATGGAGGAGTGAAAAGCACAGCAGCGTAGGGGCTGGGCATGCCCGGCCCGGGGGTTGACGTGACTGCCCGTGAATGGGCTGCTTGTGCAAGGCTGCGGGCCGGGCATGCCCGGCCCCTACATATATAATAATAGGAAAACTGCCCAATCCGATTGTGACGAAACTGTTAAACTTACAAAAAATTCGGAAAAACCCTTGACAGTTTGCAAAACGGGGATATAATAAACTTAGCACTCGGAGATAAAGAGTGCTAAACAAACCAACAAAAGCAAACCAAAGGAGATGAGCAGCATGGCCATGGATGCGCGCAAGCAGCGTATACTGGAAGCTATTGTTGCCCTGTATGCCAACGACGGTGAGCCTGTCGGCTCGGGTCTTTTGGCAAACTACTTTGACATGGCACTGTCCAGCGCGACGCTGCGCAATGAGATGGCTGCCCTGACCAAGCTGGGTCTGCTGGAACAGCCCCACACCAGCGCGGGCCGCGTGCCCAGCGCCCAGGGCTACCGCTACTACCTCGATCATCTGATCGACGCGCCAAAGTCCGGCACACTGCCGGAGAAGGACCGCCGCCGCATTGACGATTTGTTCGCCGCCATGGATGCCGAGCCGGAAAAGCTCGTGCCCGCCGCGACCCGCTGCCTGGCCGATATGACAGGCTGCGCGGCTGCCGCTACCACACCGCAGGCGCCGGATCTCTGCATTGCCCATTTTGAGGTCGTGCAGGTGGGCCGCTACAGCGCCGCAGTGCTGGCCGTGACCAGCGCAGGCGGCGTGCGGACCCGCGTGGCCCGCGTTGACACCGGTCTGACCCGGGACGATGCCGCCAACCTGGCACAGTTGCTCAACCGCGGGCTGACTTTCGTCGCCCCGCAGGATTTAAGCCCGATGCTCATGGCCAGCATGGTGCTGGCCGCAGGGCAGCGGCTGGCCCCCGTCATCATGGCGGCACAGGCGCTCGTCACCACCGGCCCGCAGGCCTGTCTGGAGGGCGCGCAGTATCTGGCAAAGATGGCGGACGTCCGCCAGAACCTCGGCACGCTGTTGGAGATCTTCTCCGACAATGAGGCCGCGACGGAGCTCATCCGCCCCGAAGGCAACAAGATCACCGCAACGCTGGGCTGCGACCTTGACCCTGCGATGCCGGGTGCCTGCATCGTCAGCAAGCGGTACTTAGCCGGCGGCGGGCTGACAGGCTCCGTCGCACTGATCGGCTCCACCCGCATGGAGTACGAGCGGCTGCTGCCGATCCTGGACTACTTTGCCGCCAGAATGGGGCAGAGCATGGCCGGGCAGGGCCAATAAACGAAGAAGGAGAGACCCGCAATGAGCCAAGAAGAAAAGAAACAGACCGCTCCGGAGACGGAAGCGCCTGCTGAAAAGCCCGAGACCCCCGCACAGGAGGCCCCTGAAAAAGAGGCCCCCCAGGCCGAGGAAAAGAACGAGGGCAAGCACGACTGCAAGCATCACCACCACGAGACCGCGGCCCTGCAGGCCAAGCTGGAGGCGGAGGAAAAGAAAAACGCCGACCTCAAGAACCAGCTGCTCCGCACCGCTGCCGAGTATGACAACTACCGCAAGCGCTCCCAGCGCGAGGCTGACCAGAAGTTCAACGACGGTGTGTCCCACGCCGTGACCCAGATCCTGGGCATCTTGGACACGCTGGACATGGCCGCCAACGCCGCCTGCGCGGACGAGAACTACAAGAAGGGCGTCACGATGACGCTGGACAAGGCCGCCAAGGCTCTGGAAACGCTGCACATCACCGAGATCGAGGCGTTGAACCAGCCGTTTGACCCCAACTTCATGAACGCCGTCCAGCAGGTCCCCGCCGCCGAAGGGCAGGAGAGCGGCAGCGTTGTGCAGGTTTTCCAGAAGGGCTACAAGATCGGTGACAAGATCATCCGCCACGCGATGGTCGTCGTCGCAGAATAACGTCGAACCGAATCAAACGATTCGTTTCCATATAAATTGACATTCACTGCATTCAAAGCAAATTTGAAGGGAGTTTTATTTATGAGCAAGATCATCGGTATTGACTTGGGTACTACCAATAGCTGCGTCGCCGTTATGGAAGGCGGCGAGCCTGTCGTCATCGCGAACGCCGAGGGCGCCCGCACCACCCCGTCTGTCGTCGGCTTCACCAAGACCGGCGAGCGTCTGGTCGGCCAGGTCGCAAAGCGCCAGGCCATCACCAACCCCGAGAACACGATTTCTTCCATCAAGCGTAAGATGGGCACGGCTGAAAAGGTCCATGCCGGCGGCAAGGACTACACCCCCGAGGAGATCAGCGCTATGGTCCTCTCCAAGCTGAAGGCTGACGCCGAGGCTTATCTGGGCGAGCCTGTCACCGAGGCCGTCATCACCGTCCCCGCCTACTTCAACGACAGCCAGCGTCAGGCCACCAAGAACGCCGGTACCATCGCCGGTCTGAACGTCAAGCGTATCATCAACGAGCCTACGGCTGCTTCTCTGGCTTACGGCATTGATAAGGAAGCCGACCAGAAGATCATGGTCTACGACCTCGGCGGCGGTACGTTCGATGTCTCCATCATCGAGATGGGCGACGGCGTTACCGAAGTTCTGGCTACCAACGGTGATACCCACCTGGGCGGCGATGACTTCGACCAGCGCATCATCGACTGGATGGCCGAGGACTTCCAGCGCGAGAACAACATCGACCTGCGCAAGGACAAGATGGCTGCCCAGCGCCTGAAGGAGGCTGCCGAGAAGGCCAAGATCGAGCTGTCCAGCGCGACCACGACCAACATCAACCTGCCCTTCATCACCGCGGACGCCAACGGCCCCAAGCATCTGGACATGACGCTGACCCGCGCTAAGTTCAATGAGCTGACCGCTGATCTGGTCGAGCGCACCATGACCCCCGTCCGCAAGGCTCTGGCCGATGCCGGCCTGAAGGCTTCCGACCTGGCTAAGGTCCTGATGGTCGGCGGCTCCACCCGTATCCCCGCCGTTTACGACGCTGTCAAGAAGGAACTGGGCTGCGAGCCGTTCAAGGGCATCAACCCCGATGAGTGCGTTGCTGTCGGCGCTGCCATCCAGGGCGGCGTTCTGCAGGGCGACGTCAAGGGTCTGCTGCTGCTCGACGTTACCCCGCTGAGCCTGGGCATTGAGACTCTGGGCGGCGTCTGCACCAAGATCATTGACCGCAACACCACCATCCCCACCAAGAAGAGCCAGATCTTCTCCACTGCGGCTGATAACCAGCCCAGCGTTGAGGTCAACGTCCTGCAGGGCGAGCGTGAGTTTGCCCGCGACAACAAGAGCCTCGGGACCTTCCATCTGGATGGCATCGCTCCGGCTCCCCGCGGCGTGCCGCAGATCGAGGTCACCTTCGATATTGATGCCAACGGTATCGTTCACGTCAGCGCGAAGGACCTGGGCACCGGCAAGGAGCAGAGCATCACGATCACTGCTTCCACCAACATGAGCAAGGACGACATCGACAAGGCTGTCAAGGACGCCGAGCAGTATGCCGCCGAGGATAAGAAGCGCCGCGAGGAAGTCGATGTGCGCAACAACGCCGACCAGATGGTGTTCCAGACCGAGAAGGCACTGGGCGAGTTCGGCGACAAGGTTTCCGCCGAGGAAAAGAGCGAGGTCGAGACCAAGCTGTCTGCCCTGAAGGAAGCCCTGAAGTCCGGCAGCGTTGATGACATCAAGGCAAAGCAGGATGACCTGCAGAAGGCCTTCTACGCCATCAGCGAGAAGGTCTACCAGCAGGCCGCCCAGGCACAGGGCCAGCAGCCCGGTGCACAGCCCGGCCCCGATGCCGGTGCGCAGCCGAAGGATGACGGTGCCGTTGACGCCGACTTCCACGAGGTCTAAGCTGTAACAAACCCATAATAAGGCCGCCGCTGGGCAAACCCGGCGGCGGCCCTTGGGGGTTATAGAGAAAGTTAAAATAGAGCCTTCCCCCCGCGGGGGAAGGTGGCCGTGCGCAGCAAGGGCGGATGAGGGCCAAGCTGCCGGGATTGCCTGTTTGCGGGCAGTATCCGGCAGGTCTCACCTCATCGGTCCGCTCCGCGGACAGCTTCCCCGCAAGGGGAAGCCTTTTCACAACCCATAAATAGAGGGGATAGATTCTATGGCAGAAAAACGTGATTACTACGAGGTGCTGGGGATCGGCAAAAACGCCACCGATGCCGAGATCAAAAGCGCCTACCGCAAGCTGGCCAAAAAGTACCACCCCGACCTGAACCCCGGTGACAAGGACGCCGAGGAAAAGTTCAAGGAGGTCAATGAGGCCAACGATGTTCTTTCCGACCCGAACAAGCGCAAGCGCTATGACCAGTTCGGATTCGCTGGGGTCGATCCCAACTATGGGGCCGGCCAGCCCGGCGGCGGCTACGGTGGCGGCTTTGGCGGCTTCGGCGGCACCGGCGGCGTCGATCTGGGCGACATCTTCGGCGATATTTTCGGCGGCGGCTTTGGCGGCTTCGGCGGCTCGACCCGCTCCAACCCCAACGCGCCGCGCAAGGGCCATGACATTCAGGCCAATGTGATCCTGACCTTTGAGGAGGCCGCCCACGGCTGCGCCAAAAAGGTCACGCTGAACCGTCAGCAGACCTGCCCGGACTGCGGCGGCAACGGCTGTGCGCCCGGCTCCAGCCCCGAGACCTGTACCGAGTGCGGTGGCCGCGGCTATGTCGTGACCCAGCAGCGCACGCCGTTTGGTGTGATGCAGAGCCAGCAGCCCTGCCCGCACTGCGGCGGACGCGGCACCATCATCAAGAACCCCTGCAAGACCTGCCGCGGCACCGGCAAGACCAGTGCCCGCAAGACGCTGGAGGTCAAGATCCCCGCGGGTATCGACGACGACCAGAACATTGCACTGCGCGGCCAGGGCGACGCCGGTACGAACGGCGGCCCCGCGGGCGACGTGATCGTCCATGTGACGGTCAAGCCCGACGCCGTGTTTGAGCGCGACGGCTACGATGTGTACGTCCGCGTGCCCATTACCTACTCCCAGGCTGTGCTGGGCGCTGAAATTGAGGTCCCCACCGTGGACGGCAAGGTCGTCCAGAAGATTCCCGAGGGCACCCAGAGCGGCACGAAGTTCCGCCTGCGCGGCCAGGGCATCCAGTACCTGAACGGGCGCGGACGCGGTGACCAGTACGTCATTGTGGACGTGGAGATCCCCAAGAAGCTGAACCGCACCCAGCGCGAAGCCCTGAAGGCCTTTGAGGACAGCCTGAAGGACGAGAACTACGAGAAGCGCAAGAGCTTCTTCAAGAACCTGAAAGATCGGTTCATGTCTTAAAGTTTTAAACAGCCCAGCCCCCGCAATGTGGAAAACATTGCGGGGGCTGGGTTTTGTTTATGCTAACGGAAACGGCCACGGCGGGCAGTCCTCTGGCCGCTGCAGCCGCGCCCACCGTTGTAGTGGTCGGCGCTCCCGACAACACGGGAGCGTTGCGGCGGCGGGAAGATGCCCGGCGGCATGGAGGCATGCCGCCCTACGTCCCACCGTACCGTAACTTGTAGGGCGGGGTGCCCTCACCCCGCCGCAGGGGGGCGCCCTTTACCCCACAAACTCCATCTCGGTATACTCGGTGCTGCCATTCAAAAACGCGTCGGCATCGATGGTGGCGTATCGGGTGACATAATTATGTGCGGGGTCGTCCCCGAGGGATAGCACAACGCGGCCATCGTCCAGAAGATATTCAATAACATCAAAGTCAACGCCTGTGGGGGCGGCGGTGCGGCCGATTTCGTTACCCTGTAAATCGTAGACTATGTAGGTGTCGGCATCGTAGCTTGTTGGGGCAATAAACCACCGTATTTCCTCGTTTTGGTGCATCTCACGAAGAGGCTGTTGTGTGACCATAAAGTCCAAATTTTCCTGTGTACCATCGCTGTGGACGCAGAGGACGGACGAACCAACCGTGTCACCATAGGGATTACCGGAAATCGGCTTTAAGTGCGTGGCAAGAAAATAGTAGTCACTTCCGTTTTTGCCCATATAGCTGTATTGGATAGTTTCGTCACCTTCGCGCGTGCCATTGAAGGAAGATTCAAATATCTTTTGGATAGGCTGGCCTGTGGCGGCGTCCGTCAGGTCGAACTCATAGGTGGAATTTTGCAGGATGGCACTGAGCATTTCGGAATCGGACGGGAGTGGGATAGGATAGTCCGAAACGATGCGGCTTGTGACAATGCCGCCGTCGGCCACGCCGAGTACATCGTAGGTTTCGATGGGAATGTCCCATTTCTCGCTTGCCCCGGTTTTCAGGTCAAGGCGCATCCCACAGGTGGGAGAGGTCGGCGCTTGGCTGTAAGACATACAGTAGACATAGCGGTCATCGTACAGCTTGGTACCCCATGTGTTGGGGCCAAGCGGAATTTCCCAAACCTCGCCGCCATCCAGTGGCACGGCAAGCAGCTTGGTGTCGCTGTCATCGCGGTACATGACGACGTACAGCGTGTCGTTTGCCAGAAATTGGCATAACGGACTATACGTGTTATCGTTGTATTGGTAGAGCGCGGTTGTCTGTCTGGCGTCAGGGTCTGTTTTGTAAATGACGGTTCCAGTAAAGTTGCCCTCATCGTCAAGGGCGGGACGGGTCTGACAAATCACATTGCCGAATCTGTTCTGCCCAGTTTCGGCAAGGGCGTGCAGCTCCCCCACCGGTTCAGGTGCCGCCGTCGGTTCCGGTGTGGCGGCGGCAGTCTCCGCGGGCGCGGCTGTGGTTGCGGAATTCGCCGCCGACGCACAGGCGGACAGCGCCAGCGCCGCGGTGAGGATGAGGGGAATGAGCTTATTCGTTTTCATGGGTACACGTCCTTTCCGGTGATTGAAAAACTCTGCGGCAGCGGGCACGGCCCACCATGCCGTTCCCTGTAGGGCGGGCCCGTTCACTCCGCAAACGTCATCTCGCGGTATGCCGACCCGCCGTTCAGAAATTCGCCGGCGTCCATCACAGCGTACCGGGCCGCGCTGTCGTGCTCCCAGTCGTAGCCGACGACCATCAGCAGGCGTCCGTCGTCCAGCATACAAAGCGGGAAGAAGGCCTCCAGCCCGGCGGGCCGCTCGTTGCGGCCAATCTCATGGCCTTGCGTGTCGTAAATCAGATAGATGCCGTCGGTGCCGCGGGTCAGGAGCCAGCGCACCTCATCGCCCTGCAAAACCGCACAGTAATCCAGGTAATCCGGCGTTTTGGTAATGCCAAGGTCGGTCTGGGTGCCGTCCGTGCCGATGCGCAGCACGGACTGGGAAACCAAAGCGTACTCATCGTCGCACTGGTCTGCGCGGAAATAGAAGTCACTGCCGCACTTGCCAAGGTAGGTGTAGACCGTAAGGTTCCCCGGCTGCGGTATGTCATAGGGGAGGGTAAAGCAGGTCTGCCGCACCGCGCCCGTCGCGGGGTCGGCCAGGGTGTATTCCAGCGTGGTGTTCTGCAAAAGCGCCTGGGACATCTCGTCGTCGTCCGGGTAGGGCACCGGATAATCCGAGACAACGCGGCAGAGCAGCAGCGCGTCCCCGACGACATCGGGAATGTACTTTGTCTCCACCGGGATATTCCACGGCGCGGTCTCCCCGGTCTGCAGGTCAAACCGCATACCGCCGGTGCGGCAGAACGGCGCGGCGCTGAGGCTCCGGAAGTAGAGGTAGTGACCCGCGTAAAAAACAGGCTCCCAGTCGTCGTAGGAGAACGGCAGCACGCGCGCCTCACCGCCCGTCGTCGGCAGGGCCAGCATGCCGCCGTCGTAGCAGATGAAATACAGCGTGTCGTCTATGATCAGCGGCGCGGACGTAAGCTGGGAGCCCGTGCGGTACATCTCATAGGTCTGCCCGGTGGTAAGGTCGGTTTTGTAGACGGTGCTGTGATCAAAGCTGCCGAGACTGTCCTCGCTGCTTGAAAAGTGGATGACCGCCGTATAGACGCTACTGCCGCTGACCGCGCAGGCGCTATAGGCAGAGAGGGAGTGCGGCTCGCCCGGCAGTGCTGCTTCTGTGCTGTCCTCCGCCGCGGCGCTTTCCGCCGTACTCTCAGCCTGTGCGGCCTCCGAAGCCGCCGCGGTATCGCCCGCAGACGCGCATCCGGCCAGCGCCAGCATGGCTGCCGCCAATAATAAAGCTACTTTTTTCATCCTCAAAGCTCCTTTCTGTGTCTGGTTTGCCCCTATTCTACACCCCGGATGTTGCAAAGTTGTCACACGGAGCGGGTGTTTTGGAGATTTTTGCAATTTTTTTGCGGGAAGTGGGTGCGGGGCGTCGGGGACGCCGCCCCCTACAGGCTGGCAGTAAAGTGGATGCCTGCCCGCGGCGGGATGGGGGCATCCCGCCCTACGAATGACATAAAGTGAGTGCGTAGGGCGGCATGCCCTCATGCCGCCGCCACTCGCCGCCTGCAAAAAAGGGGAGAGCACCGTCTCCGGCACTCTCCCCATGCGTTTGTTTAAAATTCTTTTGGTTCTTTTCTTCTAAGAAAAGAACATCCGTACTCCTCGTACCCTTAAAAGCCGTGCTTCTCCATCAGCTTGCGGCCCATCAGGACGCCCATGACGGAGGCCATCATCAGGCCGCGCGTCCAGCCGGAGGAATCGCCCAGGCAGTGCAGACCCGCGATGTTCGTCTCCAGATCGGTGTCCATCTTGACCTTGTTGGAGTAGAACTTCAGCTCAGGGCTGTACAGCAGCGTTTCGGGGCTGGCAAAGCCGGGCACGACCTCGTCCATCATCTTGATGAACTCGATGATGTTGACCATGGCGCGGTAGGGCATGGCGGCGGTGATGTCACCGGCCACGGCGTCCTTCAGCGTCGGGCGGACGTTCGTGCGGGCCAGCTCGTTGGCCCAAGTGCGCTTGCCGTCCAGAATATCGCCGTAGCGCTGCACCAGAATGTGGCCCGCGCCCAGCATGTTCGTCAGCTCACCGACCTTCTGCGCGTAGGCGATGGGCTGGTTGAACGGCTCGGTGAAGTTGTGGCTGACCAGAATGGCCAGGTTCGTGTTGTTGCTCTTTTTCTCCTTGAAGCTGTGGCCGTTGACGACGGCCAGATCGTTGTCGTAGTTCTCCTGCGCAACGAAGCCGCCGGGGTTCTGGCAGAAGGTGCGCACCTTGTTGCGCCACGGGGCCGGGTAGCCGATCAGCTTGCCCTCATACAGGACCTTGTTGATCTTCTCCATGATCTCGTTGCGGCACTCAACACGGACGCCGATGTCAACAGTGCCGGGCTTGTGGGCAATGTTGTGCTCGGCGCAGATCTTTTCCAGCCAGTCCGCACCGCGGCGGCCCGTGGCAATAACGACCTGCTTGGCGTAGACGTCGCGGACGCCGTCCTTCTCGCGCAGGCGGACGCCCTTGCAGACGGAACCCTCGAGGATGATGTTCTCGCACTCGGTACTGAACAGCATCTCAACACCGGCGTCGGCCAGATAGTTCTGGATGTTCAGGTAGAGCTGCTGGGCCTTCTCGGTGCCCAGATGGCGGATGGGGCAGTCAACGAGCTGCAGACCCGCCTGAATGGCGCGCTTGCGGATGTCCTTGATGTCGGGACCCTCGTAGATGCCCTCGACCTTCGGGTCGGCGCCAAACTCGAGGTAAATTTTATCGGTGTAGTCAATAAGCTCCTGCGCGAAATCCTCGCCGATCAGGTCGGGAAGCTCGCCGCCGACCTGATAGGACAGGGACAGCTTGCCGTCCGAGAATGCGCCCGCGCCGGAAAAGCCGGTGGTGATGGCACAGGTCGGCTTGCAGTTTACGCAGACGCCGGTTTTATCCTTGGGGCAGTGGCGCTTTTCCACAGGCTTGCCCTTTTCGACGAGCAAAATTTTGTGGGGGGTGCTGCTCTTGCGCAGCAGCTCCAGCGCGGTGAAAATGCCGGCAGGGCCGGCGCCTACGATGATAAGGTCATACATGGATAGGGGTTCTCTCCTTTAAACATAACTCGCGATCCTTCGCGCGGGAAACAAAATAAGGACAAACGGAGCTTGTAGGGGCGGATTCTATATCCGCCCGTGCCCGTTTGCTGATGGCACGGCGCTGCGGGCGCATATAGAATGCGCCCCTACGGTGTCACGGAACGGTTATTCACCGTCCTCCGACACATCCTTGCTCTCGGCGTCGTACACCACAGGGCCGTCGCTGCCGACATCGCGCTCGGCGGCTTCGGCCTCGTCCAGGGCGTCGCCGATGGCACCCAAGGCCGCATTGGCGGCGGCAGAGGCCATGCGGTCCAGTGTGCGCAGCTCCATGGCGGCGTAGAGAATGCAGCCTAAATTCAGCGCACCTTCGACGATCAGCAGGATGCCGCAGAGCATGACGACGCTGACCGCCGCATCAAACGGGTGCAGCACCAGCAGTACGCCCAGGGCAACGGATACGATGCTGAACAGCAGCAGCAACCACCATTTCTGCCCCTTGCGCTTGGCAAGGTCAATGGCGGTACCGATGCGGCTCAGGCCGTCAACGACGATGAAGATGCCGAACACAATGGGCAGAAAGCTGGTCACTACCTGCGGCTTTGCCAGCGTGAAGATGCCCAGCCCCGCCGTGATGACGCCGCCCACCAGCATGAACGGCGCGGTAAAGCCGGTGCCGCGGATGCGGGCATACTGGATCAGGCAGACAATGCCGGTGACAAGCACCACAACACCAAAAATGTTGCAGATCCAGAGCAGACTGGTCTCGGGCATGATGAGCAGCAGCATACCGATGACGATATACGCGACGCTCAACAGCAGCATTCCGTTTTTGACATAGCGCAGCATAGTGAAAGGCTCCTTTTTACTTGTCGGCTTCCTGCATAGCCCTGGCGGCGGCCACGATCAGGTCGGCGCAGGCCTCGCGGCCCAGGGTCGCATTCAGGCACAGATCGTAGTTCTTGGCCTCGCCCCAGCGGTTCTCGGTGTAATAGTTGTAGTAGCTTGCACGGGCGCGGTCATGCTTGGCCAGCTGGGTCTCCCACAGGCGGTCCGGCATGTCCTTGGCGTCGGGGCGGCTCTTGGCAAACTGGATGCGGGTCTCCAGCGGCGCGTAGACGAAGGTGCGCAGCACGTTGGGGCGCTCACGCAGGACGTAGTCACCGCAGCGGCCCAGAATGACGCAGGGGCCCTCGGCGGCCAGCTCCTTGATGACGTTGCTCTGCAAAATGTAGACCTGGTCGGCCAGGGGCATCGTGTTGCCCATCATGTACAGGCTGTAGATCAGGCTGCCGCTGCGCTGGTTCTCGCTGGCGGCAATGGCCTCCTCGGTCAGACCGCTCTTTTTGGCGGCAAGGGTGATCAGCTCCTTATTATATAAGGGAATACCCAGCTTGTCGGCAACGGCCTGTGCGATCTCGCTGCCGCCGGATGCGTACTCACGCGCCATAGTGATGACCATAGGTTCCTTCATACTGATACACCTCGCAATATTTTATGTAGTATGCGCAAAAAGGCATACTATTCTACTTATAGTATAACCTGATTTTGTGGAAAACGCAAGAAAAAATTGCGGGAAAGGAGCAGTGTGGGAGGGGCTTTCGCGCCTTGCCGCCAGCGTTCGTCCCCACAAAAACTGCCCGCGGCAGAACACCGCGGGCAGGGAAAACAGAATGTAAAATTTTATTCGGTCACTTCGCCGGAAATCTCCTTGATCGCGGACACGGTTGCGGCGAGATTCTGCATGTCGCTGGGCACGATCAGCTTGGTGGCCTTGCCGTCAGCGACCTTCTCCATGGCCTCCATGCTGCGCAGGGCCAGATAGTTGTGGTTGGGGTTCGCCTCGTTGATCATGCGGATGGCATCGGCCTGTGCCTTCTGGACGGTCAGCAGGGCTTCGGCTTCGCCCTCGGCCTCGCGGATGCGCTGCTGCTTCACGGCCTCGGCGCGCAGGATGGCGGACTCCTTTTCGCCCTCGGCGCGGGTGATGGCAGCCTGCTTTTCGCCCTCGGCCAGCAGGATGGAGGCGCGCTTCTCGCGGTCCGCCTTCATCTGTTTCTCCATGGCCTGGCGGATCTCCACCGGCGGCTCGATGTTTTTCAGCTCGACGCGGTTGACCTTGATGCCCCAGCGGTCCGTGGCCTCGTCAAGGCTGGCGGTGATCTTCGTGTTGATGAGGTCGCGGCTCGTCAGGGTCTCGTCGAGCGTCATCGAGCCGATGATGTCACGCAGCGTCGTGGCGGACAGGTTCTCGATGGCCTGGATCGGGCGGTTCACGCCGTAGGCGTACATCTTGGCGTCAAACACCTGAAAGAAAACGACGGTGTCGATCATCATCGTGACGTTGTCGCGGGTGATGACGGGCTGCGGCGGGAAGTCGGCGGCCTCCTCCTTCAGCGAGACCTTGCGGGAGATGCGCTCGACAAACGGCGTACGGATGTGCAGGCCCGCGCCCCAGGTATCCTTGTAGACGCCGAGCCACTCGGTGACATAGGCGTTGGACTGCGGCACAATAACGATGCAGCGCACCAAAACCACCAGAATAATGATGAGCAGGATGGCAAAGACTAACAGCATTTGGGGGTCCTCCTTTTTCCTTTGTGATTTAAACCGCAGCCGCGTCAGCGGTCACGGGAGCGACAATAAGGATCGCACCGTCCACGGCCACGACCTTGCAGCGGGTGCCCTGCGGGAGTGTGACCTCGGCGCGGGCCTGCCAGTCCAAGCCGTCCACGCGGACCCGGCCCGGAAGGCCGGGCTCAATGTCCACAAGCACAACGCCCTGCTTGCCGATGGTCAGCGGCGAGCCGTTCGTGACAGGGGCACGGTGCGCGCCGCGCCGGCTGATAAGCCGGGGCAGCATTAGGCCAAGCGTAATGGCCGATACAACGGCAAAAACAAGCATCTGCCAGCCAAAGCCGACATTAAAAAAGCTGACCAGCATGGCCGCGGCAGCGCCCACCGCAAACCAGACCGAGACAAGCGCCGTTGTGGCGGCCTCGACCATGATGAACGCTACGACGGCAACCAACCATAAAATCGTATCAAACCACATGGAAATCTCCTTTCAGGGACAGAAAGCGGCTTTGTGACCACTTTAACATTATGACGGTATTCTGTCAAGATTGCCGAAGAAATTTTACAAAACTGCAGGAAAAGTGCAAAGGACTGCAGCCCCCCTTCGAGCGGCTTTGCAGGGAGGGGTCTTGCCCCCTCCGCGGCGGGGTGAGGGCACCCCGCCCTACAGTTTGCTTGTAAGGGGGGATGTAGGGCGGCATGCCCTCATGCCGCCGGGATGTGTGCGGCTGCAGCAAAGTGCCCGGGGCGTCGGGGACGCCGCCCCCTACAACACCGACGCGCCCGACGGACGGGCGCTGACGAGAATTTTCACGAAAAACATCGGTTTTTCGTAAATTATTGTAATTTCCAATCATACGGCTCTTTACCTTTTGGAAAAAAGTGGTATAACAGAAGCAGGTAAGGTGAACAAAGTATGCGCTGTAAACAGTGTACCACAAAACAGGAGGAGCGACAATGAAAAACTGTTTTGACCGCACACCCCACACGATGAAGGACTGGCTGCTGCTGGCGGCGGGCGTCGCGGCGGTGTTTGCCGCGGCAGACTGGCTGCCGGGCGTGCTGCGCGGGGCCGGGGCGTTTCTCGGGCTGCTGGCACCGTTTGGCTGGGGGCTGCTGCTGGCCTATGTACTGGACATACCCACGCGCTTTTTTGCGCAAAAGCTCTTTGGCGGCAGGCGCGGCGGGGCGATGGCCGTCAGCTATGCGCTGTTTTTCGGTGCGCTGGCGCTGCTGGCGGCGCTCGTCGTCCCGCAGCTCGTGCAGAGCGTGACGACCTTTGCCGGGCGGCTCGGTGCGTATGAGGAGACCATCCGCGGCCTGCTGGTCTGGGTGCAAAATACGTTCGGCATCGATACGGCCACGGCGGAACAGCTTGTGCAGATGGTGGGCACGGCACTGCAAAATTGGTTCGGCGGTTTGTCCAGCAGTGCGGCGCGTGCGGCGGCGGATTTCGTCTCCGGCGCGGCGGGGGCTGCGGGCAACGCCGTGGTGGCACTGGCCGCCAGCATCTACCTGCTCTCCGGCAAGGAGGCGCTGCTCCGCGCGGCCCGGGCGTGTCTGCACGCGGCGCTGCCGCCGCGTGCCGCGGGCAGTGTGCTGGAAATCTGCCGTCTTGCCAACAAAATTTTCAGCGGCTACATCGGCGGGCAGCTGGTGGACGCCCTGCTCGTGGGCGGGGAAACATTTGCGCTGATGTCGATCTTCGGGCTGGAATACGCGCCGCTGCTGTCCGTGCTGGTCGGCGTGACAAACATTGTCCCGGTGCTGGGGCCGTTTCTCGGTGCGGTGCCGGGGCTCATCATCCTGCTGCTGGAATTGCCCTGGAAGGCGGCAGAATTTGCCATCATTATTTTTGTGGTCCAGCAGGTGGACGGCAACTTTATTGCGCCGCGCATTCTGGGCGGGGCCACCGGCCTGCCGGGGCTGGGCGTGTTGTTGGCCATCGTGGTGGGCGGGGCGTGGTTCGGCATCCCGGGCATGGTGCTGGGCGTGCCGACGCTGGCCGTGCTGGCGGCGCTGCTCAAACAGGCTGTCGGGGCAGGGCTGACGGCCCGCGGCCTGGATGAAAACGGTGAGCCGCGCCGGAATTTACCAGGCGGGCCGCAAGAAAATTAACAAGTTATTCCTTGCAATACAGGCGTGCATAGCGTACAATACTCTTGTAAAATGATGTAAAAGGAGCGGAGCATTTGAAAGAGGAACATATCTGGTCCAAAAAGCCGGAGACGATGCTGGACTGGTTCTGCGTGGTCGGGGCCTGTATTGCGCTGTATCTGACTTTGAACAATCTGGGGTACTTTCTGGGGAAAATCGGTGTGTTTATCGGCATCGTGTCGCCGTTTGCGGGCGGCATAGTCATTGCCTATGTGCTTGACCCGATGGTCAAGTTCTTCTACACAAAGCTGTTTAGAGAGAAGAAAAAGACGCGCGGATTCGCGATTCTTCTGGCGTATCTGGTGGCAATTCTGCTGCTTGTGCTGCTGGCATGGCTGGTCATCCCGCAGATCGTGGACAGCATCGCCATGCTGTTTACGAACTTCCCAAGCTACATACACAGCGTACAGGATATGCTGGGCATGATTCAGGAGCGCTTCGGCGTTGACCTGTCGTCGGCCACAAAAGTGCTGGACGATTCCGAGGCGATGGTCAAGGAAATCTACAGCATGGCCAGCGCCGCTATGCCGCAGATCGTGGCCAGCATCGGCAGCGTGGCATCGAACTTTGTGGCAATCTTCACCTCGATTGCGGCCAGCATCTATATGCTGGCGGACAAGGAGCATCTGCTCCATCAGCTGCGCACGCTGGCGCATGCCTTCCTGCCGGAAAAGGCTGCGGAAAACACGCTGCGCATCTGCCATTATGCCAACGTGAATTTCACGGGCTTCTTTGTGGGCAAGATCATTGACTCGGCCATCATCGGCGTTATCACGTTTGTGGCAATGGCGATCCTGCGGCTCGATTTTGCACTGCTCATCAGTGTGTTTATCGGCATCACGAATATTATCCCGGTATTTGGCCCCTTCATCGGCGCGATCCCCAGCATCTTCATTCTGCTGTTGGTTGACCCGATCCAGGCGGTCATCTTCGGCGTGCTGATTCTGGTCATCCAGCAGGTGGACGGCAACTTCATCGGCCCGAAGATCCTGGGCTCGTCCATCGGCATCTCTGCCTTGTGGATCCTGTTTTCCATCGTGGTCGGCGGCGACCTGTTCGGTCTTGTGGGCATGGTCGTCGGCGTGCCGCTCTTTGCGACCTTCTACGGCCTGGCGCGGGAATTTGTGCACTATATGCTGGACAAGCGCGGGCTGGACAGCGAGGGAAACCACGTTGGTGAAGTGGTGGAGGATGAGGAGAACGTGTTTGAGTGAGTAAAAGGGGGACGGGCGGTTTGATTTACGCCCGACAAAGCCCCTCCGGCCATCGCTGGCGCTCGGCCACCTCCCCTGTGAGGGGAGGCTTTAGACGCGGGCGAAGCCGCCTGAGGGACTCTGCCCGTTTACGGCTGCCCGGCACTTGGCCTCCTCTGTCCTTTCTTTATAAAGAAAGGACCAAAGAAATTTCAGCGTCTTACCCCAAAAGCAAAGCACCTGTTTACTGCTTTTTACCGCAGCAAACAGGTGATTATTTTTTATGGTTTTGTCTGTGGCTGATTCTGTGCGCCCGGCAGCAGGGTCACCACATCCCGCAGCAGTACCAGCGGGCTTTCGCCCTTCTGCACGCGCAGGCTGAAATAAGGTCGGCCCAGTGCATTGTACAGCACCCGATGCGGGAACTTTTCCATGACCTCGCCCAGCTGCTTTGGCCCGACGATGTCACTATACAAAATCAGCTGGTCGCCGCGCTGGACGATCTCCGCAATGCCGACGCGGGCTGCGGTCACGCGCACGAGGGAGACGTCTACCAGCCCCTGCACGCTCTTGGGCGGGCTGCCGTAGCGGTCGATCAGCTCGTCGAGCACGTCCTCGGCGTCGCTCGTCGTCTCGATGGCCGCAATGCGCTTGTATGCCTCGATGCGCCCGGCAGCGTCCGGGATATATTCCTCCGGCAGGAATGCGTCCACGGTGATGTCCACCAGGCAGTCGCTCTTGTCGGGGGCGGGGGCCTCGCCGCGGGCCGCGGCAATGGCCTGACCCAGCATCTTCACGTACAAATCGTAGCCGACGGCCTCCATGTGGCCGTGCTGGCTGTGGCCCAAAAGACTGCCCGCACCGCGGATCTGCAAGTCGCGCATCGCAATGCGGAAGCCCGACCCGAACGACGTGAACTCCCGGATGGCCGAAAGCCGCTTGGCAGCGATCTCGGTCAGCACCTTATCGCGTGTGAAGGTGAAATACGCATACGCCTTGCGGGAGCTGCGTCCCACGCGCCCGCGAATCTGGTACAGCTGGCTCAATCCCATGCGGTCCGCATTTTCAATGATCAGCGTGTTGCAGTTGCGCACGTCCACGCCGGTCTCAATTAAGGTGGTGCAGACAAGGATGTCGATCTCGTTGTCCAACAATTGCTGCCACACCGACGAAATCTGTTCCTCGGTCATCTTGCCGTGGGCAATGCCGATACGCGCCCCGGGCACGAGCTTGCCCACCCGCGCGGCGCATTCCTCAATGTTGTCCACGCGGTTGTGCAGGTAGTATACCTGCCCGCCGCGGGCCAGCTCCTTGCGGATGGCCTCGGACACGATGCCCTCGTCGTACTCGAGCACATAGGTTTCAATCGGCTGGCGCTCAAACGGCGGCTGCTCAATTGTGCTCATATCGCGGATGCCCGACAGCGCCATGTTCAGCGTGCGGGGGATCGGCGTGGCCGACAGCGTCAGCATATCGACGCCGATGAAGCTCTCTTTGAGCTTTTCCTTGTGCTTGACGCCGAACCGCTGCTCCTCGTCGATGATGACAAGGCCCAGGTCCTTGAATTTCACATCGCCGGACAGCAGCCGGTGCGTGCCGACTACAATGTCCACGGTGCCGTCCTTCAGCCCGCGCAGCGTCTCCTTCTGCTCCTTGGCGGTGCGGTAGCGGGACAAAAGCCCGATGCGGATGGGGAAGGACTCCATGCGGGTCAGCGCGGTGTTGAAGTGCTGCCACGCCAGAATCGTCGTGGGGGCCAGGATCGCGCACTGCTTGCCGCCCATCACGCATTTGAACGCGGCGCGCAGTGCGACCTCGGTCTTGCCGACGCCGACGTCACCGCAGAGCAGCCGGTCCATCGGCCACGGCTCCTCCATATCGTGCTTGATGTCCGCCGCGCAGGTCAGCTGGTCGGGCGTTTCCTCATAGGCAAAGCGCTGTTCAAAATCACCCTGCCAGGTGTCGTCGGCGGGGAAGGCGTAGCCGTGCGCCTGCTTGCGGCGGGCGTACAGCTCGATCAGCTCCTTCGCCATCTGCTCCGTCGCAGCCTTGACCTTCTTGCGGGTCTTGGCCCAATCGCTGCCGCCCAGGCGGCTCAGCTTCACGTTGTCGCTGTCGCCCGGCGCAGTGTAGCGGGACAAAAGGTCCAGCTGGGTGACGGGCACGTACAGCACGTCCTTTTTGTCGTACTCGATGCGCAGATAGTCCTTTGTGACGCCCTGCACGGCCATCCGCTGGATGCCCGCGTACCGCCCGATGCCGTGGTTCTGGTGGACGACCAGATCACCCACCGAGATTTCGCTCAGGCTGTTCAGCGCGTCCTTATTGCGCTTTTTCTTCTTCTGTGCGCCGCTCACGCCGAAGGCGCGGGCCGTAAACACGGCGTATTTCGCAAACGGCAGACTGCACCCGGCGGAAAGCTGCCCCGGCAGGATCTGCACCAACCCGGCGCTCGGCTCCGCCGCCGCGTCCGTCGTGACGTTCAGCCCTTTGGTGCGCAGGTCGGCGGCCAGACCCGCCGCCGCACGGGGCGTGCCGGCCATGACCGTGACCGCCGTGCCGCCGCTGCAAAGCGGCTGGATGTCCTCCAGCAGCGCCGCGACCTCGCCGCCCCAGGCGGGCAGCGTGTGGGCGGGTGCGTTGACGATGGTTTTCAGCGCCACATCGGGCATGCTGCGGGCAAAGTTCTCGGCGCAGAGCGTGCGGTGCGCGGCGCACTGCGCCCAGAGCCAGCCGCTCTCGGCGTAGAGCTTATCCAGCCCTGCCGCCAGCACGCCGTCCTCCAGCAGGGCGGAAAGCTCCTCGCCCCGGCGGAACGCGGCGGCGCGCTCGGCCTCCCGCAGGGAGGCCGGCTCCTCCAGGATCAGCAGCGGATCGTCAAAGTAGTCTAAAATCGTCGCAGGCTCGGGATAGCGCAGCGTGAGATATTTGTCCATGTTGACGGGCATCGCGCCGCCGTCCAGCTGTGCCAGGTCCGCAGCGGTGCAGGTCTCTAAGGCGGTGCGCCGCCTGCCGCGGGCCTTTTTGATATAGGAGCGGATCTTCTCCGCTGCGTCGGCGGGCTGACCGAACAGTATCTCCCGCGCGGGGGAGACGTAGATTTTTTCAATCGGCTCGTCGCGGCGCTGGGTCGCCAGATCGAAGGTGTGCATCGTGTCGATCTCGTCGCCCCAGAACTCCATGCGGGCGGGCTGCTTCATGTCGGGCGCGTAGATGTCCGCAATGTCGCCGCGGATCGAAAACTGACCCGGGCCGTCCACCTGGTCGCGCCGCGTATAGCCTGCGCCGTACAAAAGCGCGGTCAGCTCGGCGCGGGGCAGTGTGTCGCCGGGGCGCAGGCTGCGGGTGTTCGCGCAGAAATCCGCCCGCGGCGTCGTGTATTGGGTCAGGCCCTCGTCGGGCACGCAGACGGCCTGCAGCCGCCCGCCGACGAGGTCGCCCAGCACGGCCAGACGGCGGTATTCGTACTCGCGGCCCGTGCCCTCGATGGGGCGCAGCACATAGTCGCGGGCAGGGAACACTGCCGCCGCCACGCCCAGCGCGTTCAGGTCGCCCGCAAACCGGGTCGCCTCGGCCTCGCCGGGCGTCACGATACAGAGCGGTTTGTCGAGGGCCTTCGCCAGCGCGGCATAGACCATCGCCCGGCCCGACCCCGGTATGCCAAATAAGGCGCAAGCCCCCGGACCCCCGAGCGCCTGCGCCAGTCTTGCGTATTCGTCTGTTTTGGTGAAAAGTGCGTTGAACATACATTTCTCCTTGGCCCCCTCTGCGAGGTGGCTGCCGCCGCAGCGGCTGGGGGAGAGAACCTTGCCATTGTTCTAAATATTTCGGATGGCCGCAAGGTTCAACCCTTCCGGCCCTGCGGGGCCACCTCCCCTGCTAGGGGAGGCAAGAGAGCTTTTACCCGTTCAAGAACTCCGTCTTGAGCCAGCCGTAGGTGCCGTTGTAGTTCACAACGACCCAGCTGCCGTCCTCATTGGTGCCCAGCGCGGTGACGCTGGTGGAGGCGGGCACCTGACCGATCTTGTCATAGTCTGTGCCGGGGCCGCCGCGCATGTTCAGGTTGTTGCCGTCGGTCACGGTGTAGGTCGGCTGCTCACCCTCATTATAATAGGTGGTGGGCTGCACGCTCAGGCCCTCGTACTCGGGCACGGGCGTGGGCTCCGGCGTCGGCTCGGGGGTGGCCTCGGGCTCGGCGGGCACCTCCTCGGCAGAGGCGCTCTCTGCGGTAAAGCTGTCGGCGGTGGGATCGTCAACGCCCTCCGCGGGGGCACTGCTGCTGATGGTATCGCCGGAGGCAGGCTGGCTGCCGCCGGTTTTGCCGTCAAAGGTGCCGTTCAGCAGCAGGACACTGAAAATGATGGAGGCGACGAGCGCTACAGCGCAGAGCACCAGACGGGTCATTGCTTTTTTACGGATTTCACTCATGATTCATGTCCCCTTAGTGGTTGAACTTGTTCTGGGCGTACTGCAGATTGTCGTCCATCAGCAGCTTGCAGGCTTCCTCAATGTCCGGGTAGCGGTCCGTCATGGCCTTGCGGTCTGCGGGGGGCAGCTTGCCCAGCACCCAGGCGGCCAGGTCGTACTGCGGGTTCGGTTTGGCGCCGATGCCGATGCGGATACGGCTGAAATGGTCGGTGCCCAGGCTGGCAATGATGCTTTTCAGCCCGTTGTGCCCGCCGGCAGAGCCGTGAGGCCGGATGCGCAGATGTCCCGGCTCCTGGGTGATGTCATCACACAGCACAATGATGTGGTCTGCCGGGATCTTGTAAAAGTTGGCGGCGGGGGCAATGCTCTGGCCGCTCAGGTTCATGTAGGTCAGCGGCTTGAGCAGCACGACCTTGTGGCCGTTCACCTGTGCCGTGCCGTACAGGCCCTGCCATTTGGCTTTGGCAATGTCGCACTGCCACTGCGCGGCCAGATAGTCCAGCGCCTCAAAACCGGCGTTGTGGCGGGTGCCGTCATATTTCGGTTCGGGGTTGCCCAGTCCGGCGATGAGCCAGTCCGCCCCGGAGGTCATTTCGAACATAGATATATCCTTTGAAAAATCGTGAAGTACCGTAGGGGCCGGGCATGCCCGGCCCGGCAGCGTAAGATAAGCGGCTGCTTATGGGAAGGCCGCGGGGCGTCGAGGACGCCGCCCCCTACAACGCTTTACTTCCCTTTCTTCTCCGCTTCCAGCTTCTGCTTCTTGGCGATATACTTCTCCAGCTTGCGCTCGCCCCAGCCGTCGATCTCGGCCTGCTTAGCGCGCTCGATGCCCAGCGCACCGGCGGGCACATCATGGCCGATGGTGGAGCCGGCAGCCGTGAACGCATGGTCGCCGATGGTGACGGGTGCGACCAGGTTCGTGTTGCAGCCGATGAACGCATAGTCGCCGATGGTCGTGTGGAACTTGCCCTCGCCGTCGTAGTTGCAGGTGACGGTGCCGCAGCCGAAGTTGCAGTACTTGCCCACCGTGGCATCACCGATGTAGGTCAGGTGGCTGACCGTGTTGCCCTCGGCAAAGTCGGCGTTCTTCGTTTCGACATAAGCGCCCAGATGGCAGCCCTCGGCGGTTTTGGTGCCGACGCGCACATGGGTGAAGGGACCGATCTTGTTGTTGGGGCCGATGTGGCTCCCATAGCACTGGCTGGCATTGATCGTGGACCCGGCGTCAACGACGGTATCCTCGAGCAGGGTGTTGGGGCCGATGACGCAGTCCGGGCCGATGACCGTCTGGCCGCGCAGGATGCAGCCCGGCAGGATGGTCGCACCGGGGGCAATGATGACCTCCGGCTCAATGCAGACGTTATCACTGATAAAATTCACGCCGTTATCCAGATGGCGCTCAAACGTGGCGGCATAGCGCTGCTGTGCCAGCTCGAAATTCTCTCTTGCAGTAGACATATAGCGGTTCTTCCTTTATACACTTATTTCGTGCCCGCGGCGCACGGGGGCTGCCGACGGACCTTATACCTATGGCAATACCGCATAATTCCAAGTGCCGATACGCCGAAGCGGTGCTTACGCCGTAAGGCGGGAATTATGCGGTGCTGCCCTATATATTGTATAACATGCGGCGCATTTTAGCAAGCCGAAAAACGCCGTTCGCCGCAAAAATTTACCGCGGCACTCAAAAAGAAAAAAGTGACAGCTCGAAAAATATTTCGAACTTTCCACCCATTATAAAATACACGATTTTTGTGCAAATTGCAATACCTGAACCAAAAAAGTTTGGCAACTTTTCAGCGAAACTATTGAGCATTTTTTTAACAATCTACTGGAAATCTGTCTTTCGGTCTGTTATAATGGACTATGCAAACATGATTTATGTGATGCAAACACGTCACCAATTTGGGAGGTAACTATGAGCAAGAAATTCTTGTATCTGTTCAAAGAGGGCCATGACGCCTTCGGCGGCGACCAGACCACCATGAAGAACACTCTGGGTGGTAAGGGTGCCGGCCTGGCCGAGATGACCCACGCCGGCATGCCGGTTCCGCAGGGCTTCACCATCACCACCGAGGCCTGCACCCAGTACTATGCTGACAACCGTGAGATCAACGATGAGATCAAGGCAGACATCTTCAAATACATGGGCATCCTCGAGGAGCAGACCGGTAAGACCTTCGGCTCCATCGAGAACCCCCTGCTGGTTTCCGTCCGTTCCGGCGCACGTCAGTCCATGCCCGGCATGATGGACACCATCCTGA